>Ga0172380_10005960_pt1 | contig 14429 bp, 18 predicted proteins | sample Leawe162metaG_FD_119747 | JGI IMG/M metagenome (GOLD analysis project Ga0172380, IMG submission 119747) | Leachate microbial communities from a municipal landfill in Southern Ontario, Canada - Leachate well 162 metaG | ecosystem: Engineered > Solid waste > Landfill > Unclassified | place...
AGATCATTTGATGACACATAAAGTAAATATATGGATAATAGATGAACGTCCCGAAGGACCATCTTTTCGAGTAAAACCAATGAAACTAATAATGGAATCCATTCTTGATGATGGAAGTTATATGGAACCTTCCCTTCAATTGGAAAGGCGTTTAGGACAGCAATTTTTAACAGAATTAGCCTCTGCTCTTATTCTTTCTGGTTATAGAGATAAAACAGATGATAATAAAGCAGAGGTAAAACGATTGGAGAACCATCTTCAGGATATGCAGAAGGTTGCTTTTGGTTCTTTAGAAACTATGCTTGAAGGGGTAAAAAGAAAATGAAAACTAGAGCGTTCGAATGTCTAACTTGTTGGGAGATATTTGAATCTTCCATTAAGATTTCCCGTTGTCCCCATTGTGGTTCTGTTCGAATACGTCTATATCGTCCATGTCCAAATTGCTAAAGGAAAATCAAAATGATATATCAATCAAATAATACACTTATGCGTCCATTTGAAAGAAAGGATTTGTCTGAAACCTATAGAAACTGGTTTCATGATTCCTCTGTATGTAAATGGAATTCTCATGGATTATTTCCATATACAAAAAAACAAATGGAAAGATTCATTGAAAATATTGAAGGAGATGGTCCTGATATTATATGGGCTATTTTTAAAAGAGGGAAGAGTCCAACCGATAATTTCTATACTCCTTGTAGAGATAGGCATATAGGTAATTGTTCCCTCCAATCAATAAATTGGATAAATAGAAGTGCTGAAATTGCCTTTGTTATGGGAGATGTTGCTGAATGGGGGAAAGGACATGCTACTGAAGCGGGAACTTTTATGCTTCATCATGCTTTCGAACGATTAAATCTGCATCGAGTATGGACAGGAACAGTAGATGTCAACCAGGGAATGAGAAGAGTGGCCGAAAAAATAGGTATGCAGCAGGAAGGGATATTTCGGGAAGGGGTGTATGTTCAAGGAGCCTTTCATAATGTGATAATGTATTCTATTTTAAAAGGAGAATATATGTAATGAGAGTAAATAAGGATTATACAGTAGAAGTAGTAGAAAAAAGTTTGGAAAGGAAGGGGGTTAAAATAGTAGACAATAATACTATTGATATATCCGGGGCAAAAAACATAGGAATAAAATCTTGGGGGAAGATTGATTTTTTAAGGTATCATGAAAGATACTTCTTTACAGGATTAGATTCTTATGGCAAAGGACGGAAGGAGGGCAGTCATGACAATAAGATGGGTAAGTGATATAGGATCCAACCACAACCAAAATCTTAATCGGGCATTGGATCTTGTTTCAGCATCCAAGGATATAGGGTGTTGGGGGGTAAAATTTCAGCTCTTCAAAGCAGAAACCCTTTATCGTAATCCAGATCCTGTTGTATTGGAGGAATTGAAATTATCAGAACTTCCCCTGGAATTTATTCCTTTAATAAGTAAATACTGTCAACTTCAGGAAATCGCTTTTGGGTGTACTCCTTTTTATTTAGAAGCAATTGATATCCTTGAACCCTATGTTGATTTTTTCAAGATAGGATCTTATGAAGTACTCTGCCTGGATATGATTGAGAAAATAGCAAAGACACGGAAAAGAATTATCATTTCTACGGGGATGGCAACTATTTCTGAAATAGAACGTATAGTAAATCTTATTATAGAATTACGTTCTGGATGTGAGGGTGTTACCTTGCTCCACTGTTGTTCAGAATATCCTGCCTCCCCAAAAGATTGTAATCTGGTTGATATGGTTTCATTGAATAAAACTTTTTCCCCTCTTTACATTGGTTGGAGTGATCATTCTGCTCAACCAGGGGTAATCCATCGTGCAGCAGGTATGGGAGCACAAATGATTGAATTTCATTTAGATCTTAATGATGAATGTGGTATGGAATCTATCCACGGTCATTGTTGGAATCCTTCCAAGATAAGAAAAGTTATTGAAGATGTAAAAATAGGGGAACAGGCTGTTATTTCCCAGAGTGAGAATTTGGAGAAAGATCTTATTAAGAAAGGAATGATGAGAATGAAACGGATGGATCCCTCAGATCATTCCCGTCCAATTAAGGTGATATAATGGAAATAACACATATTCGTTCTTGGAGGGGTAATTCAATTTCCAATTGTGGCTTGTCCGGTTATGGTGTACAATTTATCTCCAATAAGGAAGAAGCCACTTGCAGTAAATGTATATTGGTTGAACATAAAAAGCATAAAGCAGCAGAGGAGTGGATAAATGGAAGACCTGGAAGAGCTAAAAAGAAAAGAGGAACATAGAAAAAGACATGAAGAATTACATCTGAATTTGATGGAACTTCTGAATGATTTTTTGCATAGTAGGGAACATGCCAATACTATCAAGGTGGATGATTTTGTAGAATGGTCTTATAGTCAAACTCAGGTGATGGAGGAAAACAATGAAGGAGAGCCAGGAACACTTCATACTAATAAATGAAATAGAGGCGGTTCGAGCAAAGAATAATACTCTTTGGATGCAACTGGTACGAATTGCTATGGAACTGGATCCCATTAGAACAAAGAAGATTCTCTATGATATCACACAAAATGATCAAGCTATTACCTATCTAATGGAACAAATTGTAAACATAAAAGGATAAATAAATGAGTTCAAAGGAATATAACGAGAATATAAAAGCCCTTCATGTTAATTATAGTACTCTGGCAGATTGGATTGAAAAGGAAAAACCTGTTGATTGGTTTAACCTTATCCGTTCAAAAAATGGGGATGCCAATGCTACAGTACGGGCAGGAATGGAAATCCTCCCTATTTATGAAATGGATAATCCACGAAAGGTATCCCGAAATCTTGCAAAGAATTCTCGTTTGTACAATGAAGAAATTACTGTTGCTATAGGAATGGGCCTGGGACATACAGTAAAGGCTATGTTGGATAAAGCTGAAAAAGACCACATCATTATCGTAGTTGAACCTACTGGCTACATATTGAAACAGGCATTATCTCTTTATGATTTTTCCAAATATATTCTGAGGCGACAACTTATTTTCTGTATTACAGCAGATGATTTTTCCATCATTTCCTCTTTATTATCAAATGAAATAGTGATACAGAATTGGTTCATGTTTTGTGAAATGTATACTCTTCGAAGAGAACTTGAATACAAAACGCTCATGGAACAAATTGCAGCAATGATTAATAATATTCGCTGTAATATAGGAACAATTCAGGGAGCAGGAATGGAGATATCCTTAAATGACATCAAGAATCTTCCCTATGTAATTCGTCATAGAGGAATAAATGAATTAACGGATATTTTTAAAGATTGTCCTGGAATGGTTATATCTACAGGCCCAAGCCTCCAAAAAAATATCCATTGGTTACAGAAGATTCAGGATAAGATAATAATTGTTTCCACCATGCAAGCATTAAGAATTCTTTTGGCATATGAGATCACTCCTGATTTTGTATGCACCGTTGATTATGGTAAAGTAAACATGGGTCATTTCAGAGGATTGATGAATTGTAATATACCCCTGATTGCATTAAACAGAACCCACGCTCCTATTCTACAAGAGTGGGCTGGTCCTAAGTTTATTATAGGAACCCCCATGCCTGGATTTGATACATCGGGGCTTTCCGTTATTTCTAACAAGGGGCATGTAGACCAGGGAGGGAGTGTTTCCCATGCATGTCTCGGATCTCTCATTAAAATGGGGTGTAATCCTATAGGATTACTCGGGCAGGATTTAGCATTGGGAAAAACAAGTCACTTCAAACAGGCAGATGAAAGTGGTGATATCTTTGTAGATGAACAGGGAATGATCCAATGGAAAGTAACCGATTCAAAGAGCCATCTGTATGGGGGAACATATCCTATGGGACCGGCAGTATATACTCCTGGTTATTATGGGGGAATTGTTCTGACTAACCTGGGATTGAAATCTTTTATCACCAATTTTGAAAATATCTTTCGTTTCCACCCAGATAAGAAATTTATCAATTGTACTGAGGGGGGGGCAAAAATACAATATTCCAAAGAAATGACCCTGCAGCATTTTATTAAAAAATACTGTAAGAAGTCAATAGAGAAGGAAAAAATAAATCCCCTTCTTTCTTTGGAAGAAAATCATGGGGAAATAATAAAAAGAACGGTTCCTCTTTTACAAGAAGAGATTAAATTGTTTGATACCATTATAGAAAATGGGGAAAAAGCACTTAAAACATGTGATGATATTGAGGTTGCAGGAGAGGATACGGAGAAATTAAAAACTGCCATGAATAAAAATTCTGTTTATTCCAAATTAGCAGAAGAAGCAGCGAAGAAAAACCCCCTTATACAAATGTACATTTATCGGGAAAGTGTTATGATCCAGGGGAGGGACTTAAAGGTAAAAGGATCTGGGAAGCATCTTCTTAAAGATGAAGAAGACCGGAATGTACGAATAGAAAGAAACAGGCTTATAATCAAAGCTGCAATTAAGGGATCAGAAGAACTTAAAAGGGAATATGAAAAAACAATAGAACTTCTCCAGAAATATCTCCAAACAAAAGAGGAATCCTTGCTTACTAATATAAGTAAAGAGAAGATTTCTTTGAAGGAAACTGAAAAGTATTTTGAGGAGGGTAATTTCTCCCGACCAATGGTTGATGCTCTAATGGTTCTACAACAAGGACCGGCTATCTTTACAAGGGATAAATCCCACGCATTAACCATTATAAAAAAAGCAAAAGAAATAAGGGATGAAATTATCAATAAGGCAAAGGAAGAAGAAATAGAGGAAAGACGACAGGATCTTATCCAATATTGTTATTGTCTCGAAGAAGGTCAAAAGGCTGGAAGGAACGATAAGGATTTTGACAAATCACTTAAACTTCTCAGGAAAGCTGTTAAATTATTTCCCAAACGATGGGAGGCACGATGGGGACTTGCAACAGCACTTACTATGTTGGGACGAGATAAGGAATCCCTGGAACAATATACAAGATTGGTAGAAAACTTTCCTGAGAATATACAGTTCCTCTTTGAAAAGGGTTTAGTCCAACTACGAATAGATCCCAAAGTAGGATTTGAGGAATTAAAAGAGGTTATGTCAAAAACAGATAAGTATGATGGCTTTCTTATTAAAATGGGAGATCTCTACATGACCTCTAAATTGTACAAAGAAGCATGTACAGCTTATAGGGAATATTGCAAAAAGTTTCCCGCTGATATAGATGGATTGATAAGGTTAGAAAAAAGCTATGAAAAGTTGGGTGAAAAAAAGAAAGCATCTGATACTTTTAAGAAGATACAGCAATTAAGGGGTCGTTTTTAATTTTTCTTTCTTTATTTTTATCTTTTCATTTAATTCTACAAGTTCAGCGGGACAACTATTGTCTCTTTCTTTTATGATTTCTGCTTCTACTTTGTGTCTGTTTTTCATTACTTATAGCCCCTTGTTTGACATTCTCCTATAGTAGCGGTAACTTTCCATTGTATAAGACCGTGTAAAAACTTTTGTTCATATTGTTGATAATACATACCCCCCGCATTTGCCCAAGTAAGTGCTTCCAAATATATACTATAATAAGGAGCCGATAAATTATAACAAGAAGCTGCTTGGTTACTGTAATAACCAATAAGGGGTATTTTATCTGGAGGACAAAATGTTAAACGAAAAACGGTAGCTGTTGCAGAAAGAACAGTGTCTTCCCATCCTGTTTGGGGAGTATAACTTGCTGCACCAGAACCATTAACATAAATAAATTCTCCAGTATCACTATTCCATATAAATTCTATTATATTCTTAGCCCCATCTGTCCTGAATCGAAATCCAGAATCACAATAACCACCATCAATTACTGAAGCTATAGCCCCATCAATTTGTAGGGGTTGAAATCCATTTACTTGATATAATTTTGTTGTGTTTAAAAAATCTGCTTTGGTAAGAATAGCACCCATTGTTAATTCAATAGCAGTTCTACTGGTTATTTTACAAGCAATATGATCCGTATCATACACATAAGCACCTGCATCTATGTATCCCAATGGACCTTCAAATTCATTAGTATCTTCAAAAAGCATAACCCAGGAATCTGGGGCAAATAACATACCAATGTTTTGTCCATTTACCTGAGCAGGAGAAATAAGATTTGTTGGGTTAGCTGCACATGTTGTATTGGGCATCCAAGTGATACCAAAGGAAAGTGTTCCCAAAGTATTTTTGTAGGGCCATACTATAAACCATTCATTAGCCAAAGTTGCAGTTATACCATCAATAATATGACCAGCATTTCCAGGAGTATCATATTTAATAGTATAATCAGATGTGAGTTCTAAATAGGTTCCATCATTAAGGCGAGCACCTATCCAAGATTGTCCATCTTTTGACTTACATTTAATAATAATTTCATTAGCATCTTTATATACAATATTATACCATTTCCCCCCATTATTGTCAGTCATTCTTTCTTTATAGGAGGGGGGGACATAAGGGGTAGCAATACTTACAATAATGGCTTGGATAGCTGCATATAATTGTTGCTGTGTGTCCTGTGCTTTACTTTTTACATTAAAGCCAGCTTGCTCAATAACATCACAGATTTCTTCCTGTACAGAATTTAACCATGCAGATTCTACAATAGTTCCCGGAGGACCATCAGTGAATAAACCATCATTATTATAGGTTGCTTCTGTTCTGTGCATATCATTTAAGCATACTTGATTATGTTATTTGCTATATTGGGAACATTAAAAGTAGCTCCAGCCCCACCAAATGTATAACCAATAATAGCAAAGAGGGCAGCACCTATTCCTGTAGTGGAATAACCCGTACCATCACACAGAAACCACCCCGGAGGAGCTGTAGCCCCCCCATAAGTCCCATAAAAACCTATAGGAGTAGAAGAGGCTACAATTAAAGCATGAATAGCTGCAAACAATTGTTGAAAGGAATCATTGGTTACTGGGGAGATGTCATATCCAGCCTGGGTGATTACATAGCATATTTCCTCTTGTATGGCATTGAGCCAATCTGCAGAAACAATTGTACCTGGAGGACCATCAGTGAATAGTCCAAAAGAACTATAAAGAGAATTTATCCTATGCATATTCTACCTTCATTTTACTTGGGGATCTACTTTTTTTACTTCACCAAGCATTTCCAAAGAATTCATTTGTGCCGGATTGCATCGTTTTAAGAGATCTTGAAAAACACCAGCATCCTTCGCCTGTTTCACACCAAACATAGCAAGGGCAATAAGATTGTTTCTTTCAGCCCCGTCTGTAGTAGAACGGATGCCCTGAAGATTGGTAAGAAATTGAAAGAAGGAATATTCAATCTCCCCCTTGCTTTTATCCCAAATAGTTTCTTCCTCGGTTCCCTCTGCTATCATTTGTATCATAAGACGTTCTTCTATTTTCTGCCACCCTTTAACTTCCAACATACGATAATCCAGAGAGATTACCATTTGTTTTAATTCATAGTGTTTAAAGGAAAGTTCCAATTCTTTCTTCTTTGCTTGTATCTTTTTCTTATTTGCAGAACAACTTTTTAAGGTTTCAATTTCATCTTCCAGTTCTTCAATATCCAGTTTCTTCATTTCTATATCTTTTGCAAGATAAAGAGCCTGATCAAATTGAACCCGCTGTTCATTTATAGCTTGGTGGAATTTACTGTGAAGTGTGGGACAATATTGATCACATATAATGGATTCTTTTTGGGAATCCGTCCTCCACTGATGGACATTGAGCATAACCTTTCCAAGATGTTCCTTTTTTTCCATAAGGAAGTGAATATCTTCCGGTTTGAAAACATCAAAGCGTTGAACAGTAGTTAAAGCATCAGAAAGAAGGTCTTTCTTTACTATAGAATTCATACATCCCCCTAATAAGTTAATATAGTTTCTACTTTGGATGTCCATACATCTTCAGTAGCAAACAAATCAGCAATATCTCTGTTATATCGAAATGCTTCTGTTACAGCAGAGACAGCACCTGTATTCCCACCAGCACAGATACTGATAGTCCCTGTTCCACAACCACCAAGCAACTGACGAGCAGTAGCAAGAATAGCAGATTCAATCCAAGCATATCCATTGAATCGTTCACATACATTTGTTACTGCTGCAACAAATCCACCAGCAATCATAGCATAATTTTGATGTCCCATACAGGACATAGCATCTTTGGCTGTCACCAGAGAACCTGTATAAGACCATACAGCTCCATTATATTTCTCTACCAGGGAAGAAACTGCTGCAACAAACCCACCTACCCCAAGAGCTGCATTCTGTTGTCCACACCCCCCAAGAAGGGACCGGGCTGTATTAAGGGAACCAGTAGCAACCCAGACATTGCCATTAAACCGTTCACAAACAGCAGATACAGCTCCTGTAGTACCTCCAATGGATAATCCAGCATTCTGGTGTCCTGCCCCTGCCAGACTGCTCCTGGCAGTGTTTAAAACACCAGTAACAACCCATACAGAACCATTGAATTTCTCTGTTACTACTGATACAGCCCCAGCACTCCCACCAAAGGATAATGCTGCATTCTGAGTTCCTATTCCACCAAGAAGATCCCGAGCAGTATTTAGATTCCATGCTGCGTTGGTAAACCAATTGGAACTATCATTCTTTTCAGTTACTGCAGAGACAACCCCAGTATTCCCACCAAAGGAAAGAGAAGCTAGATTATATCCGGCACAGGCAAGACCAGAACGGGCAGTATTAAGGCTTGCAAGAGTTGTCCATGTCCCATAATTAAGAATATCTGTTCCTGCCAATAATCCTATCAACTTATTTGCATTGGTATCATAAATTCGTTCATTTACAATTTCCATGCTGATTATAGCAGGGGACTTGATGGGAATAATGACAGACTCTTCTCTTGTTTCAATAAAGATATCTGTTATAGCTGCATTAGTGTCTATATTGGAACGGACCGAAATAAATAATTTAAGAAGATTGGATTGATTGAATTTCTCCGTAACTACAGAAGAAGCTCCAGCATCACTTCCACCAAAGGATAAAGTTGCATTCTGAATACCTGATCCCGCAAGGCGTGTTTTAACTGTATTAAGATTACCAGAAGCTAACCATATACTACCATTAAACTTCTCCGTTACTGCTGAAGCAGCAGCAACAAATCCACCAAAGGATAAAGCTTCATTTTGTGTTCCTGCTCCTGCAAGACGACTTCTAGCAGTATTAAGATTACCAGAAGCTACCCATACAGAACCATTAAACTTCTCTGTAACTGCAGAAATAGCCCCGGTATCCCCACCAAAGGATAAAGCTGTGTTTTGTGTTCCTGCTCCTGCTAAATTATCCCTTGCTGTATTAAGATTACCAGAAGCTACCCATATACTGCCATTAAATTTCTCTGTTACAATTGAAACCGCCCCATCATTTCCACCGAAGGATAGGGTTGTGGTTTGTGTACCTGATCCAGCAAGAAAAAATCTAGCAGTATTAAGATTCCATGCTGCATTAGTAGACCATGATGCCCCATTAAACTTCTCCGTTACTGCTGAAGCAGCAGCAACAAATCCACCAAAGGATAAAGTTGCATTCTGAATACCTGCTCCTGCAAGACGACTTCTAGCAGTATTAAGATTCCATGCTGCATTAGTAGACCATGATGCCCCATTAAATTTCTCCGTAACGGCAGTAATAGCAGCAATAAATCCACCAAAGGATAAAGCTGTGTTTTGTGTTCCTGCTCCTGCTAAATTATCCCTTGCTGTATTAATATTCCAACCAGCAGAAGTGGACCAAGTATTCCAAGCATTCCATTTCTCATAATTTTTTATATTGTTATTAAAAATAATATCCAGCATACCATTATCTTTTGTTTCTATTTCCAGATAATCAGTAACATAGGGATAGGAGACTGGTTCGGGGTGAACCAATCTCATAATGGCATCATAAAGTTGCTGGTGATTATCCAGTCCCTTGAAAGATACAGCACCACCTGATTGAGTTATTACATAGCATATCTCTTCCTGTACAGCGTTCAACCAATCTGCTGCAACAATAGTTCCAGGGGGGCCATCAGTAAACAGCCCGAAATCATTATAAAGGCTTTCAGTTCTATGCATAGCTTCCCCCTGGATTCATTGTAGAAAGAAACATTCTTTTAAGTTCCTTTTACGGACCAATCCGGTTTGAAATAGAATTTCCCACTTGCACTCGTTCCATGTAAATCAGACGGCATAATCCAACCAATAATAATGGTACTATTGGTTGTCATAGTATGGGAAACTGAACCTGGTACTCCAGACATCAAATACAATGGACGACCGATCAACCGGGACCAAATGGTACTATAAGCGGAATGGTAAACAATACCTTCCATAAGCACCTGTGCCGTCGAAACATCAGAAGCATAACTATCCATTGCCATTCCAAGTACACCATTATGGGCACTGTCTGAGGCATCTGCCCTGATCCAGTATCCTGTTGAACGTTCCAAGGTGAGTACATTCATAAAAGATACAGCACTTCCCATACATTGAGAGTACATAATCCATCCCCGTGCGGATTTATCCGTTAGGGTGTATTTCGCCTGGGGCATTGCCCAGAAGTCACCGGGATTAGCAAATTCTGTTTCCATAATAGTAACCTGGAAATCTCTTAAATCCTGTGCAGAAATTTGTCCTGTAACATTATCTGCAAAAAGAGCCAAAATTGCTGCCCTCGTTCTTTGCGTATCAGCCATAATAAAACCTCCTTATTATTTTCCTTCCAAAAAAATATACTTTACAGTGGTCTTGTAAATGCACTGTCAAATTCCCGTTTATAAAAATCCCACCCAAAATGGGCATCAAAGGACAAATTAAATCCGGTATCCAATGCTCCGGTAAGATATTCCCCATCATAATCATGATTATTTCCAAAACTATCATCAAAAGCATAATCAAGTCCTGCAGAAACAACAGAACCATCATATGAGGGGAAACACTCAAATGCCCATCCAAAACCCCTATCAAAAGAACGCTGCCACCAATCATAAAGAGCAAGTGTGTGTCCCGGTTTTAATCGATTAAGCTCATAAAAAAGATTGGGATATTTCCTGATCATGGAAAGGATATAATCAAAACTATTCCCCGGTAAGGAAGTAAATGGGAGGGAATCAAATGCCCAATCAAAAGCCCCCTTACTTCCATTAACATCTACTTCTACTTTCCAATAGAAAATATTTCTCTCATTTCCACAGGATTGTCCTGCTTGCAATATACCTGCATGAGCAGGAGTAAATTCAACTATATTTATAGTATATCCTAGAGAAGTGGCAATGGATTCAAAATATTCGGGGTGTTGTCCCCCAACAGAAATCAGTTTTGCATGAAGGTCATTTCGTCTTCCTTCCAAAGTAAGAGAAAGAGAACGGGCAATTTCTGGAAGACCAAACTCTTCTTCCATGTCAGTTATAAGTTCAGTTACTGTTAAGGTAGAGCGTTCCCTTACAATAGTATCTACTCTTGCTTCTACCCTGGCAAGTTCCTCTCCCTTGGCATACATAAGATCAGCCATATTGGAGTTTGGATCTCTTGTCCACATCCTTCCTCTAGGAAGGAGAGCCATCAGTAAGTGTCTATAATTTAATGCTGTTCGTCCCATCAATAAGCTCCAAAAGATACAGTCCCCAGAACAGGCACTCTATTTGTTGCCACTGCTTTATCAACTAAAGGAGAAACCAATCTAACAGCAATTATACCAGAAGCTGCACTGACATATCGTATTATGTCTGATAAATATAATGTTTCTCCCGGACCCCCCTTGTCAATCAAAAGATTGGTAAGAGCTGCCCTTGCATTGGTCTGAGCATTAACATCATTGGGAGAAATTGCAAGAGAAAAATCTATACTCTCCAAAGAAAGATCAATAATGAAAAGACCGGGTTGTGCCGTTACGGGACATCCCACTGTAAGTCCAGTTAAAGTATCGGTATGTTCTACAATATAATCATATACTTCCTGTCTCTGTGTCGAATTAGGAAGAATGGTTGATAGGTCATTATCCCTAACAAAGGCAACCCCAATAGTCCCCACTCCTTGATATAATGGAAATGTCCATACTCGGGTAACCCCACTAACTTCCAATGCCCAGGATGAATAATCAAAATCAGCCCCCCCATGCGGGGGTTGTCTTTTTCTAGTTAGAATTCTTTCCCGTAATTCATCATCTGTTTCCTGATCCAGTCCTCCGAGAATACCCAAAGAATCAACTGTTACAGAAGTATTTATTCCTACCAAAGGGGATACAAAAGTAAGTGTTGCAGCGGGGTTTTGATTCCCTGCAGTTCCAGCTACCTTTGCAGTAACAACGATATCGGCATAACCACCGGCAATAACGACAGCCTCATCGAGAAGATATACTTGATCATCAATAAACTGAAGCTCCGTTCCTTCTGGAACAATATAACCGTTTGTTCCTGTAACCCTTGCACCACCAGTAGCTTTTACTGCACTCTTTCGAATAATACCATATTCCAAACCATGTTGTTCCAAATATTCTGCATCAGCAGAGGTAATAAAAAGTTGATCCTTTATGAAATTAAGGTATCCATAAAGTGTATATACTGCCCCCCCATACGCACGGGCAAATATCTTATATACACTCCTTCTTAAAAAAGAGGCTGCATTCTCTACCCTTGTAGTAAAATCTGCTTCAATACGATCTATTATTTGTTGTAATGAGGGTCTACTAAATGGCATTTTGCGCCTCCTTATGCTCCCACCTGGGCAAACCAAACATCATCAAATGCATATGTTGTGGTAGTTCCATCACTCTTCATTATCTGTATTAAAAAAGCAAGCATATAACCCCCCTGTCCAAGAAGAGGTTGCTTTTCAACAGTTATATCAATCTTCTGAGCAACACCATCATCTATAAGCCATTTAAGACATTCATATAGATATATTTTAGCTTTATTGATATTTCCCTGTGTTGCTTTGGAACGTTCCAAAAGCCACATACGAGAACCGATACGATCATCATTATAAGAAGATGTCTGATCTCCCCACCATCCCCTTTTATCCGTGGGATCCTCTATAAGATCTCCATCCTTTGCCCGTCTATCAGTAAATATACTTATAAAGACAGCCGTTTCTAAACCTTCATCCCGTTGAAGATCCCCTTCAATGGGATTGATATCAGCCGTCATAAAATCAGTATCATAAATAAGACGAATATCTTTTGCCATAACCTATCCTATTGACACTTTGCCTTTGTTTGTCCTGCATCAGTTACTTCAAAATCACAGGTACAATTCACCACATCAAAAGGGGCCACAGTATTTGTAAAAACCCCCATACAATTTCCTTTATCTGTTCTTCGTATTGGTGGTCCCATCCATACAGGAAGATTTGTTTCCTGTGTTTTTGTCCCCGTAGCAGAAATAGGGTTCAATGTACTTCCACTTACATGAGTATATCCTGCTTTAGAACATACCCCAGGAGTCATAATCCATGAAATTCTGGTAAGAAGAATAGCCTTACCACCAGCTTTCACTTTTAATGAAGGATATTCTGTATAGGTCGGTTTACCAGGAACCCATGTTGCTGCTCCAGTTGGTGTTATGGTAATCACCCTATCCGTATTTGCTATTTCAAGAAGTGCCATTATATATCTACCGTAAGATTCCCGTTAATATCAACCATACTGGCTTTCATTGTAATAATGTTTCCATTCAAATCTGTCAACTTCATTCCTGAAGCATTCAAAATAATAGTATTTCCCCGATCATCATAAACACAAACATCTCCTTCAGCCATGGAAGGAAGAGAAGTTCTGGCATCTCTATCAGTAACACAAATAACAACCCCTTGGTCCCTATTTCCGTTAATGAAAAGAAGGGTTGCTTCAGTTTCTGTTCTTGGATAGGATTCAAACCCATAATTTTGCATCCGTTCCATATCAGAAATAATTTCTTCTTTCAATGCAGTTACTTGTATCCGTTGAATGTTCCCAGAAATACCCACAGTCTTGACTATACCCCTTCCAAGAAGGAGAAACAATTTCTTTCGTATAGCATTTATAATTGATATATTATCAGACATCAAATTTACCTTTTATTTGAGAGGCATCTCCAGTAGCAGAATAAGTTCTTCTATCTACCAATCCCAATATCACAAATTCACCTATATTCTCTTCTCCTTGGATATATTCAACAGAATCAATCAATCGTGTATCATTTATATCCATAATAGCATCTTGAACAGGTACAAGCATATTTATATCCCAGATAGAACCATCAGATTGGGTAAGTCCAGGAACAGTGTAAAAAAGTTTTCTGGAATATCCAGCACGAAGATTTGCTTCCCATTTGGCTCGAATCTGACAGGAACCTATATCAGAAGGACTATCTGTAAAAATAACCATGGGACGATACCTTTGTATAACACTATCAGAAGCTCTTCCATATGGTTCAATAAAGTCAGTTAATGTTTTTGTATCTG
>Ga0172380_10005961_pt1 | contig 14425 bp, 15 predicted proteins | sample Leawe162metaG_FD_119747 | JGI IMG/M metagenome (GOLD analysis project Ga0172380, IMG submission 119747) | Leachate microbial communities from a municipal landfill in Southern Ontario, Canada - Leachate well 162 metaG | ecosystem: Engineered > Solid waste > Landfill > Unclassified | place...
ACTACATACTTGGCACCGCGGCGCTTGCCTTCGATTAACGCATGACCGGTGAGGCGCGCACCTGATACACCGTACGGATGGCCGACGGCGATTGCACCACCATTCACATTCAAACGATCCATCCGTAGATAAAAGTAAAGTTGGTACTGGCCGGGTACGGCAATTCAATGGGTTGCGGGAAGTAGTACCAAATTTACTTACACAACCTGCGTAAGCAAATCTGGTACTTCGCCTTTTAAAAACGGGTATCCGGATTTGACTGTGGGTGAAGGTCAGTTTTGGCGCCCGCCGTCAAAATATTCAACCGTTGGCTGCATGAACCAGGCGACAACTATCTTGACACGCACCGTCTACCCGCAATGGAATCTGTGCTACGATTTAGGCTCTTTCCGGTGCTTTGCACCTGGCAAGCTGCACGCCAAGGCAGTATCAAGCGCAGCAACGCCGTAAGGCGACCAACTTGAGCCGGCTACGGTCGGTATCAAAAACACCATCCGGTCTTTTATGGGTGCGTGTCACAGCAACTCAGGTGAAACGACGCTGTTTCTGCCTGAAACCATATGTCCAGAGCTATGCAGCTTGAGGACATCAAACCCTCGCGGGAACGCTACACCGTTCCCACTCAAGGGATAAGTGCGGCTCCGCGTTTCAACGAAAGGAGCTATCCCATGGCAGAATTAGGGACATGGCCATGAGTAAATCAAAGCATGAGGAATACGACGCTATTCGGCGGGCTTTTTATCTGTACTTTCAGTTGCAAGTTCTTCAATCAACTGGACTTATTATTGAGGCAGGCCCAATAGAGTATTCCTTGCTGGATCAAACGCTTGACTGGAAAGGTCGGCGTTATCCGTGGAACTGGTTCGATCTGAAGCGGAAGTTTCGCAGCATCCCCGCCAGGTTCGAATTAGCAATCAGCGTAGATGGTGAGTTGTGTGGCTTGATCATCGGGAAACCTTCGAGGGGACGGCGTCATTTGTCTGCCTATTATCTGGAAGGGAACCCAAGCCGTATACGACCACTCAAAAGCATATTGCTGGAAATGCTATTGGAAGGCATGAGGTTGTACGGCGACGCGCTTAACTGTTCGTACCTGCGACTCATCAGGCCGGTCGAGGGGTTGCTTGAAACCTATCGTGCCGCCGGATTCCAGGTTGCAACTGGCAAAAATATTGGTCTATACTGTGAAAGAGCCTTAAAAAGGGGTGAAATATGACAACAGTCCTAGAACGAGAAGTAACACCGAAACAAGTCTCGGGCTTTGTCCGTGGGGCGATTACGCGTATGCAAAAATCCCGGCCTCTTTTTACTGAGACGGAACGCAAGGCGCTAGCAGCTTACGATGGCCCAATTGTTTCTGGCGACCCGGAAGGCAAACTCCCGGACAACCTTGAAGAAGACGACAACGAATAGAGGTCGTTCGTAATATTTGTATCCAAACCCCCGCGCAGCTCTGCTGCCGGGGGTTTGTCACATCTGGAGCCCGGAATTGTCCTCAAACATCCTGAACCTGCCGGGCCTCGATGTCACCGACCACAAGGAGTTGGAGCAGCAATACCACGTCAAGGCGGTGCCGACGGCGTACTCCAAGATGTGTCCGCATTGCGGCCAGTCGCACGGCACCATTGGCCATGGCAAGCTCCCCCTGTTTGTTCGTGACCTGCCGACCCACGGCAAACGCATGATGATTCACGTTGATGCGCCCCGGCTGCGCTGCAAGCCCTGCAACAAGACCTTCACGGCCACCATCCCGGAAATTGATGAAAACCGACTGATGACGGCCAGGCTAGTCACTTGGATTGGACGGCAGGCGCTGGCCTACACCTTCGCCGCCATTGCCGAGCAGGTGGGCGTGGATGAGAAAACCGTGCGCAACATCTTCTCCGAGTACGCAACCGGCCTTCAAGCCAAGTTCAAACGCGAAACGCCTGTCATCCTTGGCATGGACGAAATCCACTTGGGCAAGGCGCGAGGCGTCATCACCAACATCGGCGACCGCACCGTGGTTGAGATGCTGGAGAACCGCTACAAGACCACCATCCTTGAATTCCTGCGCAGCCTTGAGCATCCGGAGCGAATTACGCACGCCGCCATTGATATGTGGCGACCCTACCGCGAAGCCATCCAGGAAGTCCTGCCCAATACTGCCATCGTGGTGGATAAGTACCACGTCGCCAGGATGGGCAATGAGTCGCTGGAACGGGTCAGGCGCAAGATGAAGGATACGTTGCCGCCCGAGGTCAATCTCGGGCTCAAGCATGACCGCAAGCTGCTGACCAAGCGCCAGCACGACCTGACCGACGAGCAACACCTGATTGTTTCAGGCTGGCTGAACAGCTTCCCTTTGCTGGGTGCCGCCTATGACCTGAAAGAACGGTACTTCAAGATTTGGGACCTGGAGACCAAGGAAGAAGCATTGGCTGAGTATCTGAACTGGGAAGCCAGCATTCCGCTTGAACTGGCCAAAGCATTCAAGCCCATCCCTGTGGCTTGGCGCACCTGGCGCAAGTACATCCTGAACTACTTCGACGACAGGCGCATCACCAATGCTTTCACGGAAAGTTTCAACGCCAAAATCCGTCGGGCCTATCGAAACGGGCATGGCTACAGCTTCGAGGTGCTGCGAGCCAGGGTGCTGTTCTCTGATGCCCTGCAAAAGAGGGTGCGGATCGCAGAGCAAGTGAAGGTCAAACGAAAGCAGCGGTTCGAGGAAATCAGTCTGGCCAGATTTGCACTGGCGGACAGCTTTGACGAACCCGAGTACGACATCCGAACCGTGGCCAGGTTGGCGAACCTCGGAACGGACTTGCCCACATTATTGGACGAAATTGACCGTTGGCCGATTTAGCGTCCACCCACAGTCAAATCCGGAATCCCTTAAAAACTAAAGTTGGTACTTCGCCTTAGTAGGTTTGGCGGGCGTTCCTATTAAACCAGAAGAAATTCGGCATAACTCACAAAGACGCGAAATCAAATGCGGTGGGTGGCTGATCCAGGTACATTGTCCGAGCAAAATCGCTCTTTGTAGCATCGGCATTCCAAATAGATAGCGGCAGGCAGGCGCCGACAAGGGAAGCTGCTCGCGCCATCGACCGGATCACGTTCTCGGTATCGTGCCGAGCTCATGAGCGACCCTGTTCGATTCACGATGCCGATCAAGAAAGCGCGTCCGCGTGGCGCTCGACTGATCGAAGGCTACAGCCCCAAGCTGGGTCGCCGGGTGAGCTGCCATTCCAGAGCCGCATTCGAACTCTGGCTCGGCCTTGAAGCCGATCCTAGTGTTCGTTCCTTCTGCGAGCGCCCGGCGATCATGACCGTTGAGGGGCACGAACGTGTGCTCGATCTGTGGGCGTGCCAATCCGATCAGGAAGCCTTTCTGGTCCTGGCCGATGACAATGCCAAACTGCCCGCTGATTGGCTCGGCATTCCGGTACGCCGGATCGATGTAGCCGAGCTCGCGGCAGCGCGTCAATGGATCTCCAACTGGGAGCGGATGCTGCCGATCATCACGCTCACACGGGATTTCGTATCGAAGTCGCACCTGGAGGACGTGCTGCGCCATGTCAATGCGCCAATGTCCCTGGCGCGCATCGAACGGGAGTTCGTCACCAACGATGTGATGTGGGTCCGTGGCACCGTATTCCGTCTTCTGGCGGCGGGACGTCTGATCGCGCCATCGCTCAGAATCGATCGCCTGTCGCTGCAGACACTGTTCGAGCCGGCTCCATGACGCGCCGTCAGACGGATCTCGCGACGATCGATCTGAGCCAGTGGCCTGATGCCACTGTTTCGGACTTGACCGAGGAGGAGCGGCACACCTACGAAAGACGCGAGCACGCCATCCAGCTTTATGTCTCCGGTGCTGCGCTGGACGCGATTGCACTAGCCAGCGGTATCGGCCGCGGGCAGTTGTACCATCTGCTGCGCCGTAGTCTCACCGTGCATGACGATGGCCGGGTGTTCGGCTTTCGCGGACTGTTGCCCCATCGGCGTACAAAAACCTATCGCAGAAACGTGCCGATACTTAGCGGTAGGCCGTCAGGACAAGGTGGCGCCGCCGGCGCGTTCGGTTCGCTGGTCGAAGCCTATCCGATGCTGCTCGACTGGCTGCGCAAGCAGGTCAAGGAACACGCGGTCCAGATCAGGCAACTCGGTACCGATGGCTCACTACGAATCCGGCTCCGGGGTCTGGGCGTTCTGCATGGCCGCTTCCTGAACGAATGCCGCACGCTGGGCCTGACGGCAGCGGACTATCCGTTCACCACGCAGCAACTGGGACGCCGAACACTCGCCGGCGCGCTCAAGGCGGAAATTCTGCGCCACTTCGGTCGCGCCGCACGCGCCGCGGGCGCCAGCCACCTCAAGGGTCTGCCGCCCGCCCATGGCCTCGTGGCGCCGGCGCCTCAGCATGCGCTGGACGTGGTCGAATTCGATGGCCATCGCCTCGATGTGCGATTGAAGATTGTCGTCAGGGATCCCCTCGGGTTCGAACAGCAGTTCGAGATCGAGCGCATCTGGCTGCTCGTCATCATCGATGTTTTCTCGCGCGCGGTGCTGGGTTATCACGTCTCGCTCAACCGAGAATACAACCGTCATGACATCATCCGCACCCTCGAACACACACTGGAGCCCCACCGGCCGAGGACATTCACGTTGCCCGGCATCGGTTACGGTGAATGCGGAGGATTCCCATCGTCAACGCTGCCCGAACTCGGATACGCCACCTGGAACTGGATCAAGCTCGACGGCGCCAAGGCCAACCTATCCGACGATGTCCGCCATGCGCTGACGGAGTTCATCGGCGGCTTCATCGACGTCGGCCCCGCCTATACCCCGGACGACCGGCCCTACATCGAGCGCTTCTTTGGTTCGGTCGCGACCACGCTCTCCTCCCGTCTGCCCGGCTATACCGGCTCGGGTCCGCAGGATCTGCGCCGGGCACTAGCCGATCCGAAAGGCAACTTGCGCCTGTTCGTCTCGCTCACGGAACTGGAGGATCTGCTCGAAGCCGCACTGGCGGCCTACAACGCGACGCCGCATTTGGGCCTCAACGGACGCACACCGCTCGAGGCGGTCGAGCACTCGGTTCGCCACTGCGGAGCCATGCTGTCGTGGCTGCCCGAGCACCGGCGGCGGCGTCTGGGTCTGATGCAAACGCCCAAGCGCGCCCGCGTGCGCGGCTACCTCGCCCAGGGCCAGCGTTGCCATGTTAACTTCCACGGCGTGCGTTACACCAATGCGCTGCTGGCGGCGAGCGCCACTTTCCTCGGTGCCGAACTCAAGCTGTATTACAACAGCCAGGATATTCGTACGGTGCGCGCCATGGCACTCGATGGCACCGATCTGGGTGTCCTCAAAGCCCAAGGTGCCTGGGGCGAGATCGCCCACGACCTCAAGCTGCGGCAGGAGATCATCAAACTGCGCGGCCACAGGAAACTCGATGCGGTACTCAGTTACGACTTCGTCGAACACTTCGTACAGAACAAGCTGAAACAGGCCCGGGGATCGCGTCGGGCGGCGAGCAGTCTTGCCCGAACGGTGCGGGCGCTAACCGCCGCGCCCACCATCACGAGTGAAGCGCCCATCCCCGTGACGGACATCGAAACGCTCCTGCCGCAGGCGAAGGCTGTGCCACAGAAGATCCGGCCACAACGCCTAAACGAACCGCCCGCCGCGCCCCAACCGTCTCGTTCAAAAATCCGGCCCCAGACGCTGGCCATTGGCGTCGGCTTTGCCGGCGACAACCCCACGATCCAGAATCTGGAGATCGGAGACACGCCATGAACCGAGTCAGTGACCGCCCGATGGACATGAGCCTGCATCCGCTCGTGTCGGGGAATTACCGAATCGGCACACCGGCGATTCAGGCGTTCTACGAACTGGTCGAGCGCTGTTTGCGTTACCGCATCACCGGCGCGCTGATCTATGGTCCGTCCCGGATCGGCAAGACTCGAGCCATCGAGTATTTGCGTCTGTTGCTGGCGGAATCCAGTCCGAAGATCACCACTTACCATGCGCAGGCCGAGCACAAGCCGCGTCATGCCGAGGGATCGTTCTTTGCCAATCTCCTGGAAGCCGTGGGCTATCCGCATCCGGATGGCGGCACCAACCAGAGGAAGCGCCTGTGCCTGGTATCGAAGGTCCGCGAGGCCTGCGCCAAGAATGGCAGCAACACCGTGATTCTGTTTTGCGACGAGGCCCAGCGCTATAACGAGAACGAATACGAGTGGCTGCGCGATGTGCATGACGCGCTCGACCGTCTTCAGATTCGTCTGTTCACCTTCCTCGTCGGGCAACAGGAACTGCTGTCGGTCAAGACCGCCTTTCAGTGTGCCCGCCAGACCCAGATCGTGGCGCGTCTGATGGTCGAGGAGTTGGCGTTCTTCGGCATTCGCAATGTGCAGGATGTGGCGACCTGCCTCAACGGTTATGACCAAACCGAATTCCCCCGCGGCAGCGGGTGGAGCTTCACACGCTTCTTCCTGCCGCAAGCCAATGCGCACGGCTCTCAGCTTCTTGACGAGGCCCAGGTAGTCTGGACGGCCTTCGCTGAGCTCCACCACACGCACGGACTGCCCGACGACCTGCAAATCCCCATGGAATCCTTCACCCGTGCTGTTGAATTCGTCCTCAAGGAAGGCATGGTGCGCGATGCGTCGGATTACCGGCTCTCGGCCGATCTGTGGCGGCAGGCGGCGCGCAACTGCGGCTATATTCAGAGCCGTCAGGCCTTGTGCCAGGCGCTGCCCTCTTTGGTGCGCACGGGATGAGTCCTATGACTTTGCCCTTTTTGCCGATCCTGACCTTCGATGAGCGGCGACTGAGTCCGAGTTTTGGCTATCTCTTCGACCGGCGCTGGCTCGACCCCCACGAGTCCATCGTTTCGATCTTGTGGAAGTTCGTGCAGGCCAATGCCGTCGCCGGCCATGTGGTGGCAAGTGAACTCGCCCGCGTGGCGATTGATCCGTATGCGGGCGTCGACGCGTGCCGCGATCGGCTCGACATGGTGCGGCTGAAAAGCGTGCTCGGCCTGCCACGCAAGATTCTTCTCGAGGCCTTGATTCCAGCACAGCGTCATCGTGCCGTCAGTCCCTTCTTGCGGTACTGCTCCCGTTGCCTGGGGCGTGGCTATCATTCCGTGGTGCATCAGTTCGAGTGCGTGCGGTCCTGTCCGATTCACGATCAGTCGCTGGCGACCTCCTGTCCTGACTGTGGCTACCAGGCACCGTATCGCCTGACGGCCCGGCTGCTCGAAACACCCTATCGATGTGCCGACTGCCGATCACGCTACGGCACGCGATGGCCGAATGTCGCTCGACACCTCCCCATGCCGATGGAGGATGTCATTCCCATCACGGCCCTGCGCATAGGACGCTGCCGTTTCTGACGCCCTTCCCCAACGCGACCCAGCGAGAAACCTTCAACAAATGCAGCGTATGGAGCGATTCTTGATGATCTTGCGGTAAAACGAGCAGGCAATTGTGGCAATGCTTTGATACTGCTCGGCATTTACGGCCCTGGCCCGTTTCGGGCGCAACGAAGTACCAACTTTACTTACGCAAAAGTACCAACTTTACTTTTAACTACGACTGCGCGTCCTCACGCCATCGCTCCAATGTCTGCACTGACACTCCAATTTCTTTCGCCAATACACCTGCATCGGCGCTCTCCGGCGGCAACAACCGCGCCACCGTCCTGTTCCTGAATGCTTCCCCGTACCGAGCCATCGTTCATCCTTATCGCCCCCAAGTTCAAGATCATATCGAGGCGACAACTATTCTGACGTGGGGGGTTACACTTTAGTCAGCTTTCTGTTGGGCGACATCCGGCAACACCCCAACCGTATTGCTTGCCACCGCCGCAGGTCGTGTTCATGCGAAAGGCATGGCAAACGCCAATGGCCAGCGGCAAAGACATGGTATTACTTGGTGGTGATGCTGATCTACATGGATCACGCATGGGGGCGGCACAGGGTCGCTGCGCGGCGGAAAGTCGCCGTGCCGCCAGCACCGACTTGTACGCCGCGATCATGGAAGGTACGGTGGCGCGGGTGCTTTCCCGATACTTCAAAACGGATGCGGCCCCGGAAGGCTCAATCGCGCCGGGTTGCAAACTTGGCGCAACCACATGGAAAAATGGCGTTTTGTACGGTAACGCACGGACCTTGAAGGAGTTTGCTTCTACAAGGGACTCTCGCTATGGGTCATGCGCACTCAGCCGGTGAGCACCACGAAATGATGGAAAAGCGCATGGACATGATGCAGATGATGATGGAGCAGATGATGCAGCGCGATCAGGTAATGGAGTCCATGCCCACCAAATAACCGCGAACTTCGATCCTGCGTTTGATCGGGCAGCGAATCCGGCGAGCAATTCAGTACCCGGCTTCGATGTGATCTTCGTCGCCACCGCCGTGTCCGGATCGACCGCAAGCAGGGCGTCATCGGCCTGCTTGCGAGGCTACCGTCCATAACTTCGAGGAGTCGCCATGGAACACAAGCATGAGTCGCACAACGATGCCGGGAGCAGGTCAAAGGCCAACATTGCCCTGATCGTCTTCTTGAGCATTGCGGCGTTCTTCCTCGTTACCGAGCACAGTGCTCACCTGTCAGGGTGGTTTTCATCCTACGGAATATGGCTTCTATTGCTTGCCTGCCCACTGATGCACCTGTTCATGCATGGCGGCCATGATCATGGGGGTCACGGGCCAAGTGACGCACCGAACGAATCAGCCAGGGAGAAGAAGTAATGGACCACGGCTCTGCTCCCGCCTACGGCCTTTGGTCGCTGGTGGTCATCAACTCACTGGTGTTCGTCATCTTCGCCTTCAGCTTTGCCAAGCCGCAATCGTCGCGCGACTGGCGTTCGTTCGGCGCGTTCGCGGCGTTCCTGGTTGCGTTGTTTACCGAAATGTACGGCTTTCCGCTGACGATCTACCTGCTGTCGGGCTGGCTCTCGACGCGTTTTCCCGGCATCGACTGGCTGTCACACGACTCGGGCCACCTGCTCGAAACGATTCTGGGCTGGAAATCGAATCCTCATTTCGGACCTTTTCATATCATCAGCAACATCCTGATCGCCGCGGGCTTCTGGCTGCTCGCCTCGGCCTGGAACGTGCTCTATGCGGCGCAGCGCAACCACCGCCTTGCGACTGCCGGAGCTTACGCACGCATTCGGCATCCCCAGTATGCGGGATTCATCCTGATCATGACCGGTTTTCTGTTTCAGTGGCCGACGCTGGTGACGATCGCGATGTTCCCGGTCCTGGTGTTCATGTACATTCGCCTTGCGCGGCGCGAAGAGCGGGATGCACGCACTGAATTCGGGACTGACTACACCCGCTACGAGGCGGACACGCCAGCATTTTTTCCCAGGTTTGGCGAGAGAGCTCAGGCATAAGCCGGTGACACTCCGTCTTTTTTCGCTCACGGACCTGTGGCCGGCGCTGGCCTTCGCTGCACGTCGGTGCATCCCAGCATGACTTATCACTACGTGTGGCTCGTCTGGTCGAGCGCATTCTTGCTGCCCTGGATTCTGCTGTACACGCTGTTTCCGCAGCATCGGGTCGCCATGTGGTGGGCAAGCGCGTCCATGGCGCCATTTGGCCTGACCCAACCGATGTTTGTGCCGGAATACTGGAACCCGCCGAGCCTGTTCGAGTTGGCGCAAAGAACCGGTTTCGACATCGAGAGCATTATCTTCAGCTTCGCAATCGGCGGCATCGCTGCCGTGCTCTACAACATCTTCACGCGCAAACGCCTCGAGCAAATCGACCCGCAAGAGCGCCATGACGGCAGGCACCGCTGGCATCGTTGGGCTCTTGCAGTGCCATTTGCGTCGTTTCCGGTTTTGTATTTTCTGCCGTGGAATCCGATCTACGCCGGTATCGCAGCGATGGTGCTGGGAGCCATTGCAGGCGTCTTGTGCCGGCCTGACCTAAGGCTCAATACGCTGCTCGGCGGCATCCTGTTTCTTGCCATCTATTCGATTTTTCTGCTCGGCCTGAAATGGTCGGCGCCGGGCTACATCGAACAGGTCTGGAACCTCAAGGCCCTCAGCGGAATTGTGATCCATGGTCTGCCGATCGAGGAGCTGCTGTTTGGATTTTCCTTTGGTCTCGTGTGGACAGGAATCTACGAGCACTTCACGTGGCTGCGCAGTGTTGCCGAATAGCAGGCAGGCGATCGCGGGCACTGCGGGATATTGCCGGGCTACCGGGCTCGACGCACAACTGGAAAAGTGAGCCATGACAACGACCACTCTCGCTCCCGAACTGCTCCGCAAAATCGACGCGTACTGGCGCGCTGCCAACTATCTGTCGGTCGGCCAGATGTATCTTTACGACAATCCGCTGCTGCGGCTGCCGCTCAAACTGGAGCACGTAAAGCGCATGCTGCTGGGACACTGGGGCACGACACCGGGACAGAACTTCATTTACGTGCACTTGAACCGGGTCATCAAGAAATACGACCTCGACATGATTTACGTGTCCGGCCCCGGACACGGGGGCCCGGCGGTGGTTGCCAATACCTACCTCGAGGGTACCTACAGCGAGGTGTATCCCGCCATCAGCCGGGATGAGGCCGGGCTGCGGAAGCTCTTTGTTCAGTTTTCGTTTCCCGGCGGGATTCCCAGCCATGCATCGCCGGAGTGCCCGGGCTCGATCCACGAGGGTGGCGAGCTGGGCTATTCGCTCAGTCATGCGTTCGGCGCGGTGTTCGACAACCCTGATCTGATCGTCGCCTGCGTCGTCGGCGATGGCGAGGCGGAAACCGGCCCGTTGGCTACGGCGTGGCATTCCAACAAGTTCCTCGATCCGGTCACTGACGGCGCGGTGCTGCCGATCCTGCATCTCAACGGCTACAAGATTGCCAACCCGACACTACTCGCCCGCATCAGCCGCGAGGAACTGGAACAGTTGCTGCGCGGCTATGGCTGGACGCCATTCTTCGTCGAGGGGCACGAGTCGGAGCCGATGCATGAGGCCATGGCCGCGACGCTCGACACGGTGGTGGAGCAAATCAAACAAATCCAGCAACATGCCCGCATCAACGGCAACGCCACGCGCCCGCGTTGGCCGATGATCGTCCTCAATTCCCCTAAGGGCTGGACAGGACCGAAGTGGGTCGACGGCCGGCAGGTTGAAGGCAGCTTCCGTTCGCACCAGGTACCGCTCCACCCGGCCACCCATCCCGAACACCTCAAGCTGTTGGAAGACTGGCTCAAGAGTTATCGGCCGGAGGAACTCTTCGATGGCGGGGGCCACCTCAAATCGGAACTCGCCGAACTTGCGCCCAAGGGCGAACGGCGCATGGGTGCGAATCCCCACGCCAACGGCGGGATGTTGCTGCGCGACCTAGCGATGCCCGATTTCCGCGACTACGCGGTCGATGTGGCCTCGCCGGGAGTGCGCGGCATCGGCGACACGCATGTGCTCGGGCGTTTCCTGCGCGATGTGGCGAAGCTGAACAGCGAGCAGCGCAATTTCCGCGTCTTCGGCCCGGACGAGACGCTTTCCAATGGTCTGGAAGCCCTGTTTGAAGTGACTCGACGCCAATGGGGCGTCGCGACACTGCCGAACGACGAATTTCTCGCCCCCACCGGGCGGGTGATGGAAATGCTCAGCGAGCACCAATGCGAGGGTTGGCTGGAGGGCTACCTGCTCACCGGGCGGCATGGGCTGTTCAACTGCTACGAGGCGTTCATCCACATCGTCGATTCGATGTTCAATCAGCATGCCAAGTGGCTGAAGGTAACCTCGCACCTGCCGTGGCGGCGGAAGATCGCCTCGTTAAACTACCTGCTGGCCTCGCATGTCTGGCGCCAGGATCACAACGGCTTCACCCACCAGGATCCCGGTTTCATCGACCACGTCGCGAACAAGAAGGCCGAAGTCGTCCGCATCTACCTCCCGCCGGATGCAAACTGCCTGCTGTCGGTGATGGACCACTGCCTGCGCAGCCGCCATTACGTCAACGTCGTGATCGCAGGCAAACATCCGGCGCCGCAGTGGCTGTCGATGGACGCCGCCGTCAAGCATTGCACGGCTGGCATCGGCATCTGGCACTGGGCCGGCAGCGGCCATGACGCCGAGCCCGAGGTGGTCATGGCCTGCTGTGGCGACGTGCCCACGCTGGAGACGCTCGCCGCGGTCTCGCTGATGCGCGAGCATCTGCCAGACCTGAAAGTCCGCGTGGTCAATGTCGTCGACATCATGAAGCTGCAGCCGCAAACCGAGCACCCGCACGGATTGAGCGACCTGGCATTCGACGAGATCTTCACCAGGGACAAGCCGGTCATCTTCGCCTTTCATGGCTACCCGTCGTTGATCCACCAGTTGACCCACCGCCGCACCAACCACGACAACATCCACGTCCGCGGCTACAAGGAAGAGGGCACGATCACCACCGCCTTCGACATGACGGTACTGAACGACCTGGACCGTTTCCACCTCGTGATGGGCAGCATCGACCGCCTGCCGCAGACGGGCGCCAAGGGGGCCAATCTCAAGCAGCAGCTTCAGAACAAGCTGATCGAGCATATGCACTACATCCGCAAGCATGGTGAAGACATGCCGGAAATCCGCAACTGGAAGTGGAGCAATTCCTAATGAATACGCAAGCGTTGATAGACACAGCGCGCACGCTGGTCGCCAGCGACAAGGGGCTGCTGGCGATGGATGAAAGCAATCCAACCTGCAACAAGCGATTTGCCGAGTGGGGGATCCCGCAGACCGCAGAAGCCCGGCGCGCCTGGCGGGAGTTAATCGTGACCACGCCAGGTCTCGGTGAGTGCATCAGTGGCGTGATTCTCTATGACGAGACGATCCGCCAGCAGAAGAAAGATGGCACTCCTTTTGTAAAAGCCATCACCGATGCGGGAATTATTCCCGGCGTCAAAGTTGACGCCGGTGCAATGGACATGGCAGGGCGTCCCGGGGAGAAAATAACCGAAGGACTGGACGGATTGCGCGACCGTCTGGTCGAATACGTTCAAATGGGCGCCCGATTCGCCAAGTGGCGTGCGGTGATTGCCGTGGGCGATGGCATTCCGAGCCGGGCTTGCGTCGAGGCCAACGCGCACGCCCTGGCACGCTATGCCGCCTTGTGCCAGGAAGCCGGACTGGTCCCCATCGTAGAACCGGAAGTGCTCATGGATGGCGCGCATACCTTGGAGCGCTGCCGCGAGGTCACGGAGGAAGTCCTGCGAACGGTTTTTAGCCAGCTTTACACGCAGGGGGTGATGCTGGAGGGCGTAATCCTGAAACCCAATATGGTGCTTCCGGGGCTGACCTGTCCCGCGCAAGAAACGGTAGAAGAAGTGGCCGACGCCACGGTGAGATGTCTCCAGCGAACCGTCCCTCCTGCCGTTCCGGGTATCGCGTTCTTGTCGGGCGGCCAATCCGGTGAACTGGCCTCGGCGCGGTTGAATGCCATGAACGTTCGATTCAAGTCGCGACTACCCTGGGCCCTGGCGTTTTCATTTGCCCGCGCCATCCAGCAACCGGCTTTGGAGGTCTGGCACGGCGACGAAACCCACGTGTTGGCCGCACAGCAGGCGCTGTATAAGCGAGCCAGGCTGAACGGGGCCGCGCGCCGTGGCGAATACAGCACCGCGATGGAGAGGACATGAGCCAGGCGCTGCCGATGGTCTATCTTGTGCGCCACGGCGAAACCGCGTGGACGCTGACAGCACAACATACAGGCCGTACCGATCTTCCACTGAACGAGCAAGGTGAAGTTCAGGCGCGCGAGGTCGGAGCCCACCTCACTGCGCTCCGCATCGATCGCATTCTATCGAGTCCGCTGCGGCGCGCCCGCCGCACCGCCGAGCTTGCGATGCCGAACTCTCGGGTCGAGGTTGATGATGATCTGGTGGAATGGGATTACGGCGCCTACGAGGGAAGAAGCACTGTCGATATAGAAGTGGAGCGCCCCGGTTGGCGTCTTCTGCGCGACGGTAGCCCCGGCGGCGAGACGCTCGATGCCGTGCGCGCGCGTGCCGACCGTGTCATCGGCCGCGTCCGCGCAGACGGCGGCAATGTGCTCCTCTTCGGCCATCGTGAAATCCTGCGCATTCTTGCGGTGCGCTGGATCGGGCTCGCGCCGATGGAAGGACGCCGCCTGCTGCTCGCCACCGCGTCCTTGAGCGTCCTTGGGTACGATCACGACCTGACCGAACCTGTCATCCATGCCTGGAATCGCCGCGGCACGACCATGGAAGTCACGCAATGAATGGCCAAGCCGGCAAGCCGGCCGCAAAGATGAGCGGCGAAAAACCAGGCGTCGATGCCGAACTGGAAAAACTGCAGCACGAAACATTCGGCTATTTCTTGCATGAAGCGAATCCCGCCAACGGCCTGGTGATCGACAAGACAGCACCGGATTGGCCTGCGAGCATTGCCGCCACGGGACTTGCATTGGCC
>Ga0172380_10005962_pt1 | contig 14425 bp, 8 predicted proteins | sample Leawe162metaG_FD_119747 | JGI IMG/M metagenome (GOLD analysis project Ga0172380, IMG submission 119747) | Leachate microbial communities from a municipal landfill in Southern Ontario, Canada - Leachate well 162 metaG | ecosystem: Engineered > Solid waste > Landfill > Unclassified | place...
ACGATGATGTGCCCACCATGAAAAAACTTATGCAGGGCCTGGTCCGCATGCGGGTAAAACCCTACTATCTCTACCAGTGCGATCCCATTATCGGCTCCGCCCACTTCAGAACATCCGTGGCCAAGGGACTGGAAATCTACCAGGGTCTCCGGGGCCATACCACCGGCTATGCCGTGCCCACCTATGTCATCGACGCCCCCGGGGGGGGAGGAAAAGTTCCCCTGCTGCCGGAAACGGTTGTCGGCCGAGATGGCAGCGATCTGCTCCTCAAAAATTATGAGGGCAATATCTATCGCTATCCTGACACCCTGTAAAACCAGACGTCTGCTTCCCATTTTTTCCCGGAGAACAAAATGAAATTTGGTATGACCTACGACCTGAGAGCAGACTATCTTGCCGCAGGCTATGGCGAGGAAGAAACCGCCGAGTTCGACCGTCCCGACACCATTGACGCCATTGAAACGGCCCTGCAGAACCTCGGCCACCAAACCGTGCGTATCGGCAATATCCAGAGCCTGGTCAAACGGCTGGCCGCCGGCGAAAGGTGGGACATGGTGTTCAATATCGCCGAGGGGCTTTACGGCTTCGGCCGGGAAGCCGCCGTCCCGGCCCTGCTGGATGCCTACCGCATTCCCTATACCTTCTCCGACCCGCTGATGCTGTCAATCACCCTGCACAAGGCCATGGCCAAGCACATCATCCGCGACCTGGGCCTGCCCACCCCGGATTTCGCCGTGGTCCGCACCCCGGAGGATATAGCCCGCATCAACCTGCCCTATCCGCTCTTTGCCAAGCCCATTGCCGAAGGCACCGGCAAAGGGGTCACCGCGGCCTCAAAAATCGCCGCACATGACCAGCTTGAATCGATCTGCCGCGAACTGCTCGCCACCTACCGGCAGCCGGTGCTGATCGAAACCTTCCTGCCCGGCCGGGAATTCACCGTGGGCATCGTCGGCAACGGCGCCACGGCCAGGTCCATCGGGATCATGGAGGTGGTGCTGCTGGAAAATTCCGATCCCGAGGTCTACTCCTACCGCAACAAGGAGATCTGCGAAGAGGTGGTGGAATACCGGGCCGTGGATGATGCCGAGGCTAGGGAGGCGGTGGAGCTGGCGCTCAAGGTCTGGCACGGCCTGGACTGCCGGGACTCGGGCCGGGTCGATCTGCGTTCCGACGCAAACGGCCACCCGTCGTTTATCGAGATCAACCCCATTGCCGGGCTGCACCCGGAGCACTCGGATATGTGCATCATTGCCGGCAAATTCGCCATGAGCTACCAGCAGTTGATTGCGGAGATCGTGGAGGCGGCCCTTGACCGGATACGTGGCTGATCATTCCGCTGCGCTTGCCAGTCTGCAGGGGTTCAGGGGTTTAGTCTGTTTATATGAAAGTCTCTTGCCTGTGTTGTACAGGCAGGGACGTAGGAGCGGGCCATGCCCGCGACCTTCGGCATTTGCGCATCTCAATCGCGGGCAAGGCCCGCTCCTACCTCGCGGGACTTTCATTGTTCGTTCTTCCCGCCTGCGGAGATGGGGAATAGCCGCGCAAAAAGATTTTTACCTGCCAGACTACAGACTGATAGACTAGAGACTCATGAAAATCGCCATTGTCTACAACCGGCCGGCGGCAACCGGCAGCCCCAACTGGCAGTCTTCCCAGGATGTGCTGCAGCAGGTGGAAGCGGTGGAGCGGTCCTTGGGGGAGCTGGGGGTTGCCCACCTCTCCCTGCCCTTTGACCGCGATCTGCGGAAATTTCTGGAGGTGATCCGCCAGGAGCAGGCGGACGCCGTGTTCAACCTGTGCGAGAGCGTTGACGACAACCCGCACCTCGGCGGCCATCCGGCCGCCGTGTTTGAGCTGCTGGGCCTGCCGTTCACCGGCTCAGGCTCCCTGGCCCTCATGCTGACCACCGACAAACTGCTGGCCAAGCGGCAGCTGTCCGCCGCCGGACTGGCCACCCCGGCCTACTTCACCTATGACGGCGCCCCAGCCGGGGCGCTGCCGGACATGCCCCTGCCGGCCATTATCAAGCCCCGCTTTGAGGATGCCAGCATCGGCATTGATCAGGAATCCGTGGTTTTCACGGCCCAGGAACTGCGGGCGAAACTTCCGGAATTTTATCAGCGATACGGGCCGCTGCTGGTTGAACAGTTTATAACCGGCCGGGAATTCAATATCTCCCTGTTCGGCTACCCCTCTCCCCAGGTGCTGCCCATGGCGGAGATCGATTTTTCCGCCTTCCCGCAGGCCCTGCACCGCATTGTCGGCTACAAAGCGAAATGGGATGAGAACGCCTTTGAATTTCACCATACGCCGCGCTGCTTTCCCCAGGACCTGCCGGCGGCTGAGGAACAGAACCTCCGCCAGGTCGCCGCTGAGGCCTACAGCCTTTTCATGCTGCGCGATTACGGCAGGATTGACGTGCGCATGGATGCCCGCGGCAAGGTCTACGTGCTGGAGGCCAATGCCAACCCCTGCCTGAGCCCTGATGCCGGTTTTGTGGCGGCGGCCCAGCAAGGCAAGATGAATTACACGGCCATTGTCAAAGAATTTGTCCGCTTCCTGTCCATAAGGTCACAATCATGATCACCATCCGCCCTGCCGCAGAGCATGACCGCAGCAGCCTCTTTTCCCTGGTTGCCGGCATCAAAAACTTCAACCCGGAGGAGGTCGAACTGGCCCGCGAGGTGATCGGCGACGCCCTGGACTCGGAGAAAAATGGCTATCATCTGCTGGTGGCCGTGGACAGTGATGGCCGGCTGCCGGGCTTTATCTGCTACGGCCCCATCCCCATCTCCGATAAACGCTGGGATCTCTACTGGATTGCCGTGGACCCCCATCATGCGCGGGGCGGCATCGGCTCCCGGCTGCTGGCGGCCATGGAGACCCGGCTCGGCCCGGGCGCGCGGGTTTATGTGGATACCTCGTCAACCGACGGCTACATCTCGGCCCGCTCCTTCTACGAGCGGCACGGCTATCAGGTGGCAGGCCGCTTCCCTGATTTCTACCGCGCTGACGACGACAAAATCGTTTACGTCAAGGATCTGTGACATGTTCCGCATCCGCCGGGTTTACGACATTACCCTGTCCATTGACCAAGACGCCGTCAGCCAGGTGCAGGAAATACTCAGACAGCAGTTTTCCGACCTGAGCGAAAAGGAAATCCAGAGTCTGCCTGCAAAACTTGTCAACCCGCTGAAATATCAATTCCGTACCATTCTTTTTGTGGCGGACAACCAGCGCCACCGGGTGAAGGGTTTTGCCCTGGTCAATTTTGACCATGACCTGCGCTTCTGCTATCTTGATTTCATCTCCGTCAAGCCGCAAAAAAATGCGGGCGGGGTTGGCGGGGCGCTCTATCAACGGGTGCGCGAAGAGGCAAGGCGGCTTGGAGTCTGCGGCATCTTCATGGAGTGTCTGCCGGATGACAGCCGGCTGTGCCCGGATCCGAACCTCTTGAAACAGAACAGGTCGCGCCTGCGGTTTTATGAGCGGTATGGGGCGTTTCCCATCATCAACACCGCCTATGCAACGCTGCTGAAACCCACCGATGACTGCCCGCCCTATCTGGTCTACGACCAGGTCGATGCCCCAACCCCGCCCTCCCAGGCCACGGCCAGAAGCATCGTGCGGGACATACTCACCAAAAAATACGGCAAGGACTGCCCGGCCGGCTACATTGACATGGTGGTTGAGTCCTTTCAGGACGACCCCATCCGTCTCCGGCCCGCCCGTTATATCAAAAAAGAGGCGGCGGCGCTCACCCCGGTATTATCGATTGAGCAGCGTATCGCCCTGGTGGTCAACGACAAGCATGACATGCACCATGTGCATGAACGAGGTTATGTCGAGGCGCCGGTGCGCATCAAGTCAATCATGCAAGGCATTGAAAAGACGGGATTATTTGATCAACATCCGGTCCGGCATTTCCCTGAGAGCCACATCAAGCAGGTGCATGACACCAAGTTTGTCGAGTATCTCAAACGGGTCTGCAGCACCATTGAGCCGGGTAAATCGGTCTACCCCTATGTTTTCCCGATCCGCAACAACACCCGGCCGCCCAAGGCGCTGCCGGTCCGCGCCGGCTACTACTGCATTGATACCTTCACGCCCCTGAACCGCAATGCTTATCTGGCGGCCAAAAGATCTGTGGACAGCGCCCTGACCGCGGCCAATCTGCTTTTCGAAGGATACCGGCTTGCCTACGCCCTGGTACGGCCACCCGGCCACCACGCCGAACGCAAGGTCTTCGGGGGGTTCTGCTATTTCAATTCAACGGCGATTACGGCCAATTTTCTCAGCCGCCAGGGCAAGGTGGCAGTGCTTGATATCGACTTCCATCACGGCAACGGCACCCAGGATATCTTTTACCAGCGATCCGATGTACTGACCATCTCCATCCATGGCCATCCCAGCTTCGCCTACCCGTATTTTTCAGGTTTTGCCGACGAATATGGCGAGGGGGAAGGATACAGGTACAACAAAAACTATCCGCTGCCGGAAAAACTTGATGGCCAGCGCTACCGCCAGGCGCTGACCAAGGCCCTGGCCCGCATCCGCAAATTTTCCCCCCGCTTTCTCGTCCTGGCCCTGGGTTTTGACCCGGCCAAAAATGATCCCACCGGCACCTGGACCCTGGAGGCCAAAGATTTCTATGAGAACGGCCGGATGATCGGCCGGCTTGATCTGCCGACGGTTGTCGCCCAGGAAGGAGGATACCGGACCAGTTCACTGGGCAACAATGCGCGCCATTTCTTTACCGGGCTCTGGGATGGCATGCACCTTCCCGAAAAAGCAGGTGGGTGACGCACTGATCGGCGGTAGCTGCCGGCCGGTGCGGTTAATCATCCCGCAGGCGATCTGTATGGGTCGGACTGCGGCACATGCCAGGTGCGCCGCTCGCTGACCCCTTTCTACCGTTCGTCAGCAAAAATCAGCTCATCGTCAGCCAGCCAGTCAGACTGTTTCCGCTGTTTTTCACAACGGAATTACTCAAAAAAATAAAGCTGGTAACATAACGACCATTTTCAGTACACTTATTTTACTTCGTTTTTTTTACGCGCTGTCCCCTAATCTCCAGACAGGACCATAGCAACATAGTGGTGACCCCAAATGAAACAGCCGTCCCCCTTGCCGGGCCATGATTTTTCACCGCTCAAGGCAATAATCTTCATTACCCTGGCCATCTTTGCCGCCGAAGTCATCCTGATGTTCCTGCTGCGGCGCCTGCAGATTCCCGCTGCCGCCGATATTGCCATATTTGCCGATCCGCTTTTACTGACCGCCCTCATGACCCCGGTTTTCATTTTTTTCATTTACCGCCCGATGAATGAGAAGATCAACTCGCTGAAAACGATTCAGGCCTCGCTGCAGGCCCGGGAAGAATTATTTACTCTCCTGCTTGACTGCTCAGCTGAGGCAGTCTACGGACTTGACCGGCAAGGCAACTGCTCCTTTTGCAATGATTCGTGTGTGCTGCTGCTGGGTTATGAAAAAAAAGAAGACCTGCTGGGCAGAAACATGCACGCCCTTATCCATCACACCAAGGCGGACAACACCCCGTATCCGGTTGAGGAGTGTCGAATTTACCGGGCATTCATGAACGGCGAGAGCGTTCATCTTGACCAGGACATCCTGTGGAAGGCTGACGGCAGCAGCTTCATGGCGGAATACTGGTCATCCCCCATTCGCCGGGGCGAGGAAATTATCGGCGCCGTGGTGAACTTCATGGACATCACCCCGCGGGTGAAAACGATTGAGGCACTGCAACGCGAGTCCCGGATCAACACCAGGATGGCGCAACTCGCCCGCGAGCTGCTGCAGGAAAAATCAATTGAAGAAATTTCCGAGCAGGTGCTGGAAACCGCCAAACATTTCACCTCCAGCAAGTTCGGATTTGTCGGCTACATTGAGCAGACCACAGGAGACTTTGTTGCCACCACCCTGTCAAATGACATCTGGTCAAACTGCCGGTCCAGCGACAAAAATATCATTTTCAATGAATTCCGCGGCCTGTGGGGCTGGGTGTTAACCGAAGGGAAACCCCTCTACACCAACACCCCGGCCGGCGACCCCCGCTCCTCCGGCACCCCGCCAGGCCATATTGCGATAGAAAAATTTCTGTCCGTGCCGGCCATGATCAAGGGGGAAATCGTGGGCCAGATCGCCCTGGCAAACCCGGACCGGGATTATGGGGAAGATGATCTGCGGCTCATCGAGAAACTGGCCGATCTTTACGCCCTGACCCTGCAGCGGCAACGCTCGTTCGCCTCGGTCAAGGCCTCGGAGGCGCGCTATAAAGATCTTTTTGAGCATAACCCTCATCCCATGTGGATCTACGATCTGGACACCCTGCAGTTTCTCGCGGTCAACGATACGGCGGTCAGGCATTACGGTTACTCCCGGGATGAGTTCCTGGCCATGACCATTCATGACCTCCGGCCTGGGGAGGATCGCCAGGCCCTGCGGGCTGACGGCCCGGCTGACGCCACCGGAACCGATGAGGCGGGGCTGGGGCGCCATCTGAAAAAAGACGGGACAATGATCTGGGTGGATATCACCTCCCACACCCTGGAGTATCTGGGCAGAAAGGCGGAACTGGTCATGGCCAATGATGTGACGGCCCGCAAAAGCGCTGAAGACGAAAGCAAACTGCTTGGCACCATTATCAACCAGTCAAATGACGCCATTTTTGTCATTGACCCGCAAACCGCGAGTTTCCTCTACGCCAACGAAAAGGCATGCACCAACCTGGATTACACCCAGGCAGAACTTCTGCAGAAAAAGGTCTACGACATCGCCGGCTCCATCAACGACCTGCAAGGGTGGCAGGCACAGATATCGCTGCTCGACATAACAGGATATCGTCTTTTTGAAACGGAACAGATCCGCAAAGACGGCAACCGTATCCCGGTTGAGGTCAACGCCCGCATCATCCGCCATAAGGAGCGGGATTATATCGTTTCCGTGGTGCGTGACCTCCGGGAGCGCAAAGCCGCCGAAGAAAGTCTGCTGCTGGAAAAAAACAAACTGGAGGCGGTTATTGCCGCTCTCGGCGACGGCTTGACCATGCAGGACAGAAATTTTAAAATTCTCTATCAGAATGCCGTACACCGGGCCAAACAGGGTTCCCATGCCGGTGAGTACTGTTATGCGGCCTATCAGAACAAGGACGATATCTGCCCGGGCTGTCTGCTGGTCAAATGTTTTGAGGATGGCCGGGTGCACCGGCGGGAAACCAGCGCCAGGTCCGCCGGCGGCACCATTTATCTGGAGGTTTCCTCCTCCCCGGTCAAGGACAGCAAAGGCGAAATTGTGGCCGGCATTGAAACCGTGCGGGATATCACCGAACGCAAAAAACTGGAAATGCAGGTTCAGCAGAACCAGAAGATGCAGGCCCTGGGCACCCTGGCCGGCGGCATTGCCCATGATTTCAACAACATCCTTACCGCCATCATGGGCTATGCCGAGCTGGTAAAATTGCGGCTGCCCGAACAGGAAAAAATCTATCATGACCAGCTGGAAGTCCTCAAGGCCTGCGAGCGGGCCAAGGAACTGGTCAAACAGATCCTCACCTTCTGCCGCCAGGTAACTCATGACCCCCAGACCGTGAAATTCGACCTGCTGGTGAAGGAGGTGCTCAAGCTGATCCGCTCAACCATGCCGTCAACCATCGAGATCAGACAGGAGATTCAGCCCGACAGCGGCTGGGTTCTGGCCGACCCGACCCAGCTGCATCAGTTGATCCTCAATTTATGCACCAATGCCCTGCATGCCATGCATACCAGGGGAGGCATCCTCTCCATTGTCCTGAAAAATACGGAAATTGCCCAAGAGGACGGCCTGATTTTCCCGGACATCGAGCCCGGCCCCTATATCCTGCTTGAGGTGGGGGATACCGGCCACGGCATGGACCGAACCACCCAGGAGAGAATCTATGAGCCCTACTTCACCACCAAAAAACACGGGGAGGGAACCGGCCTGGGACTTTCCGTGGTGCATGGCATTGTCAAGGGCATGAAAGGGAGGATCTCCGTTTACAGCGAGGTCAATGTGGGCACCACCTTCAAAGTGCTGCTGCCCCGGCAGGACCAGCCGGCCCTGGCCGGCGGCAAGACCGGCGAACCCGTCCCCACCGGACAGGAGAGCATTTTGTTTATTGATGACGAGAAAACCATCGCCGTTATGGGAAAATCCCTGCTGGAGAGCCTGGGCTACACCGTGCATTCCACGGCAGACAGCCTGGAGGGCCTGGCCAGCTTTCTGGCCGACCCCGGCAGGTTCGACCTCATTATCACCGACACCACCATGCCCCATATGACCGGCGATGAGCTGACCCGCAAAATTCTTGCCGTCCGGCCGGATATGCCGGTCATTTTATGCACCGGCTTCAGTGAAACCGTTAACGAAGAAAAAGCCCGGCAAATAGGGGCCAGAGCCCTGGTCATGAAGCCGCTGATCCGGAGCGATCTGGCAAAAATTATCCGAAAAACACTGGATGAACAGCCCCGCTGAAGGAGCCGATTACGTTTTTGCAGGGGGATGATTTTTTACCCGCCCTTTTTAGACCACTAAGGCAGATATGCTTCAGGGTTATTGCAAAATAACAATAACACTGATAAAAAAACACTGTCAAGGCAAGACCACTCTTCGCGAAGAGTTCCGCGTAACATGTCATTAAGGATGCGGAAGAGGTCTTGTCATAATACTTCTCAGCCAAGCCCAACGGCGGTCACGAATAAAGAATTGCCCCCGTCGTCCAACCGTCAGGTATGCAGATAGCGTCAAATGGAGAGACAGAAAATCTTAATAGAGAGGGTAAAAATGATTTTTTCAATGCAGAGCCGTTCCTTGTCAATTTGGATCGCGCTTCCATTGTTGTTGGTGTAACAGGATAAAATAATGGGCTTCTTAAGAACGATTTTTGCGATTACCGTGGTATTTGCGCATTCCCCCTGGCATGACGGTTTTGTTTTTGTTGGCGGAAGAAATGCTGTTCAGTTGTTTTATATAATTTCTGGCTTTTTGATTTCTTATGTTATCAACACAAATGCAACCTACAGAAATCCTTGGAAATTCTACCTAAACAGGGCGCTCAGAATTTATCCAATTTATTACGTGGTTGCACTGCTCGCTCTTCTCGCTGTCCCCATATGCAACCATAAAATGATCGATATCTACAGAAATTTGCCAACCTCTGCAGACGTTTTCCTTATATTTTCCAATCTCTTTCTATTTGGACAGGATTGGGTGATGTTTTCCGGGGTGAATAATGGCCATCTTGTATTTACCTCCGATTTTCTCCAATCTGATTTCTTGCTTTTCACCGGACTGCTTGTGCGACAGGCTTGGACCCTCGGCGTAGAACTTACTTTTTATGCTCTCGCGCCTTTTATATTGCGCAACAACAGAATAGTTATTTTACTAATAATTCTCTCGCTATCAATACGGGGATTCTTGTTTAGCATAGGGTTAGGCATGAGTGATCCGTGGACTTATAGATTCTTCCCAGCCGAATTATCATTTTTCCTGTTTGGAGCGCTGGCCAGCCAATATTTGCTCCCTATGTGGAAGCGATTTATATCGGCAACTGGCTTTGAGTGGCTACCGAGGGCCGGAACCTATCTACTTATCTGTTTTTGTTTGTTTTATTTTTTGATTCCTGCTAAGGAAATCGTTAAAGTGCCACTGCTGTTCTCTGTATTCTTAGTCTTTCTACCGCTGACATTCCTCTATCAGAACACATCAAAAAACGACAAGGCCATTGGTGAATTAAGTTACCCGATTTATATCGGGCACCTGTTTGCTATTATGATTCTTGGTAAGATAATAGGGCATCACTACCTGACGACCCCCTTTATGGTCGCAGCGGGAAATGTGTTTGTTGCAATAATTTTTGCTTACTATCTAAACAAATATGTAAGCAGTCGAGTCGAGTATCTTCGGGTAAGGGTAAAATCTGGTTAGCCTTTCATCGTTGCTCACGACAAACGCCCGCGGTAATCCTGGTAGCCGAATGCGCGCACGACTTCCACCGCATCGGTTTCGGGGTCGTAGAGCACGATGGCCGGCAGCCTGACCCCGTTGAAGGTGGTGGTCTTGACCATGGTGTAATGGCTCATGTCCTCGATGATCAGGCGGTCGCCCACCTGCAGGGGCCGGGCAAAGGAGTAGAGCCCCAGCACATCGCCGGCCAGGCAGGAGACCCCGCCCAGCCGGTAGGTATGGGCCAGCTCACCCGGCCCCCCGGCGCCCCGGATGTCCGGCCGGTAGGGCATCTCCAGCACATCCGGCATATGGCAGGTGACCGAGGTGTCGAGAATGGCGATGGGCCCGTCGTTTTCCACGATATCAAGCACCGTGGTGATCAGGGCGCCGGTATGAATGGCGATCGCCTCCCCCGGTTCCAGATAGATGGTGAGGTTATATTTTGTGCGGAAATGATCAATCACCTGGCAGAGCAGATCAAGGTCATAGTCGGGTTTGGTGATGTGGTGGCCGCCGCCCAGGTTCAGCCACTGCATGCCGGGCAGGATGTCCTGGAACTGTTCCTCGAAGGCCGCGGCCGTGCGGGCCAAGGCATCCGCCCCCCTTTCGCACAAGGTGTGGAAATGCAGGCCGCTGATGCCGGCAAGCGACCTGCTGCTGAACTGCTCCCGGCGGATACCGAGCCGTGAACCGGGGCCGCAGGGGTCATAAAGGGCCACCGCGGTTTCGGAATGCATGGGATTGACCCGCAGGCCGAACCGGGGCGGGGCGGGGCACGCGTTGATCAGCGGCTGAAAGCGCTGCCACTGGCTGAAACTGTTGAAGACGATATGGTCGCACAGGCTGAGCAGTTCGCGCAGGTCCGCCTCGCTGTAAGCCGGGGCGTGGCCGTGCACCTCGGCCCCGAACTCCTCGCGGCCCAGCCGGGCCTCGTGGGGGGAGCTGGCGCAGACGCCCTTGAGATAGCCCCGGATCAGCGGGAAGACCCGGAACATGGCAAAGCCCTTCAGCGCCAGCAGGATATGGCAGCCGGTGCGCTGCTGCACGCTGTCCAGGATGCGCAGATTGCGCGTCAGCGCCCCCTGGTCCACCACATAGGCCGGACTGGGAACCCGTTGGGGGTCGAAATCTACAAGATAACTTCGGTCCATGGCAGGCCGTGCAGGTTCAGTTTTTCCATGAACGGGTCAGGATCGAGCTGCTCCATGTTGAACACGCCCGCCCCGCGCCAGGCCCCGGTCAGCATCAGCATGGCCCCGATCATGGCCGGCACGCCGGTGGTGTAGGACACCGCCTGGGCTCCCACCTCCTCATAACACTGGTGGTGATCGCAGATGTTGTAGACGTAATATTTCTTTTGCCTGCCGTCCTTGATACCTTTGATCAGACAACCGATGCAGGTCCGCCCGTGGGTGAGCGGCCCCAGGGAGCCAGGGTCAGGCAGCACGGCTTTGAGAAACTGCAGGGGCACGATCTGCTGGCCGTTGTAGTCGATGGGCTTGATGCTGGTCATGCCGACATTCTGCAGGACCTCCAGATGACGCAGGTAGTTGTCGGAAAAGGTCATCCAGAACCTGGCCTTTTGCAGGCCGGAAAAATTCCTGGTCAGGGATTCCAGCTCCTCGTGGTACATCAGGTAAATCTTTCTCGGGCCGATGCCCTCGGGAAAATCAAACTCCTCGGCGGTGGACAGGGCCGGGGTCTCCAGCCATTTCCCCTCCTCCCAGTGGCGGGCCGGGGCCGTCACCTCGCGGATATTGATCTCCGGATTGAAATTGGTGGCAAAGGGCTGGCCGTGGTCGCCGGCATTGCAGTCGATGATGTCCAGCTCCTGGATCTCGTCAAAATGGTGCTTTGCGGCCCAGGCGGTGAAGACGTTGGTCACCCCCGGATCAAAACCCGAGCCCAGCAGGGCCATCAGCCCGGCCTTTTTAAACCTGTCCTGATAGGCCCACTGCCATTTGTATTCGAACTTGGCCTCATCCCGCGGCTCATAGTTGGCCGTGTCCACATAATGGACCCCGCAGGCCAGGCAGGCGTCCATGATGGTCAGATCCTGGTAGGGCAGGGCCACATTGATGCACAGCTCGGGTTTGAATTCCCGCATCAGGGCCACCAGCTCATCCACCCGGTCGGCATCCACCCTGGCTGTCTGAATCGGCCGAGGCAGACGGGCCGCGATGGCATCGCATTTGGACTTGGTGCGTGAGGCCAGCATGATGTCGGAGAAGACCTCCGGCACCTGGCAGCACTTATGAACAACCACCGAACCGACCCCGCCGGCCCCAATAATGAGCACTCGTGACATGGCAACTTCCTCAATATGTGGTTAAAATTGGGTGAAAAGTGAGGAGTAAGGAGTGAGGAGAAAACCCTGAAAACGGCCTGTTGTCTTCTCACTCCTAACTCCTCACTTCTCACTTCTCACTCCTAAAACTTCAGATACGTATAGCCTTCCAGACAGCTCTCGTAAAAATCGATGAGCTTGACCCCTTCCCGGGGCTGGATCTTGCCCCGGTGCACCTGGCGATCAATCTTCCTTTTAATGGTGCGGGCCATGATCTCCGGGCTGTACTGCATGGTGGACAGCACATGCTGGGCCGAGGCGCCCTTGATCACCTCTTCGATATAAAAATCGGACGGGTCATCGTCATCACAGTAGACATGCACCTCGTTGAGCCGGCCGAAGAGGTTGTGCATGTCGCCCATCACGTCCTGGTAGGCGCCGGTGAGGAACAGACCGATATAGTAATCCTCCTCCTTTTTCAGGGCATGGAGCAGCAGAGTCTTGGCATAGCCGTTTCTGGCGATGAACTTGTCTATCTTGCCGTCGGAATCGCAGGTGATATCGGCAATGGAACAGCGCTCGGCGGGAATTTCGTCCAGCCGGATCACCGGCATGATCGGCAGCAGCTGGCTGATGGCCCAGGTGTCGGCCGCGGACTGGAAGACGGAAAAATTGCACAGATACTGGCTGGCCCGCAGTTCGTCAATCTGCTGCAGCTCCTTGGGCACGAAATCGGCGCGCTTCAGCACGTCCCGGATCTGGCCGATGATCTTCCAGAACATGGTCTCGATCTTGGCCCGCTCATCCATGGAAACCACGCCCAGCTTGAAGGCCTGGATCGAATCCAGCTTGATCTGCTGCACGTCGTTGTAAATCTCCTGGTAGTTCTCCATGGTCAGATCACTGACCGACTCCCGCATGTTGGTGACCAGGATATGCTCCCCGGCTGACTTGTCGGTGTTGAAGCTGTTGGTGGTCTGATGGATGATCTTGACCACATTGGTGATGACGCAGGAATGATGGGCCGTGACGTAGCGGCCGCTCTCGCTGACGATGTTGGGATGATGGATGTTGACCTGATCACAGATCTGCTGCAGCACGGCGATGATGTCCGCGGCATACTCCTCCAAGGAGTAGTTCCTGGAGGACTGGGTGGAGGAGCGTGACCCGTCATAATCAACGCCCAGGCCGCCGCCCACGTCGAAATATTCGATCTTGAGGCCGGACAGCACCAGATCGGCGTAAATGCGGCCCGCCTCGTTGACCGCATCCTTCAGCACCCGGATGTCCGGGATCTGGCTGCCCACATGGAAGTGCAGCAGGGTAAGACATTCGGTCATGTTGTGCCGCTTCAGCAACGAGATGCCGTTTAAGATCTCGCTGCAGGTCAGCCCGAATTTCGCCCGGTCGCCGCTGGAGCCGGCCCAGCGGCCCCCTCCCTGCACCGACAGTTTGGCCCGCATGCCGATCAGCGGCATGACGTTCATCTCCTCCGACAGCTTGATGATCATCTCAAACTCGGAGAAATTCTCCACCACAATGATGATCTTGCGGTCAAGCTTTCTGCCCAGCAGGGCCAGGCGGATATACTCCTCGTCCTTGTAGCCGTTCAGCACGGTGAGGGCGTTGCGGTTCTCATTCAAGGTCAGGGCCGCCATGAGCTCTGATTTTGAGCCGGCCTCCAGCCCGTAATCAAAGGGCTCGCCCGCCTCAATGATCTCCTCCACCACCTCCCGGGTCTGGTTGACCTTGATGGGATAGACGCCGATAAAGCGTCCCTGGTAGCCGCTCTCTTCCATGGCCTGCCGGAAGGTCAGGTTGAGCAGTCGCACCTGGGAGCGCAGGATATCGTGAAAGCGGATGACCGTGGGAAAGGGGATATCCTGGCTCTTGATCTCTTCAATGACCTCCATGATGTCAATGGTGGGTCCGTCCGGCCTCTTTTCCGGCAGCACGCAGAGATGGCCTTTTTCGTTAACGGCAAAATAACCGTTGCTCCAGCGCTCAACATTATACAGCTCACTGTTGGCGTTAATCGTCTTTTTCCGCTTATCCAACATGACCAGTACCCCCCCCGTGCAAAGCAAGAATGAGTTCCCTGACCACCTTGGCAGCGAAAACATCGCTGTTACCGGTGGGATCAATGGCGGG
>Ga0172380_10005964_pt1 | contig 14422 bp, 9 predicted proteins | sample Leawe162metaG_FD_119747 | JGI IMG/M metagenome (GOLD analysis project Ga0172380, IMG submission 119747) | Leachate microbial communities from a municipal landfill in Southern Ontario, Canada - Leachate well 162 metaG | ecosystem: Engineered > Solid waste > Landfill > Unclassified | place...
CACCGGATCCGCGCTGAAGGCCAGGCGATGCAGGGCCAGCGCTTCCTCGGCCACTTCGAACACGCCTATGCCTTCGATGTTGCTCGAAGTGCCGGTGAAATACTTGTTCACGAATTCGTGGCGCAGACCGACCGCCTCGAAGATCTGCGCGCCGGTATAGGACATGTAGGTGGAGATGCCCATCTTCGACATCACCTTGCACAGTCCTTTGCCAATCGCCTTGGTGAAATTCTGCAGGTACTTGGTCCTCTTCGCCGCGTCGCCGTACGCCATTTCGCCGACGGTGGCCAGCGCCAGGTAGGGATGCACGGCCTCGGCGCCGTAGCCGCCGAGCAGGGCGAAGTGATGCACCTCGCGCGCCGAGCCGGTCTCGACGACCAGGCCGGCGCTGGTGCGCAGCCCTTTCTGCACCAGGTGCTGGTGCACCGCCGAGGTGGCAAGCAGGGCCGGAATCGGCACCTGCCCGGCATCCATGCTGCGGTCGGAAACGATCAGGATGTTGTGCCCGGAGCGCACCGCGTCCTCGGCTTCAGCCACCAGCGAAGCCAGCCGCGCCTCGATCGCGGCGCTGCCCCACTCCTGCGGATAGCAGATGTCGAGTTCGTAGGAGCGCAGCTTGCCGCCGGTGAACCGCTCTATCTCCCTGATGGTCGCCATGTCGCCGGCGGAGAGCACCGGCTGCGTCACCTCGAGGCGGATCGGCGGGTTGATGTCGGCGATGCCGAGCAGGTTGGGTTTGGGTCCGATGAAGGAGGTCAGCGAGGTGACGATCTCCTCGCGGATCGGATCGATGGGCGGATTGGTCACCTGCGCGAACAGCTGCTTGAAGTAGCTGTAGAAGGGCTTGGCTCGGTCGGAAAGCACCGGCAGAGAGGTATCGTTGCCCATCGAGCCGAGCGCTTCCTCGCCGGCCTGGGCCATGGGGCCGAGCACGAACTTGAGATCCTCCTGCGTATAGCCGAAGGCCTGCTGGCGATCGAGCAGGCTGAGCTTGGACACAGGCTCGGCCGGTGCCGCGATGGCGATCGCGTCGAGCTTGATGCGGATCTTGTCGATCCACTCGCGGTAGGGCTTGGCGGTGGCCAGCGCGTCCTTGAGTTCCTTGTCCTCGATGATCTTGCCCTGCACCAGGTCGATCAGAAACATCTTGCCCGGCTGCAGCCGCCACTTCTTGACGATGCGCGCCTCGGGGATGGGCAGCACACCGGCCTCCGAAGCCATGATCACCAGGTCGTCGTCGGTCACCAGGTAGCGCGCCGGGCGCAGGCCGTTGCGGTCCAGCGTGGCGCCGATCTGCCGGCCGTCGGTGAAGGCCACCGCGGCGGGCCCGTCCCAGGGCTCCATCATCGCCGCGTGATACTCGTAGAAGGCGCGCCTGTGCTCGTCCATCAGCGCGTGCTTCTCCCAGGCCTCGGGAATCATCAGCATCATGGCGTGGGCCAGCGTATAGCCGCCCATCACCAGCAATTCCAGCGCGTTGTCGAAGGAAGCCGAATCCGACTGGCCGTCGTAGATCAGTGGCCAGATCTTGCGAATGTCCTCGCCCAGCACCGGCGAGCAGATGCCCTGTTCGCGCGCCCGAATCCAGTTCACGTTGCCGCGCAGCGCGTTGATTTCGCCGTTGTGCGCGATGAAGCGGAAGGGATGGGCGAGATCCCAGGTGGGGAAGGTATTGGTCGAAAAGCGCTGATGCACCAGAGCCAGGGCCGAGACGGCGCGTGGGTCCTGCAGATCCTTGTAATAGTTGCCCACCTGTCCGGCGAGCAGCAGCCCCTTATAGACGATGGTGCGGGCTGAGCAGGAGGCGACGTAGAACTCGCGTCCGTGCTTCAGGCGCAGGCGCTGAATGGCGTGCCCGGAACTCTTGCGAATGATGTAGAGCTTGCGTTCCAGGGCATCGGTCACCAGAACGTCGGGACCACGGCCGATGAACAACTGGCGGATCACCGGTTCGCTCTGCTTGATCGACTCGCCCAGCACCGAACTGTCCACGGGCACATCGCGCCAGCCGATCAGCATCTGGCCCTCGGTGCGCACCGCGCGTTCGATCTCCTCCTGGCAGGCCATGCGCGACGCGCTCTCGCGCGGCAGGAACACCATGGCCACCCCATACTCGCCTGCCGGCGGCAGGTTTACGCCCTGCGCCGCCATCTCCTCGCGCAGGAACGCGTCGGGAATCTGGATCAGGATGCCGGCGCCGTCGCTGGCCTTGGCGTCGGCGCCGACGGCGCCGCGATGGTTGAGGTTGAGCAGGATCTGCAAGCCCTGCTCGATGATGGCGTGGCTCTTCTGATTCTTGATGTGCGCGACGAAGCCGACACCACAGGCGTCGTGCTCGTGGGCCGGGTCATACATTCCCTGGCGCTCAGGTAAGCGCCCAGGCAGGTGCTCGGGTAAGTGCTCAGCTAAGTGCGCGCTTTGGACCATTTGGTCACTCCTCAACTGCGGACCGAGCGAATTCGGCCGGCAAAAAAGCCGGGCGTCCCGACAACTAAGGAGGGTAGCGCTCCGGCCTCGACAACCCGATGGGCGAACTGATAAATATACCGGCAATCGCCGCTTAATTCAAGCCGCAGCCCAGTTTGTGCAGCCCGGTTTGGTTCGGCTGGCCGGCGGCTTGAAGCGTCAGATCTCGCCGACGGCGAATAGCCGTCTGTGCTCGCGCATCGCGTAGCGGTCGGTCATGCCGGCGATGTAGTCGGCGACGGCGCGCGGCGCCCCGTCTTGCACCGCCCGGCGCTGATACTGCGGTGGTAGCAGTTCGACTTCTTCCATGAAGGCATCGAACAGGTCGGTGACGATGCGTCGCGCCTTGTTGGTCATGCGCAGCACCTGGAAATGGCGATAGAGATTGTCGTTGAGAAACGACTTCAGGATCCTTTGCTCGGCGCGCATCTCGCCGCTGAACGCCACCAGGCGCGGTGCCGCGTGCACGTCCGCCAGTGTGCGCGGTGCGGCGCGGTCAATATTGCTGCGGGTGGCCGCGATCAGGTCCCCCACCAGGGCGCCGATCATGCGGCGCAGGGTTTCGTGTATCAGGCGGCGACCGCCTAGCCCGGCGTGCTCGCCCAGCACCTGGTCGCGGTGGCGGGCAAACGCGGCGATGGCGTCGAGTTGCTCCAAGGCGAGCAGGCCCGAGCGCAGACCGTCGTCTACGTCGTGGTGGTTGTAGGCAATCTCGTCGGCCAGGTCGCAGATCTGGGCCTCCAGCGAAGGGCGTCTGTCCTCGAGGAAGCGGCGACCGAGTTCGCCCAGTTCCCGCGCCCGGTCCGGCCGGCAGTGCTTGAGTATGCCCTCGCGTGTCTCGAAGCAGAGGTTCAGGCCGTCGAAAGCGGCGTAGCGCTCCTCGAGCAGATCGACGGTGCGCAGGCTCTGCAGGTTGTGTTCGAAACCGCCGCTGTCCGGTGCGTGGCGCAGCATGCAGGCGTTCAATGCATCCTGCCCGGCGTGGCCGAAGGGGGTGTGGCCGAGGTCATGGGCGAGCGCGATGGTCTCCACCAGATCCTCGTTCAGGGCCAATGCCCGGGCGATGCTGCGGGCGATCTGCGCCACCTCCAGGCTGTGCGTCAGGCGAGTGCGAAACAGGTCGCCTTCGTGATTGACGAAGACCTGGGTCTTGTACTCGAGGCGGCGAAACGCCGTCGAATGCACGATGCGATCGCGATCACGCTGGAACTCGCTGCGCTCCTTGGGCGGTGGCTCAGGGCGCGTCCGTCCGCGCGAATTGTGCGCTCCGACCGCGTAGCCGGCGAACTCAGTCATCCCGCTCACAGCAATCATTGATGGCGGCGGCGATGTCGCTCTCAGGCACCTCGGCGGAGGTGACCGCCGCACCCAAGCCGCGCAACAGCACCAGGCGCAGGCGGCCGGCGGCGACCTTCTTGTCGTGTCGCATGAGCTCGATGTAGCGCTCGGCGCCCAGCCTGGGCCCGCTGACCGGCAGCCCGGCGCGGGCGATCAGGCGGCGCACCCGCTCGGCGTCGTCTTCATCGAGCCAGCCCAGGCGATGCGAGAGCTCGGCGGCGATCGCGGTGCCCGCCGCCACCGCCTCGCCGTGCAGCCAGACGCCGTAGCCGAGACCGGTCTCTATGGCGTGGCCGAAAGTATGGCCGAGATTGAGCAGGGCGCGGCCGCCCTCGCGACTCTCCTCGCGCTCGTCGGCCGCCACCACTTCGGCCTTGTTGCGGCAGCAGCGTTCCACGGCCTCGGCCAAGGCCTCGGTCTCGCGCGCCAGGAGACGCGTGAGGTTGGCCTCCAGCCACTCGAAGAAGGGGAGATCGCGGATCAGAGCCGTCTTGATCACCTCGGCCAGTCCCGCCTTCAACTCGCGCTCGGGCAGGCTGGCCAGGGTGCTCATGTCGGCGATCACCGCCCTTGGCTGCCAGAAGGCCCCGACCATGTTCTTGCCGCGCGGATGGTTGATGCCAGTTTTGCCGCCGACCGAGGAATCGACCTGGGCCAGCAGCGTCGTCGGCGCCTGGATGAAGGGCACACCACGCTGATAGGTCGCAGCGGCGAAGCCGGCTAGATCGCCAATCACCCCGCCACCCAGCGCGATGAGGGTGGTCGACCGCTCGCAGTGGCTCCCGAGCAGCGCGTCGTGGATGAGGTTCAGGGTCTGCCAGTCCTTGTAGCGCTCGCCGTCGGGGAGGACCACGCGTTCGAGCGCGACGCCGGCATCGACCAGCGGCGCCGCCAGGCATTCCAGGTAGAGCGGTGCCACGGTTTCATTGCTGATGATGACCACACGGGGAGCAGCCAGCTGCGGCAAGATCAGCTCGGCGCGCCCGAGCAGCGAGGCGCCGATATGGATCGGATAGCTGCGGCTGCCGAGCGCGACCTCCAGCGTCTTCATGCGGCGCTCCGCGCCTGTATCTTCTGCTCCAGCGCCTTGGCCAGCTGGGCCGAGCTATTCACGCCGCCCTCGACGACCAGGTCAGCGATCTCGCGGTAGAGCGGATCGCGCTGCGCATGCAGCTCCTGCAGCTTGGCCAGCGGATCGGCGACCCGTAGCAAAGGCCGTTTCTTGTCCCGGCGCAGGCGCTCCCAGAGCAGCGTCGGTGCCACGCTCAGATACACGACCAGACCGTTGGCGGCCAAGTGGGCGCGGTTCTCCGCGGAAAGCACGGCGCCGCCGCCGGTGGCCAGCACCAGCCCGCGCTCCTGCGTCAGTTCGGCCAGCACCTGCGCCTCGCGCTTGCGGAAGCCTTCTTCGCCCTCGATCTCGAAAATGAGCGGGATATGCACCCCGGTGCGCGCCTCGATCTCGTGGTCGGAATCGACGAAGCGCAGCTTCAGCCGGCGCGCCAGCTGGCGGCCTATGGTGGTCTTGCCGGCGCCCATCAGGCCGACGAGGATGATGTTGTCTACGCCATGCATGGTGGCATTGTAACCATGGTCATCGGCGCCCAAACAAAAAACCGGCCGCAGCCGGTTCCTTGTTTGGGCCTGTCCCCGGCCTAGGGCGTGAATCTGAGCGTATAGGTCGTCGTCAAGCCCTTGGGTGTCGTGATGTTCAGGTTGGCCGAGGCCGCGCCGGCGAGCAAGGGGCAGGAGTCGAGGGCGAGCTTGATGGTGACCGAGATCGGGGTGCCACCTGAGTCGGTGCTGTCGGCCACCGGCGTGCCGCCCGGGGTTGCCGAGGAGATGGAGGTGGACAGACCGCTCGTGGTCAGCACCGTGCCCGCCGGCATGGGATTGCGATTGAGATCGAAGAGGTAGAGGGAAGCCGTATATTGGCAGGAGCCCGCCAGAGGAAAGCTGAGGTTCACCGGCGTGGCACCGGCGACGAAGTTACCGTCAGGGCGCGCGGTATTCACGAAGGCCGTGGAGCCTGACATGATGATCAGGTTCTGCTGCCGCACATGTGCCTGCCCCCAAAGCCCGTCGCAGCTGCCCGCCTTGTTAGGAGCGTAGGGCGAGGTGGCAACGCCGCCGGCGTTCAGGATGCCGACGGCGCAGTTCGACGTTCCGCCACCGAAGGGAATAAAGGGCTCGCCGGCATCCCATTGGCTATTCTCGTTGTTGTCCAGGTAAGCGTCGCCCAGGTCGTTGAAGGCTTCAACGCCATCGTAGACATTATTGCCGGGAGACTGATCGATGAAACTCTCCTCGCCCAGAGCGTAGGCAAGAACAGTGGCGCGGCCGTTGGTGACTCCGGCGAATCCGACCGGCGGCAGTTCGTTCAGCGGTCGCGGATTGGTGCTGGTGAATACCACGGCGCACTGGCCGTTGCTGGTCGAGCAGCTTGGCTGTACCTGCCCGCCCTCGGCGATGAAATTGACCGCCGTGCCATCGGGCACCGGGTTACCCAGCCGGTCTGACGCGAAAGCGGTGAGGTTGGTGGTGATGCCATCGTAGTTCCAACCTTCGATCGCGTGGGTCGACACGGCCAGGGAGAAACGGTCCTGGGCCGGCCGGCCGGTGGATACGCGCAAGACCGTCGACTGCGAACCAAAGCCGCCGGTGCTGGCGTTGACCCAGACGGGGGTAGGGACGGTGCCGGCTTGCACCGCTACCTGCACCTGGCCGCTCGGGTCGGTCTGCTTGGTCACCGAACCAGCCGAGGTATTGTCGAGCAGGATGCCGCCGCTGCGCGTGGTCAGATCCAGGGTGACGTTGGCGTTGGCGATAGGCTGGCTGTTGTTGTCAACCACCTTGAAGACCACGATCGAGCTCTCCGACAGGGCGGCACCGCCGGTTCCCTTGAGCACGATGGTAGCCGGCGTCGCCGAGACGAACTGGATGCTGGCGATGCTGGGCGGGGTCACTACCAGATCGACCGTCTTGGTCACGGTGGTGCCGGCGATGCTGGCGGTGATGGTGTCGGTGGCACCGCAGCCGTTGTCCTTGTAGGTGGCGATCGCCACGCCATTGACCGACTGCACGCTGCCGGGAAGGTTGGCCTTGCCCGAACTCACGGCGCTGCAGGGCGAAGAAAAGTTCACCGTCACCGGGGTGGTGGTCGGTACGCCGGTGACGTTGACGGTGATGCTGCGCGTGCCGTAGGCGGACAAGGCCGTGCTGCCGGCAGACAGGCCGGACAGCCCCAGCGTGGCGGAACCTATGTTGAAGCTGATCGATCCCGTGGCCGTGTCCGTGCCCACCGTCGCCGTGGCGGTGATGGTGGCAGCGCCGTTGGACGCCAGGTTGGCCGGGTCTATCTGCACCGTGGCGGCACCCGCGGCATTGGTCAGCGCCGTACCGGCCGCCGGCGTGATGCTCGCCTGACCCGCCGGCGTCGTGCTGAAGGTGACGATGGTGTTGGCCACCCCTTTGCCCTTGGCGTCGAGCACGGTGGCTGTGGCCAGCGCCGGACTGCCCAGGGTGATGCTGGTGCGAGCCGCGCTACTCGCCGGATCGGACAGCGCGACGCTGATGGTCGGTATGGCCGCAGTGCCGGTGGGAATAGTCGCGGCCGCGCTGCCACCGGCGCCGCCACCGCCGCCGCAGCCAGTGACGATGAGCAGGCTGGCCAGGACGGCAAACGCAGAGGCAAGGGGCGAAGCCACCAGCGCGGAAACACTCTTCATGGTCGGAAATCCGGAGAAGGGAGGGCTGAGATGCAGGCTGAGATGCGGGACCATGCTAGGCGCTCACTTCAGCGTCAACCGGTCTTCGATCACGCGCGGCGTGATGAAGATCATCAGTTCCGTCTTGCTCGAAGTGCGCGCGCTGTTCTTGAAGAGGAAGCCGACCACCGGAATGTCGCCGAAGAAGGGAACCTTGGTGATGTCGTCGCGCACCGTCTCCAGGAAAATGCCGCCGATCACCACGGTGCCGCCATTCTCCACCGCCACCTTGGTCTTGATGTGCTTGGTATCGATCTGCACGCCGCTGCTGGTGGTGACCCCGGGGCTGTCCTTGTTCACGTCGAGGTCGAGGATGATGTAGCCGGTCGGGGTGATCTGCGGCGTCACCTCCAGCTTCAGGGTGGCCTTGCGGAAGGCGACTGCCGTGGCGCCGCTGCTGGTCGCCTGCTGGTAGGGAATCTCCGTACCCTGTTCGATCAGCGCCTTGACCTTGTCGGCGGTGACCACGCGCGGGCTGGAGATCACCTTGCCGCGGGTGTCCGACTCCAGTGCCGAGAGTTCGAGGTTGATGAACTTGGTCAGGCCCGACCTGAACAAGCTGATGGCGAAGCTGCCCGGCACGACGCCGTTCAAGCCGGCGGCCGGCATGTTCACGAACTGCGTGTTGTTGATGTCGGTGACGACGCCGATGCCTGCGCCGCCGCCCTTGGCCTGCGAGGAGAGATCGACCAGGCCTGCCATGTTGCCGCTGACGGTTGCGTAGTTGCCGCCGCCGACCCGGGTGCCGACGCCGGCACCCGGGACGGTCGCGCTCTGATCGTTATAGCTGAGCCGGGCACCGAGATTCTGGCTGAAGCCGTCGTCGGCTTCAACGATGCGTGCCTCTATCATCACCTGGCGGGCGCCGATGTCCACCTTCTGGATGAATTCCCGAATCTTGTCCAGGTTGGAGGGGATGTCCTTGACGAAGAGGGTATTGCTCTCGGCATCGGAGATGATGACCCCCTGCTTCGACAGCATCTTGTCGGACAGCGTCGCCTTCATCGTTTCCGCCTTCTGGAAGCTGAGCACGAAGGTCTCCGTCTGCGGCAATTCAAGCTGGGCGATCTGCTGCTTGGACTCGAGCAGGGACTTCTCCCGCGCCGCGATTTCGTCGCGCGGTGCGATGAGGATGACGTTGCCGTTCTTGCGCAGGTCCAGGCCCTTGGCCTGCAGGATGATGTCCAGCGCCTGGTCCCAGGGCACATCCTTCAGGCGCAGGGTCAGGTTGCCGGCAACCGTGTCGCTGGTGATGATGTTGAAATTGGTGAAGTCGGCGATCACCTGCAGCACGGCGCGCACCTCGACGTTCTGGAAATTGAGCGAAAGCTTGTCGCCCTGATAGCCGGGGCGCGAGCCCTGCACCAGCTTGTTCGGGTCGGCGGCCACCGCCTTCACCTCGATCACGAACTGGTTGTCGCTCTGGTAGGCGCTTTGCTCCCAGAGTCCGTGCGGAGTGATGGTCATGCGCACGTTGTCGCCCAGCGCAGCGGCGCTGACGACACTGACCGGCGTTGCGAAATCTGATACGTCGAGGCGGCGGCGCAGCTTTTCCGGCAAGGTGCTCTTCATGAAATCGACGATGATGTTGCTTCCCTGCTGGCGCACGTCGATGCCGATGCTCGGATCGGACAGGTCGACCACGATGCGCCCCTCGCCGTTCTTGCCGCGGCGGAAGCTGATGTCGCGCAGGCTCTCCTTGGTCTCATGTGGGCGCGACTCGGCGAAGCGCGCCAGCGGCTGCGCCTCCGCGCTGCTTCGGGGCGGCGGGCTCAAGGTGATGGTCAGTGCCTGCCCATCGATGCGCGCATCGTAGGTGGTCATCTTGTTCAGGTTGAGGACCAGGCGGGTACGATCTCCGACCTGTACCACGTTGAGGCTGCGCAGATCTCCCTCATTGATCTGCTGGCTGGTGCGGCCGAGCCCGTTCTCGGTGCCGGGGAAGTCGAAAGCCAGGCGGGCCGGGTTGATGATGCTGAAGCTGCCAGGCAGAGCGGACAGCGGCTGTTTCATGGTCAGCTTGAGCAGGGTGGCTCCGCCCTGGGTGCGCACCTGCAGGTTCTCGATGCTGTTGGTGGGTGCCACGGCGCCGCTCGCCCCTGCGGCGGGCATCGGGGTCTGGGCCAGGGCGAGCCCGGCGCCGGCGGCCGCCAGGACGATACCGGCGAACAGCCAGTGTGCATAACGGTGGAGTTGATTCATTTCTTTGCCTCCTGTTCCTGCAACTGCAGCGCGCTGGTGCGCTCCACCCAGTCACCGCCCGGATCCTGGATCAGCTCCTTGATCTGCACTTCGCTGTCCTTGATGTCGGTGATGATGCCAAAGTTCTGGCCCACGTAATTGCCAATTTTTACCTGGTACACGGCGCTGGCGGCGCGGATGATCGCGTGCTTCATCTTTTCCTTCTGCAACAGTCCGACCATCTTCAAGGACTCCAGCGGGTAGCTCTCCAGCGGCTCCTTGCGCCGGTCGAAATCGGGCTTGATGCCACCGTGCGCGACTTTCTTTTCCGGATCGATACCGACCGCCTTGAACGGATCGAGTTGGTCCCCGGCGTCGTAGGAGACGATGGGGAAGGCCTTGATCTCCGGCAACGGCGGCACCCGCCCCTTCAAACCAGCGGTGGACTCCTTCATCCAGGCCTTGATGTCGTCGTGCGTATCGCCGCCGCAGGCGGCGACGGCCAGTGCTGCGAGCAGCACGAGTGCTGCGCGACGGCATAGGATGGCTGCGCAGGGCCGGCTCATTTCTTCCCGCCTTTGGCCTGGGCCGCCTTGTCGCGCTTGATGCGGGCGACCTCGTCCTCGTCCAGGTAGCGGAAGGTCTTGGCCACCGTGGTCAGGGTGAGGAGGTTGTCCTTGCTGGCAGCAATATCGAGGTCGTTGAGGGTGACGATGCGCGGCAGCTTGGCGACGTCGCCGGTAAAGGCGCCGAGATCGCGGTAACTGCCGACGAGCTTGATGGTGATCGGCAGCTCGGCGTAGAAGTCCTTGGCCACTTCGCTGCCCGGCTTGAACAGTTCGAACTGCAGCCCGCGGCCGAGGCCGGCCTGATTGATGTCCACCAGCAGTGTCTCCATCTCCGCCTTGCTCGGCAGCTGACGCAACAGCGTGCCGAAGGAACGATCGATTTCGGCGAGTTGCTTGCGGTGTTCGTCGAGATTGATGGCCTGCTTCTTCTTCGCCAGCCATTCGCCCTTGAGCTTGCTCTCCTGTGCCCGCTTCGATTCCAACTCGTCCAGCTGCGTGCTCCAGCCGAACCACCAGGCAAGGGCGAGCAGCGCCGCAAAGGCGCCGACGAGGATGACGATGCGCGGCAGCAGGGGCCAGAGACCTGGATCCCTGGGATCCAGGGTCTTGAAGTCCTGGATCAGACCCTGGAAATCGAACTTCGGCAGATTCACCTTGGGCAGCGGCTTCATCTTCACGGCTGCTTCTCCCTGGGCGCCGGCCTGCCGGGGGCGCCGCCCTTTGCCGGACCCTTGGCGTCTTCCGTCGTCTGCCGGGTAATCAGCACATTGAGATTGAATTCGTTCAAGCGGCGGTTATTGACCAGCACTGCCTTGATCTCGACCAGGTCGGGCCGCTCCAGCAGGGGTGAGGCCTCGAGGTTGCGCATCAGAGTAGACACGCGCGAGTTGGAGTGGGCGTAGCCGGTAAGATTGATCCTGCCGCCGGTCTGCTTCAGGGTCTTCAAATACACGCCCTCCGGCGCCTGCTTCGCCAGCTCGTTGAAGAGGTGCACGGTCTCGCTGCGGTTGGCCTGCAGCGCCTCGATGATGCCCTTGCGCGAGAGCAGGGAGTCGGTCTGTTCCTTGAGGCGCTTGATCTCCTCGATATCCTTGTCGAGTGCGGTGATCTCGCGCTTGAGGAAGCCGTTCTGCGCTTCCTGCACGCTCACGTACTGGCTGATGATGGTGTAGCCGAGGAACCAGATCAATCCCGCCAGCACCGCCATCAGGCCGCCCACGGCATAGAACTGCTGACGCCGCGCGACGCGCTTTTCCTCGCGGTGCGGCAGCAGGTTGATGCGGATCATTGATCGAATCTCCGCAGGGCCAGGCCGCAGGCGACCATCAGCGAGGGCGCATCGGCGATCAGGTGCTTGGGCCGAATGCGCGACGCCGTGAGCATGCTGACAAAGGGATTGGCGACGATGGTCGGGATCTGCGTCCGCGTCGCGACAATCTCATCGAGTCCGGCGATGACGGCGCAGCCGCCGGCGAGAACGATGTGGTCGACCTCGTTGTACTGGGTCGAGGTGAAAAAGAATTGCAGGGCGCGCGACACCTCCAGCGCCAGGTTGTCCATGAACGGCCGCAGCAACTCCGCTTCATAGTTCTCCGGCAGCGAACTGGTGCGCTTCGCCGCTTCCGCTTCCTCCCCGCTCATGCCATAGGTGCGCATGATGTCTTGCGTCAACTGGGAACCACCGAACGCCTGCTCGCGGATGTACAACTGCTGATCGTTCTTGAGGATGGTGACGTTCATGACGTTGGCACCGACGTCGACCAGGGCGATGATGGTGTCGCGACCGCCGCCAGGCAACTGCGCCTCGACCCGCTCGAAGGCGGCCTGGGTGGCGTAGGATTCGACATCCATGACCACCGGCTTGAGGCCTGCGGCGTCGGCGCAAGCGACGCGGTCCTCGACCTTCTCCTTGCGCGAAGCGGCGATCAACACCTCGACGTCGTCGGGCCCCGACGGTGCGGGACCGATCAACTGGAAATCGAGATTGACTTCGTCGAGCGAGAATGGGATGTACTGGTTCGCTTCCGACTCGACCTGAAGTTCCAGTTCCTGCTCGCGCAGTCCCGCCGGAACGATGATCTTCTTGGTGATCACCGCGGACGCCGGCAATGCCATGGCTACATACTTGATCGGCGAACCCAGGCGTTTCCAGGCGCGCTTCACTGCCTCGGCGACGCTTTCCAGGCTGACGATATTGCCATCGACCACGGAGTCGCGTGGCAATGCTTCTATGGTGTAGCGTTCTATACGTTGCTGCCCGTGGCCAGCGTCGGACAGTTCGACCAGTTTGACCGACGAGGAACTGATGTCCAGGCCGATCAGAGGGCGCGCCTTCAGGCTGAAAATGGAGAGGTCGAACTGCAAGGATATTTCCTCTGAAAGCCCTTTAAAAATCCGCGTTTAGGCGGAATAATGATAATTTACCTTAAGATGCTATCAGCAAGATTCCCGGCTGTAAAGCGGCAAATTACACGGTTTCCCTAGGCTTATCGGACTAGTGACGGCCTTGTCGGCACCGGGAAATCTTACCCTGACGCGGCCTATAATGGCGCCCCTGACCGACCGATGAGCCTCGCTGTGCCTGCCTTGCTGCGCTTCCTCTTCTTTCCCCTGCTGGTCCTCCTCGGCCTGGCATTGGCCGCCTGCGCCCTGCTCGGCATCGTGATCATCCTCGCTTACCCGCAGTTGCCCTCGCTGGAAATCCTCACCGACTACCAGCCGAAGATCCCGCTGCGGGTATACACCTCGGACGGCCACCTGATCGGCGAGTTCGGGGAAGAGCGGCGCGCCCTGGTACGCATCGCCGAGGTGCCGGCGATCATGAAGCAGGCCATCCTCGCCGCCGAGGACGAACGCTTCTACCAGCACGGCGGCGTGGATACCCTGGGCGTGCTGCGCGCCGCCTATTCCAATTTCACCAGTGGGGGCAAGCGGCAGGGGGCGTCCACCATCACCATGCAGGTGGCGCGCAACTTCTTCCTGACGACCGAGAAGACGCTGACGCGCAAGCTCTATGAGGCGCTGCTGGCCTTCAAGATCGAGGCCAGCTTGTCCAAGGACGAGATACTGGAACTCTACATCAACCAGATTTACCTCGGCCAGCGCGCCTACGGCTTTGCCGCGGCAGCGCAAATCTATTTCGGCAAGGCCTTGAAGGATGTTAGTCCGGCGGAAGCGGCCATGCTCGCCGGCCTGCCCAAGGCGCCTTCGGCCTACAATCCAGTGGCCAATCCGAAGCGCGCCAAGCTGCGCCAGATGTACGTTCTGCGGCGCATGCACGATCTGGGCTCGATCGACGGCAGCCAGTTGGTACAAGCGCAGACCGAGGCGCTGCACGTCAAGCGCGACGTCAACGACTTCGGCGTGCACGCCGAGCACGTCGCCGAAATGGCCAGGCAGATGGTCTATGAGCGCTTTCAGGAAGAGAGCTACAGCCGCGGTCTGCGCGTCATCACCAGCATTACCCTGGCCGAGCAGCAGGCCGCCTACGACAGCCTGCGCAAGACGGTGCTCGACTACGACCGACGCCACGGCTACCGGGGCGCCGAGAGCTACATCGACATGAGAGGCATCAAGTCCGACCAGGACGAGGATCTGGAGGAGGCCTTGGTCGACATCGAAGACGACGAGGAGCTAGTCCCCGCCATCGTCCTCGCCGCCAACCCCAAGGAGGTGCGCGCCTACCTGCGCGGCGGTGAGTTGGCGACGATCAGCGGCGAAGGCCTGAAGTTCGCATCGCGCATGCTCGACGACAAGGCGCCGCCCAACAAGCGCCTGCGCCGCGGCGCCATCATCCGCCTGACGAAGGACGGCAGGAAGCAATGGCAGATCGCCCAGATGCCCGAGGTCGAGGCCGGTTTCGTGGCGGCCAGCCCGATCGACGGCTCCATCACGGCGTTAGTCGGTGGTTTCGACTTCAACCGCAACAAGTTCAACCACGTGACCCAGGCTTGGCGCCAGCCAGGTTCCAGCTTCAAACCCTTCATCTACTCGGCAGCCTTGGAAAAGGGCTACACGCCGGCCTCGGTGATTCCCGACGAGCCTATCGTCATCTCGGCCGCCGAGACCGGCTCCCAGGCCTGGGAGCCGAAGAACTACGAC
>Ga0172380_10005965_pt1 | contig 14420 bp, 23 predicted proteins | sample Leawe162metaG_FD_119747 | JGI IMG/M metagenome (GOLD analysis project Ga0172380, IMG submission 119747) | Leachate microbial communities from a municipal landfill in Southern Ontario, Canada - Leachate well 162 metaG | ecosystem: Engineered > Solid waste > Landfill > Unclassified | place...
ACAAGGGGTACGCGATGCTGACTTATCCGATGTTAAAATGCTCTGCGCTAAATTAGACCAGATATTCCAAGAAATAAGGGCTATGCCGAATCAAAGACCACCTGGAGTTTGTGTAGAATAATGAAAACCATCGAAGTATCTGACGAGAACTATGATTCCCTTATCAATAGACAAACTGAATATAAAATGCTTACAATTAATGATGTTATTACAAAATTACTCAAAGATACCGAAGGCGAATTGGCAAAAGAGATAGCATCGGCGGTATTAGAAAACACCAGGACATTAGACAAGGCGCACAAAGTTGATAAGGTTAAATCTAACCAAAAAAGTGATAGAATTAAAGAGGGGTTTCTTTGGCAACATCTCGCCAAAGTATTGCCTAATTATCCTTACTCTTTTGGAGAGGTATTTGATATATATGGTTCTAAGTTTAGCCCCATAGATGCCATCGCTTTCCCAGGGTTAGATAACGATAATATTACAGAAGTCCATTTAATAGATTACCAATTTAGCAAATATGTGAATGGGGATACACATAAAGCGCAAGTTAAGAAGTGTGTTAAATCGGGAAATATTTTGTTCCGCCCCATACGGCCACTAGACCTCGGTATTAAATTATAATTGGAGGCACAAGATGGCATATAGAAAAGGCACTTACCACTGGCTAAGACGAGCCGGTTTTCTCCCCGCAGAAGCGAGAGAATTAGCCGAAACTTCAAAGGCCGGTATCCATGCCCCCTACTTCTTGAGGATGGTGCAATCAAGGCGCGGATTGTACCTAAACGCTATACGCTACAAGTGGAGTGACGAGCAATACCGAAATGTAATCCGCGCTGATTATAAAAAGAAACAAGCGTTTGATGTCGATGCCATTGGCCGCGTCAGGGGTAACATCTGGAAGATGCTCAGATGGCATGAGGAAAACACGACCATACCCGAAAAGTATGAGTCTCCGTGGCGTAAAAAAATAAAGACCAACCGCGCTCACAAGCGGCAGGTAACATATACCACGCGCAAGAGGATGCTTGAGGATTGGATCGCGGAACTTAATACCAATATTAGCAAGGCCACCAGTGAAGGCCGCAAGGAACAGCTCCGCAAACAAATATCCAACCTTGAAGAACAAATAAACCGGATAAACAATGGCATATAAAATAATCGCCTATAAATCAGATGTTATAGACGGCAAGGTTGTTCTTTCTGACTCCGAGGATAACTCGGTATCTAGTAATGACCCTGACGTTTTGCTTGACTTCTTGAGTGAGGAATATACCGACAGGGAGTTAGGCCGGTACTTTGAAATAAAGGTTGCATTCGACCTTGACACATTCATAGCCCCTGTCCTGTCCAGATTAGGAATGGCGGCGTGCAAACAGTTAGGCGGTGAGAAACACACCTATACCTATGAACACGGCTCAATATTCTATATCCCTGGGAAAATATTCTCGCTTACTCACAAGGGGATAAGGGCGTTTATCTACCACCTAGCCCAATATTACGAGGACGAAGAAGAACCAAAAGGGATACTTGATATTCACGCTAAGGCGGCAATTCTCATTGATGAACTAAAGAAGATGGGGTTAAGGCCATTGAGCCTCACTAGCCCTGTACATATCTACGAGAAAGAAGTATTGGCTCATTGTGTCTGTTCTACTATCCTTGACTTGCCGACAAGCAAATCCGAAGAAATGATCGGATGGGCTGAATCGCTTTGCGGTAGGTTATGGATTTCCGCTTACCAGTTGGGTAATTGGGAGATAGGTGATATATACGATTATGACCTTGCCTCTGCGTTCCCATATCAAGCGACTAAACTATACAGCCTGAAATACGCAAAGTATGATAAGTCCCACTTCTTCCCCGATAATGCCGATTGGGGGTTTCTGAGGGGCCGGGTCACTATCAATCGAGATGTTCCGGTTAGCCCGATAATCTACCGTGATGATAATGGGCGGCTGTCAGAGCGCCGGGGAACATTTGAAGACGTGATTACGCTTGATCAGTATAACTTCATAAAACAGTGGGGGGTAGGCAGTTTTGAATTAGATCAAGGATGGTTTATTAAATTCACCGCGCCAGTGAAGCCCCTTGAAGTCCCGCTTACCCGACTATTCGGCAAGCGCTCATTAAGCGACATGACTAATAAGTTAGCTAAACGCATGGCGGCGGGAGTCTATGGGAAAACTATCGAAATGCACGATGATGGTAGTGTAGGAAAATATTACAACCCCCTTTACGCCGCGCTAATAAGCACCAGAACGACCCTACAAGTGGCTGACTTTATCTATAAGTACAAACTACAGGACGATTTGGTACACATAGGGGTAGACGGTATCCTGTCAACCAAACAAGTGCCTTTACCCGGAATAGCTAAACTAGGGACTGGCGGTATGGGGCATTGGAAGCTAAAGGGTATCGGCCCCGCGCTAGTTCTTAGCCCTGGACGTGTTTATACCGGCGATAAACACCCGCAGGGATTAACTTATAAATCTTTAACTGAGATGATAGAGGCTCATCCTAATGAAAGTTTCTATTCTACGAAACTAAGGCGCAGGCAAACATTAGCTGAATGTGTCGAGGTGGGGAGTTTGAAGGGTTTAGGTGATATGAAAGACACTGTAAGTTCCCTAGACATTAACCTTTTGAGGACACAACAAGATAGGATATTTAATGATTTCCCAAAAACAGGCGGACAATTACTAAATAATAAATATAAGAGTCATGGAGGATAAATTGGAGAATACTTTTTATACTGTAGAAGAAGTGGCCGGAAAACTTAGTTTGAGCGAAAGGGTAATCAGAAAACTTATCGAAGATAATAAACTAGGAGCGCAACAATTCGGTAAGGAATACCGTATATCTCAACTACAGATAGACGAGTATATTAAAGACGCATCTACGGTACATCCTGAACCATCAGCTAATGGCGACACCCAATCCGAACTAGACAAGATCGCCGCCGCTACCGAACTAGCCCGGAAGCAGAAAGAAAACCTTGAGGCAACTTATGAACTTGAGGCCACTAAACTCAAGTACCCTGATGTTGCCACCTGGCGAGTAGCCCAAGAAGAAGTGATAAAACTCAAAGCCCAATACGATAAAGATAAGACGCAACTGGATGCCGACAGGGACGATCTTAACAAAAGAATAGACGAGGCTAACAACGACATAGACCAAGCCCATGCCACGCTGAAACAGAACGTGGAAGACACGAAACTTAAACTCGATTCTGCCCTGAAAGACTTCGATAACGGAGTACGCGGGCTGGTAGAAAAAGCGGCGCAACTTTTAACAACGCCTATTACAAAAGCGGCGGGAGTTGTAGTTTTTGAAAAGTGCCACGATTGCGTTAAACAGGATGATTCTGACCGTTCTATGTCCTTCCCTATCCCTTTGCTAAACTCCGGTGTTTGCTCTGACTGCGAACAATCCGACCGGCGAATACCCGAAATAATTTGTGATCTTTGTCCGGTTGTTGGTATTTATAAAGAGGCGTCACGGCTCTTGTTAGAAGCCTTAGTTGCCAGTGGGATTAGGCCAGAGTTTGACACGGACGGGATTTATAAACTAACCTTAGACGGAGATAAAAACAGGGTACTTAAACCTAGCGAGAGGGTAAAGGTCATCCTGAAAGATTTTGGGGTTAACGTTTAACCTTTGTGGTTGGTTCTTAACCCCCAGATAGTCAGTTCTGTCAAGAGGGCGGTGCAAAATCCGGCTATTATCCACCACATCTTATTTATCCCTTCTGTCGTTTATATAGATTATTAGAAATATTAAAGTCGTAATAAACCCAATTACTATAGTGAATATTCCCCCATTTATCATGTCTTGTATCTCATGAATTTGCCCTATCGCATTGCAGACTACCCCTAAAATAACCAATACCCAACCCAAAATACTAACAACAAGATACTTCATTTCTCCCTCGCTTTCAATTCGGGATTATTCGCCATTAGCCGTTCAAAATCTTCCGGCGAGACGATAACCCCCTTTATTGTTTTGCTAGACTCGAATTTAGGGGCATTAAATTCTTTCCCCATAGAATCTATCGTGCTGCTACCCAACACCCCCTTAGTTTTTAGTGGTAGTGTTTGGGTGTGCCATTTGGTAAAGAACCACAGGACGCTTTTGTTGATTATTTTCCTGAGCCGCTTGCTGAGAACGTAGTAGCCCAAGAACATACCGAATAAAAACTGAACTAACTCCATTTAATTTACCGCCACCTTGTATTGTCGGGCATATTCCCTGACATATACCGGCTTAACCCCGAGCATTATATCTCGCCGCCATCCCCATATCCGGCAAACTAATTCCCTATACCCGCAACCTGTTTCAAGATATATCTGGTTTAGTCTGTGGCAGTGGGGGCATCTCATGGCTATGCCGCCTTCGCCTGCTCTAAGGCTTTGTTGTAATCCTGTTTCGCCGCTTCTAACTCTTGTGTTGCGGTAGCGAGATCAGACATTGTCTTGTCTACTTTCTCTTTAGCCTTACGTAATACCCGTTCTTTTGCCTTGATATTGAGTTGGTTTTCTTTTAGGGTGTCGGCGCTCATTTTAGTCCTCCCTTATACTGATTAGCCCCTTATTCAGGGCTATCGCTACGGCCTGCATGGTTGAGTTGGCGCTTAACCGGATACGGGCAAAACGTAGATGATACTTGTAGACGTTCTCGGTCATCTCTAACCTGGTACGGATTTCTTTCGGGAATAGCCCCTGCGCCAGCATTAACAGGATTGACCGTTCTTCGGGCTTTAATACGATATTCACCATCACCATTATTTTCTACTCTCCTTTATTTCAGCGAGTTGTCTATCCAATTTATCATCCTTGTAAACCACGACTCTCGTTTTACTTTGTAGGGATAATCGCAGAGCCCCTCTTTTGAAAAAGGTTTGCAGGGACAACCGGCTTGGGGTTTATTTATTGGGCAACCCATTCTTTACCTCCAACCATCACCACTGAGTCTTTTTGCCGGAAAAGGCGGCTTCTAATCCGGTTCGGCATTTGTTCTAGTGTCTTGTTAGAAGTGACCAGTAAAGACAAATTATTCATCAGCCGGTAGTCGATAAGCGCGTCCATTTTTTCCTGTACCCAATCGGTTTTGCTTTCTGCCCCGTAATCGTCCAGAAGTAAAAGGGGAACGTTCTTGTAATAGTTAAACCGCGCATCGTAATTATTTTCGGGGTTGTCCGCAGAATAGCCCGACCTTAACTCGTCTAACAAGAGGCTAGTAAATACATATCTGGCCGGGATTCCGGCGTTAACCCATGCCTTACAGATCGCAACTGCTAAATGGGTTTTGCCCACACCATTATCCCCCAAAAAGGCCAACCATTGTGTTCTGCCGGGGTTAACGGCCATCCCCCTCGCCGCCTCAAACGCTGTTTGGTTTCTAGCGTTAACCTTATATTTATCAAATGTCATACCGTCAGCTTTCGGCGGGAATTTGCAACTGGCAAGTAAGAACTGGCGGCGTTCTTCTTCGAGTTTGGCAACACGGCACTTGCAAGGAATGACATCTCGGTAGTTCGGTTTCCCGTCTATGACCTGATGGATAAACCCTGCGCCTTTACATATTGGGCAACTATCGTTGAACCATGTGTCCATATTTCCCCCCGGTATATTTGGCAACTGCATCTTCGCTGGATTCAGATTTTTGATTATTCCCGCTATTTTGTCCATTCCCTTGCCCCTGTTTAAATTGTCTTGCCCTATCAACCCAATTCCTAAATGCCAACCGAGGGCGTTTCAATATTCGTTTGCCATCACCCCAATACAGTATGAATTTTTCCAATTCATCGTCAAGGTTAAGGTCGGAATACTTTTCCCTGAGTGATAAAAGGAAGTCCATAAAGGTAATGTTTTCTTTTGTCACCCCTATAACCCCTTTAATATTAGGAATAGGATTATGATTAGGAATAAGAATAGGATTAGGAATACTTCTATTATCTGGCAACTGTTTGCCAGCGCTATCGCCCGTTAACGTTTGCTGGCAAGTGTTAGCGAGTGTATTACACCTATCTATAATAGATGTAGGGGGCGGGGGAGTTTTGCGTTGGTGGAAAGACCTTAAATACTGGTGTTGGGAGAAAGTTGGGAAGATTGCATACTGTCTATGACTGTTATCCCATCGAAAAATCAGTGTGTTATCCTCTAATTCGCTCTGCCATCGGTCTATTAACTCGGCAGTGATATCGTCTAACATTGGGTAACATTTACCCTTTATAACTTTTGGGGTACACTCAAAACAACCGAAATCATCCGGGCAAGGTAGTAAGCGGTAAAAATGTCGCTCTGCGTCAACTGACAATGCGTTGAGATTAGGCGATGTCCAGATAGACTCCTTGATTAATCTGGCGGGCATTATGGTAGCCCCCTCATAAGGCGGTCTAACAAAGTTGACTTGATATGTTCGTAGACAACTATATTGGCCGGTGCTTCACCGCGATTATAACCGTCTATGAAGTCTTGTATTTTGGGGTCACTGGTATCAAAAACAAAAGTTCCGATGTCTCTGCGGTTAGGACGTGCCTCGTATTCTATGATGAGTAGCCTAAAACCCGACTCAATAAGAAACGCCGCGAGTGGGGTATCTGTAGTTTTAAATTCGCCGTTTTGTACGTTCATTCTCAATCCCTGTTTACTATGTTCAATCTACAATCTACTTTATAGGTTATACCCTATACCGCTATTTGTCAATAGCCTCGCTCATAATTTCTAGCCCCATTTGCCGCGCTATTTCGGCCTCTTTAATAGCACCCTCGGATTCTATCCAATTGGATAGCAGGTATATAGCGTCACACCTTTTCATGATCTCTAAATCACCGGCTAACCATACTGAATCGGGGCATAATCCATCAAAGTGTGCCGTGTTTAAATGAGGACAAATTACGGCATACCCCGCTTGCCATAGTTTAATCGCCGCCTTTTTAGCGGTTTCTATATTGGTGTCTATATCACCCCGATATTTGCCGGATATGAATATGACTTTCATTATTTGCCATCGCTCATATTAAACAGTGTCCGATTATTCCCCTCGTTGGCCGCATTTCTCATATTATCAACCGCTACCTTAAAATATTCGGGTTTGAGTTCTATCAGAGTAGCCCTACGCCCTAGTTTTAATGCCATGTAAGCCTCGGAACCTATGCCGCCAAATGGAGTTAAAACCATCTCGCCGGGATTAGAGTAAAGTTTGATACATCGTTCAATGGTTCCTAGTTGTAACGGGCAGATATGTTTTTCATCATCTACCCCACGCGCCCTACCGAATTGCAGGGTGTCACTTTCGGAAATACCGTCCCAAATACCATTAGCCCATTTAATCCATGTTTCGTTATCAATTTCGCCGTTCTTTACGGGGAGTATGGGGATAGCATTATCGCCGTCTTTTTTGAATATTAATATCTGGTCTATTAATGCTGGCCTGGAGTCGCTAGAATCCCGGCGCAAAGAAACGAATAGCAAAGCAGAGCTATGTGTTCTAATAGCTTGGGCTTGCGGGTTTTTTGGCGCGAACGCACGCCCAACGAATACCCATCCCTCTTTTTCATACGCTCGAATAACTTCGCCGGGGAAATCCTTAATCCCGATATATCCATCCCTGTTAGCCATAGCGGGGATGTCGCTAGTATGAACGCAAGTTAATCTCCCCGGTTTTGTCACTCGCAGTATTTCCTTAATGATAAAACTATAATGACCGAAAAATTCACCCCACCCGTTGCTATTCCCCAAGTCCCTCTCGCTTGAAGTGTAAGTGAAAAGATCAGCAAACGGAGGTGAATACACCGAAAGGTCGATACTGTTTTCGGATATCTCTTTTAACCGTTGGCATGAATCGCCAAGCATGGCCGTCCATCCGCTGCCATTGATAGTATTTTCTTGGTATTCCGTTCTTATATGGTGATTATCCCTTGACAACATGTATTTCCTATGGTAGAATATAGGTGTTGGGGGATAAGGAAATGAAAACTAATCAAGTTAAATACACCACGAAAGACTTTGAAAAGGAATTCCCGAATGACGATGCCTGCCTTGAGTGGGTTATGAATCATCGTTTCCCGAATGGCGTTACCTGCGTGAAGTGCGGCAAGGTGACAAAGCATCACAAGGTTACTAACCGCAAGGTTTACGAGTGCGACAACTGTGGCACTCAAATATCCCCCACGGCCAACACCATCTTTCACAAGTCCGATACGCCTCTTAGAGTATGGTTTCAGGTTATCTACCGCATGGCCTCCACTCGTTGCGGTATCTCTGCTAAACAGGTTCAGCGTGAAACCGGCGTTACCTATAAGACGGCGTGGAGAATGTTCAAACAAATCCGCACTATTCTTTCCGAACCTAATACCGTTGGTAAAGAAGTTGAGCTTGACGAGACTTTCTTTGGCGGCAAGGCTGAGAACATGCACCAAGCGCAGAAAGCCAAACTCGGTGGCCCTGGTACATCCGGCAAAACCCCTGTGTTCGGTGCTGTGGAGCGTGGCGGCAAGGTAGTTGCTATCAAAGTCGCTAACGTTGACCAAGGGACGCTCTTGCCGCACATCGACAAGCATGTAGCACCTGAGTCTACGGTCTACACTGACGAAATGGGAGCCTACGCTCCGCTTACCAAGCGCGGGTACAGGCACGAGGTCGTCAAGCACTCTGGACATGAATATGTCCGTGGCAACGTTCATACCAACACCATTGAAGGTTTTTGGTCTCTCGTTAAGCGTGGTATTGATGGTGTCTATCATTCTGTTAGTCCTAAGTATCTCCAGTCCTACGTAGACGAATACTCATTCCGCTATAATCACCGCAAGGACGAAACACCTATGTTTCAGACTTTCCTGAATCAGATTCCGCCTCGCGCTTAACGGGCTGTGAGGCTTTGTCTAGGATAGCGTGAAACTCGCTTTTGGTTACGCCTTGTGGCTTGCCCTTAATATCCCCTAGTTTTCTATCCATACGTCCTTTTCCTGTTTGCTTAACTTTTCTTATAGGTCTATCCATAGCTATTCCCTCTTTGTGGAATCCGGCCAAATAGTATTTTCAAAGACCTGCTTTAACCGCTTCCTCTTTTCCTCGCGTTCCTTAGCCTTTATATCATTTTCCCTCGCGCATTCTGGACAAACGCCATATGGATTAAAAGTGATCCCGTGTCTTTTACAATATTCTTCTTTCGGCGGTGTAACTGGTAGGTAACTCATATATTGCATCCTCAAATAGTATAATCACATTCAGGATTAATACACTTTCCTGCGCTGACATCTGAATTTGCCAACACAGATTTAAATTTGCATTTTGGGCATTCGCCTAACCTGGTTGCTGTTCCCTTAGATTGTAACCACTCCCCAACTATATCTCTTTTCTCCAACCATTCACGCTCTCTGAATTTTATTCTTTTGTCATGTGATAGCTTGATAAAAAGTAAGTTTAACTGCACTCCTATGGTTAGTTGGGGGTCATTATTAGCTTCCTTTAAATTACCACGCCCTATTGGTCTAATGTCATATATTTCTTGGCATTTAAGGCACGTAGCAAATGTAGGTCTCTTATCGATAAACCCAATGCGCATGTTGATGTATCCTTTGCATTTGCGGCACCACCTTAATTGATTAACATCTGTAGCAGCTTCTGGTGTTGGCATGGATGTCGGTTGCTGGTTAGGAGAAGATTGTTGTTTGGGTGGATTTGGGGTATTGATTGGTTTGGCGTACGTTTTATGATACTGAATATCATAGGTGGCTCTTTTTTGGGGATCATACAAGATTGCAAAAGCCTCGTTTATATCCTTCATCCGTTGCTCGGCTCCAATATTGTTATTGTGATCAGGATGATATTTAAGAGCCAATTTATCATGAGCCGCCTTAATAACTTCAGTTTCGGCTAAGGTGTGAACCTGTAATATTTTATAGTAGTCTTTCCAATGCAATTCCCAGTTTTCTTTCATACTTATATCTTCTTACCTATGTCTGATGATATGGCCTAACCAGTAACGGATTCCAAAGGCAAAACAAAAACATAGGATACCTATAATGATTGCTATGATGTTCGCTGAGAATATCCCACCGAACAAGAACGCAAAGCCAAGTATTACTAGTATAATGGTTAGAAACATACCGAACGCACCTTTTAATATGTCCCTCATTTAAAATCTCCTACTTGCTTTCCTTTGTTTTATTCTCTCGCTCTAATTGTTTGATACGCTCTATCCCTTTTTCAATCCCTTGTGCAACCCCTTCTCTTACAGCATCTTGGATTAGTGCTTTGAGCGTATCTGTATCCAGTTTTTTAGGCGACAATCTATTTCGTATGCCGGATAAAATCCCTAGTATTATGAAGAATATGAATATCCCCCACGGTATTAACATATTGATTTTCCCTGTGGCATCGCTAATATAAAGTGTAACAATGATGCCACCAAAGAATAAAAACCCATCCCATGCAAGTTGGAACGCGTCAGGTAATGACATAATATCCTTGATAATCCAGAGCTTAGCTTCTTGGTAGGTTTTGGTAGCCTTGATTTGAGGTGAGAAGTAATAGAGCGTGAGAATAACCACCCCAACCCCAATAAATATACATTCGCCCATGGTCTGATACTCCTACTTACCCAAGTAAACAAGAGTATAATGCAAGTATATAGGCAGCGCAATATGGACAAAGTAAAAGGCATTTTCGGTTTAATATCCTTCTTCATTTTCTTGTTTGACCTCAGCCATATTATTGAACTTGTTACTCATTATAATGAGTGGATAGCCTCCGGCATTATGGATACAGCGGCGTTACAAGAGGATTTAACCAACTCCCTTCTACTCATGCTTCCCATTATTTTTGTGCTTGTTTTGGTGTTTAAGCCAGACAAACACTAAAATTGCAAACATAGAGATACCGCCAATACCAATCAAATATTTACCCACATAGGCCATGCTAATTGCGAATTGGCGCGTAGAATCATGGAAGACAAGAATAGCAGTCGCTAGGACATAGGCAACGAGGAATAAGGCAATAGAGATGAAGGCGTGGAATAGTCTAGGAGGCATTTGAACCTCCATGACGTGAAGGGATAATCGCCTTCTTATATCGGGCATTAGTTTTAATTCCCCTCTTTCATATTCCCCTATTTGTTCAATCAGTTTTTCTTTCAGGCGTTTAGCCATAGCGTCTTTGCGTAATATGTTTTGATAGACTTCGGCCTCGGCTTCGTGCATGATAATATGGGCGTTTACGGGATGAGTTTGCCCATAACGCCATTCTCGCCGGATGCACTGGTAGTAAAGTTCCCACGAGTCGCTTATCCCTAAGAATACCATGTTGTGAGCCTGTTGCAGATTTAATCCAAACCCTGCTATTTTGCCCTTGGTTATAAGAATCGGGATATTGCCGTCCTGAAAGTTCTCAATCGACCTTGTTTTATGTTCTATGCTATCTGACCCCTTGACTTCTACCGCACCGTCTAGTACCGATAATGCCTCGCGACTCTCGCTATCCAATCCACACCACACCAACCATTGGCCGTCATGGGATGATACTATCTCCTTTAGTTTATCTAGTTTCCCATTGAGCGTGGATTTCCGAACCTTAACCCTATCCGTTATTCCGTGTAGGTGCGTGAAAAATAGTTGGTCTTTAGGAGTGTAATCAGAGTGGATATAAACAGGGGTGACATTCAACGGGGGTAATATAAACCCATCATCGTCATAGCCGAGATCGGATGGTTTAGTCATGGTGATAGCCCATGATGATAGCCACTTAAAGAACGGCTTTTCGGCGTGGTGCTTTAGCCGCCATTCCGTACCGCCTTTGTTAGTCCCCTTTTTACGATACATTTTGTCATCAACAACTATCGTATGTTCTTTGTTGGCATTGATAAAGAACATGGCGAGCATTTCCGATTGCTTACAGACGCCCAAAAACTCGGTATGGTTGCCTAATTCGATATAATCATTCGGGGCCGGTGTAGCGGTACAGCATAAGCGATATGGTACGTCTTTGCATAACTCAGTTAATACTTGGCGGGTTTTCCCGCTAATCGCTTTTAGTATACTCGATTCATCGAGGACAACCGCGCCGAATTTAGAATAGTCAAACTGGTCTGCCATTTCATAATTGGTTATCCAAATCCCATTTGTCGTGGGTTGTTCACGGACATATTGAACGTCCATATCTATTTTGTGGGCCTCGCGGACGGTCTGCCTTGCCACTGATAATGGGGCAATAATTAGTGTGTTCTCGCCTAACAACCTAGCCCATTCAAGTTGAATAAAGGTATTATGTGTAACTATGGCATGTTCTATTACATATAAGTTATCTGGCGCATCTACGGCTATGCATACCATTTCCGATTGTCCGCAAGACTCGATGCTAACAATAGCCCTTGTAGGAAAATATTTAACTCTGGGTTTCCATATATTTCTCTTACGTTTGATAGTAAAGGGTACAATATCGTTAGGCAAGGATATACTCATTTGGTATGCCAATTGCCCCGTTGTTTTTTTGGTTCTGATTTGCGTCTTGCCGCCTAACGATTGTACTAAAAACACCATATCTTCAGCCAATCTTTTTGAAACTGAACAATAATTTACATTACCATCGTGGCTGGCGTATCCGTCTGTATCCATTAATCCTTGTAATATAGATATCCTGTCTTGGATACAGGAATATTTATAAATATCCGGTATGAACTTATCCTCCGACTTCTTCCCCATTATTCCTAAGTGACGCAATGCGGTAGTCACTTGGTTTGGGGAATGTCCGTTCTTCCTACCTTGTGTTAATCCCCAATCATAACCACTGCGATATTTTAAAGTAATGCCGCTAGGTAATAATGATGCTATCTTTTCTAGTAAATCATCATCAGCAGAAGATATAGAGGGGGTTCCTGCACTTAATGACCCATCCCCCAAAAGCGCTCCGAGCAGATATGGATTCATGGGCAATGACTGAGCGTCTAGTTCTATCGGTTGTACCATTGGGATAAACCATCTCCAACCCTCTTGTGATACAAGCCCAGCTTCTAATATTGATGCGGTGGTCAATGTCCTGTATGGTTCTTTGCGATATTTATTTACCTTAGTACGTACTGACCATAAATGGTTGATATCACATATAGCATTGGCCCCATCTGAAAATGTTATACGGTAAGCATCCCTTATGCCTTGTTTATAGACACCTATAACATTAGTAGGTTTGCCATTAGCACCAATAACGATATCGCCAATGGTGAGATCCCCCATGCGACGATATCCAGTGGGGGTAAAAACCTTAGTGTCAACAGAAAGAGCCTTGCCCAATCCAGTATCCAGAAATACCGCGCAACGTCCCTTACGAGACGCCCAAACAACTATATCTTTTTGCCATTCAAACAACTTCGGGTGAATATTATCGCGGGGTATTTCTTTACCACATTCAATAATGCGATGTTCTTTAGTTTTTAGGAAGTCATTATAATCCATAATCTATCTTTCTATTTAGCCTTTTTTAATCCCCTCATCCCTGCCCTGTAAAAGTCTACAGAGCAGAGTCAAAGAATTACCTAGCGTTAGCCTTCAAGCTGATAAACCAGTCGATATTCACTCCGTTAGTAAAGTCAGTCGGTACAGTAAAAAGTGTTTTCGAGTCCTGAATAAGCCCAACTACAAACCCCGTAGCTTTCCTTTCCAGTATAACGGCGGTGTAGTATTTCCCGTTAGTGGCCTCGGCACCAACATAAAGGATATAGTTTCCATTAGCCAAAGGCCCGTCTCGGAAGATTATCTCCAGCCGGTCAGTCCCCGGTTTAATGGCGTTAACACTAGCCATGTACCAAGCGTCTGTGCCGTCCCGCCCGTCTTTGCCGGGATTGCCTACAGGCCCGACTTCACCTTGCGGCCCTCGTTCACCCGGAGGCGCGGGAGTATAGACGTAAACGGTGGTTGTTATACCCGCAGGGCCGGGTTCGCCTATGTCGCCCTTATCTCCCTTTTCGCCCTTTTCTGGCGGCGGTGCTGGTAAATATTCGTGGATGATGGTCGTTATGCCAGGATTGCCCTGCGGCCCCATCGGGCCGGGTGGCCCCTGTATTCCGGGCGGGCCTTGTGGCCCCGGAGGGCCGGGGATATAGACACAGGTTAATCCCGTAGTGGTATATTGCCCGTTATTGGTTGTAGCCGAAGCTACGGTAGGGATAAGCATCGCCATGATAATCGCAAGGGCTACGGATAAGATTACTAACTTCTTTTTCATAAAACCTCCAATTTATTTTTCGGGACTAAAACCTTGATTTGCCGGTTTACGTCATCTATAACACCCCCTGCTTATTCCGGTGGTTATCCTGGTACATCTCTATATCATCCCCTTGTAATTAAGCCACGCCTCTTTTATGGTTTTATACTTCCGGTATCCGCGTAAACAAATGAACCTCTTAAATGCGCGGTCTGACTTGTTCCC
>Ga0172380_10005966_pt1 | contig 14419 bp, 6 predicted proteins | sample Leawe162metaG_FD_119747 | JGI IMG/M metagenome (GOLD analysis project Ga0172380, IMG submission 119747) | Leachate microbial communities from a municipal landfill in Southern Ontario, Canada - Leachate well 162 metaG | ecosystem: Engineered > Solid waste > Landfill > Unclassified | place...
AGCCGATCCGGCGGTCTATAATAAATCCACAGGCACCTGGAAGATTAAACTCTCCAGAGCCGGATACTGGCAATATGATTCCTCCGTTTATGGCTGGACATTGGGCGGGGCGGGTTATATCCCCACGCCAGCGGATTACGACGGAGACGGCAGCGCCGATCCTACTGTTTACGATCTGGCAACGGGCCAGTGGACCGTCATGATGTCGGCATCCGGCTATTATCGCCTTACGACGAATTGGACGTGGTGAAAAGCCGGAAATAACGGTTATAATCATGCCGCAGGCTGATCATCCGCCTGCGGCAAGATAACCTGATCATTGCGCAGGGGGGTTGCGACCGTTTGCAGCCCCCCTTTTGTTTTTCAAATGAAATTGTCCAAAAAATATTCTCGCGTGGCTCTGTCGGGTTTGTCGCTCTGTGCCTTTCTCGACATGTTTTTTAACACGAAATGGATGCTGCTCCTGACCGGCGGAGTCGTCCTGGCTGCGCTCCTCGCGTATTATCCCGACCTTGCCGATGATTATGACATCTGGTGGCATCTGAAATACGGCGAGCATTTTATCCGTTATCGCACGATAACGGTTGATCCCTCCATTTTTTCATGGACGCCCGCCAGTTCATCATGGGCTTACGTGACATGGATCGGGAGTTCAGTTTTGTTCCTGGTTCATGCTGCCGGCGGGTATACGGCACTCGCGGTAATGCAGTGGTTGGTTTTTTTTGCAATGACTGGCCTGTTCTTTTTGTTTTTACGGTCTTGTCAGGCGCCTTTGGCGCAGATCTATTTGGCCGGGCTTCTGCTGACGGGTGTGGCCATGAATTCAGTGGCCGTCTATATCAAGCCGGAATTGTTTTCCATGCTGTTTTTCACGATTGCGGCGTTTGTTTATTTTCTGTCAAAAGTCAGCCGGAAAAATTATTTCTGGATATATCCTCCGCTATTCGCGGTATGGGTGAACACGCATGGAGGATTTGTCAATGGGCTGACTTTTATTACCATTGCCCTTGTGGCGGAGACGGTCTGTTACGCCTGCCGGGATCCTGATCGTATGACGTGGTCGCTGCTCTTGAAACTTGCCTTTTGCGTGCTCCTTTCATGCGCGGCGGCGCTCTTAAATCCCTATGGCGCCGTCTATTGGATCAATATTCTTGAAAACGCGGCGCAAGGCGGCAGTCATATTCATTCTATCAATGCTTATACGCCGCTGTGGGGATTCCTGTTCCCCGCGGGGTATCCTTTCCGGAAAACAAACACGGCGTGGTGTATGGTTTTAATGGCGTTTGTTTTGCTCGCTCTTGCCGTCGCTGCGCGGGTTCAAAAGAAAAAAACATGTCTCGCGCCGCTGGCTTTGAACATTATTTTCTTTGTTCTCGGTTTTTCAGTCTTAAGGGCGTCGATCTATTTTTGCATTCTCTGGCTGTTTACCTCTCGATATCTTTTGCATCTTGCCGGGTGGCGGCCGAGCGCGTTTGTCAATATAGCCGCGTTTTGTTTTTCCTTGTGCCTTTCCGGAATGATCCTTTACGAGACCGCTGTTTATAATACCTATAATTCTTGGTTTGGATCGCGGATACGGTATTTTATCCCGGCAGATGCGGCCGCTTTCGTCGAGCAGCAAAAATTGCCAGGGCCATTGTTTAATGATTATCTCAGCGGCGGGTATCTGATCTGGGCTCTTTCTTCAAGCAAGGTGTTCATAGATCCGCGCTACGGGCCATACCTGCAAACCGGAGTCTGGCATGATTATCTGGCGCTCGTGGCCCGCGGCGATCTGGGCATGCTTGATGCCAAATACAGGTGCAACACGGCGATCATCATGAATACCAACTATCGCCTTATCAAACCATTCCTCAAATCTCCGGATTGGATATTGGTGTATTTTGACGCGGTGGATGCCGTTTTTGTCCGCACAACCTGCCTGAACTTGCCGCGAGCGATGGAATGGAGAAACTTGATGCGTCCAGAGAGATTCAGCGCCATTGCCAGCCCGCGCGTCCTTTTAGGGGTGTTTTCGCTATATTGCGCTTTTCATCCGCCTTCCGCCCTTAAAATCATCGCCTATTATGAGCGCAATGTGAGAAATTGCTACTGTCACAAGGCCGCCGACCTGAGGCGGATGAAAGCCGCCTGCCGGCAGCTAGGTATCCGGCAAGCTCGCCTGCAATGAGTTAGGGACTTTTTCATAGCAATTTGTTAATTGTATGAGCTGCCTGAATGTAGTATCAGGGAAATATTATGCATATGAAGAAATCCGCGCTCGCGTTGCTGTTTGCCGTATTTTCCCTTGTGAGCATTGGCATGATCATGCTCTGCAGCATAAGCAGCCATCATTCCTGGTGCGGCCGCGAGCTGTCCGGGGCAACGACCGGTTTGCTCGATAAACAGATAACCTGGGCCGGCATCGGGCTGGCGCTGATGTTGGTTTTTTCGCGCGTCAACTACCGGCGCTGGCGGGCCCTTGCCGTGCCTTTAATTGTCTTCGTTACCTGTCTGCTGATCCTGGTATTGATCCCGTGCGCCGGCTTTAAAGTGCCGGGCGCAGGGAGCCTGATGATGCTCGGTCCTTCCGCGCAGTTTCAACCGTCCCTGCTGGCCGGGCCGGCAATTGTGCTCTTCCTGGCGTGGTGGTATCAATCGGGGAATCTGCGCCCCGCGGCCTTGTTCTGGATTCCGATCGTGGCGCTGTGCGTGATGGCTGGTTTAATTCTTGTTGAGCCGGATTTCACCGGCGCTTTGCTGATCATGCTCGCGGGCCTGGTTGTGCTGATCGCGGCAGGGGAGAGAATCGCCAATATAGTTACATATGTTATGCTGTCGCTGTCAGGCCTTATATGGGCCCTGATGCAAAGCAGGATCAATGTTTTGCGTCTTGCGGCGTTCTTTACGCAGAGCCGGCCGGACCAGGTTTGCGTGCCCATTCCCCGGCTGGCGTTGGCGGCTGGCGGCTGGTCCGGCGTTGGGCTTGGAAATGCATATCTATCCAGTAAATACCTCAGCGATCACCTCTGTGGCGGAATGATGACCGTGTTAATCGGGGAGGAATTGGGTCTGGCTGGTTTACTGGCGCTTTTTGGGCTGTACGTCATCTTGATCGTATCAGGCGCCCGCATCGCGGTCAGGGCGCCGGACAGGTTCGGCAAACTGCTGGGGCTGGGGATCGTATCCCTGCTGGGTTTTCAATTCCTTCTGAACCTGCTCGCCGTGACAGCGCTCATCATGCATGCCACGCTTCTTCCGTTTGTCAGCTATGGCGCATTGAACCTCTGCCTGTCCATGGCCGGTGTGGGGGTGCTGCTGAATATCGCGTCGGAGATAGAGCGGAAATCCGGCGTCTGTTCTGGATTTTGAATCGGGGACGCGATAATATCATCCCGGAACATTGTTGAAAACAAGCGGAAATAGAACAAGAGTCTGCCCGGCGCCGGAGCGGCTCTATCAGTCGGACAGGGGAATTTTCAGTTTCTGCCCGGGAGTAAGAAGGACGTTCGTGCTGATGCCGTTGAATTTTGCCAGCTCGTTCGCGTTCACCAGGTAAAGTTTGGCGAGGAGGGCGAGACTGTCCCCGGTTGTCACTACGTGGATGACATGGGGTTCGGTGGTAGTTGCCTCCGGGGCAGACGCAGGCGCTGCTTCGCGCGGGGGCGGCGTCGCCATGGCGGGACGAGGCGTTCCCAGGGACGCATCCTGGTCCATGTATCTCCGGAATCTCATATCCAGCGCCTGTTTGCGCCTCATAACCTCGGCATCGTCGGGGAATCGTTTCGCAAGATAGCCGATGATGAATTTCGCTGCATGTCTCGCAATTTCACGCTCCAGGGGTAGGCGCATGTATGCCATGGATTCGCTTTGCGCCACCAATTCTACAGCCATCTTGCTGATGATCTGCGGATCGCCATGGTCGAGCAACCGGCATTCAAACAAGCCGTCGGTGATGCCCGAATTGAGTTGCTCAGATATCCACTGTTTCACCGGGGTGGCATCGTATGGCGAGATGGCGCGCGTTCCGCGGTCGCCCATGAACCATGCCGGCAGGCTGCCCTGGCCCGGCGATTCGAGGCGAAATCGGAGGAGATCGTCCAATGCGTTTTCCACGGGCAACAGGTGATTTTCATCATCGAGATATTTTTGCGCAAGGGCCAGGACCAGCGGGCGCAATGTCTCATACGGCGCGGTTTTGCGATTGCCCAGGTAACCGAGGTCCCACGACGACAGTTGGTCCTGGTGGGCGAGTGTTAGAAATCCGGACTCCATGTCGAGGTGGATGAAGTGACTGCCCCGCGACACTTCAAACGGGGACTGCGCCTGGTGGCCCGTATGCGCATCCCAGATATACAGGCGGTCCGATTCGGTCAAGGCCAGAAGCAGCCGCCCGTCCCGCGTGAGCGAGAGATGAACCAGCGGCGAGTCGATGACCAGCGGCGCGCCGACGGGCTGGCGTATACGCAGGTCCCAGATGCGGACAGTCCTGTCTTTGGACGCGGTGTAGAGGTAACCGCCATCAGGGGATTGGATAATCTGTTCAATGTTGTCGGCGTGGTGAAAAGAGCTCCCCGTCTCCCGGCCGGAATCCCGGTCCAGCAGGCGCAGGGTATTGTTCAAAGCCACTATGACCAGTGGAAGGCCGGCAAGCGGACGAACCTCCGTGATCCATTTTAAATGAAATCCCAAGTCGCCCTTCTGTCTTCCGGTGACCGCGTCGAAGAGCTTGAGCCCGGCAGTCGAAGCCGCGTAAACGGTTTGGCCATCCGGAGAAAAAGCGCATGACGTCACAATGCCGTCCCCGCAATTCAGCGCGATTGGCGGCGTTCCCGTCTTTACGCGCGCCCTGCTCAACAAAAGGGTTTTGGCATCCTGCTGCGTCAGGAAACACGACCCGTCGGGACTGATCTGCGGAAGGAAATAGTATGATTTGTGTTCCACGGGAGCGCGCAATTGCGCGCCCGTCCGGACATCCACCGTGGCAACCTGCTCGGAGAGATCGGAGAGAACCCAGCTGCCGTCGGGACTCCAGATGGGCGGGAGGTAACCGGTGCTCTTGATGCTTTTTAAAAGAAGATATGTGCGGAACCCGTGATGGGGGATGGGTTTGCCGATCGGTTTTTGCGAGCGTGCGTCCAGCATCAGGGATTTATTGTCTGCCGTCTGAACCATGATTACGCCCCGTTCGGGCACGGGGCAAATTGATATCGCGTTAAACTTTTCGAAGGATTGGCTGGTGTTTTTCCTCAACATCGCCCCGCGCCTGATATCCCACAGGACAACGGAATCCGGCGCGGCAATCAGCAGAAAGTTGCCGTCAGCGCTGCACTCGGCCCGGTAAGACTTGTTCATCCGGATCGGTTCGTTCAGTAACTTGAAACCGCGCAGGCTGTCCCAGACATTGACCTGGTCGAAGGATGTCGTGACCAGGAACTGGCCATCGGGAGAAAAGAAAAACCCCCCGATGCGGCCCTGCTGCTTGATGTCCGGCCCGCGGAGGTCGCGCTCGGTGTTGTATCTCGTCATCAACACTCCATCCGTGCCCAGGGCCAGGAGAAACATCCCATCCGGCGAAAACTTCAGGATCGCGGCCATGGGAAGATCCCGGAAGCGATTGACCTTCTCCAGGGAAAGGGCGTCAAACGCGCAGGGATCCCCGCCCGATATAACGATCCACCGGCCGTCCGGACTGATGGCGGCGCTGTTGAAAAACGACCCTGTGACCAGCACTTTCCGTTGCACAGGGGCCTGGCCAAAATCCCAGACCTCGACTTTCTTTCCAAACAACACCAGCATGCGGACTCCCGAGGGATCAAAAACAATGCTCTCGATTTCCTCTTTCTCGCCCAGGCGCACATCCAGCATGGAGTCCAATGTCTCGGCGCCGAAGATATGCAGGCGCCCGGAATCCTCTATGGCTATCAGTCGGGAATCGTCGCTCCTGAAAAAATTCCGGGCATTTGGGCTCAGTTGAACCCGCTTGAGCACACTCCCGGTTCCGTTTTCAACGAGCATTAAAGTTCCGTCCTTATTTAGGGCCGTGAAACGCGAACCGGAGGACGAAAATAAAGCCGGCTGAACATCCGGTCCGAGCTGAAGCGGCGGTCCCGAGATCGCCCCGTTCTTTGCTTTGACGTAATGAACAGCTCCGCTTTCGTCCCAGATGGCGACTTCCGGGCGTCCCGGAATAAAAACCGCGTTGAAAATCGTGTTGGTTGTTTGTTGAGCGCGCCAGACGGGCAGCGGCCAATCCCTGTTCAAAAGCAGACCGTAAATATTGTAAATCGCCGTGGTATTTTCAGGATCATAACGGATGGCGCGATCGAGGTGCGCCAGGTCCTCAGCCGCGGTGCCGGGAGCGGCTTTCGAAAGGGCCCGTTCCAGGTCCACCTGGGACAGGCTCTTTCGCGACTTGCGAAGGGCCTCTTGCGTCTCTAGCTCGCTTTTTACGGCAATCTGTCGCTGGCGGATGGCCTCCGCGCGCTTTGCCCATGCGTACAGGCCGCCCGCGGCGGCCAGCAGGCCCAGGAAACCAACCACCGTCAGCCAGCGTCGCAGGACCCGCATGCGTTGCCGTGCTTTGACCAGCTGGTATGCCGCATCCCGCTTGGTCAGCTCGCCCAGCGAGACGCCCAGGATACCGGCGATGACCTTGAGCGTCGCCAGCTTTATCTTCGCCTGGTACTCCTCAACACGCTTTTCAATTTCGGCCTTGCTCACCTTCCCCGAAGAGACTAACGCCAGCCGGTACGCCTCGGGACTTGTCCATCCTTCCGTGCTGTCCGGCAAACGGAAATCAGGGGCGATGGGTTCCGCGTGCGCGGAGCGATCAATGACCCCGTTCGCGTCCACGGGATGGCGCAGCGGAAGCGGGAAACACTCAGCCTCCGGCGCGAATCCGGCCGCCTGTTTGTTTTTATCCCAGGCCGCATTGGGTTCTCCCGAAATAATGGCGGCCATGGCGCGTTCCGCGCGGCCGATTTTCTTGAAGTACGTGATCTCGTTGGCTACATAGGTGGATGCCGCGGCTTGCGGGGAGCACAGGACAACGAGGCATTTCGAGCGGTCAAGCGCCCTGTAAATCGGCGAAGCGAGGTCGGCGTCTGCCGGCAATTCCTCTTCATCCCGGAAGACGGGAAAAATCCGCTCAGGAATGACATCGCCGCGGCCGTTTGTGCGGCCCGCCAATTCCCGCGGCACTTCGTAGGTTTCAATCAGATGATGGAGCCAGGTTGCCCACGAGCGGCCCGGCGCCTTGTTGTCGGAGTGCCGGTAAGAGATGAAGCACCAGTACTTGTCCTTAATGTCGGGATCCGGAGTTTTTTGAACCCGCGCATTCATGGGCATGGCTCCCTATTGTTTGATTTTGACTGCATGCTTCGTTGAATGACAGCAGGGGAATCGGAGCCTAAACTCTGGCTATCCCTCAGCCGACCGGTTCCCCGGCGCAGGAATCGGCATATGCTTTGGCGAATGGCTGGAACTGTTCGGCCAGGTCCATTGACGGCAGCTCCCGCACGTTCACCCATCGGAAATCATCGTGCTCAGGGCTGAGGCGGATGGCGCCAGATTCCACCCGGCCTTCCATGATGAGATAGGCGACTTTTCGCGCAGGGAGTTCCGATTCGGCCGATCCGGCCACCCTCAACAGGGATATGGTCAACCCCGTTTCTTCAGTCACTTCCCTGAGCAAGGCCTGGTCGAACGCTTCGCCGGGATCCACCTTGCCCCCAGGCAGATCCCACTTGCCGGCGTTGGCCTTTGACGCCATGGAGCGTCTTAAAAGAAGGCATCCGCCCTTTGCGTCGCGGACCAGAACTTTCATGGACAAAACAAATGGTTTTTGTTGCATGCTTTCTCCGTTATTTATCCGCAGCCGCCAACACAAATTCTGTCCGGCATTTTAACTAACCGAAGTATATCGCCCACGCGTGCCGTGCCGGGACCGTGCTGAACAGAAGTGAAATCAGCGGCGGATTTCCAGTCGTTTTACGGTGTTTGTCCGGACAAGCGTGGCAATAGGTTAAGAAGATCAATCACGGTTGTCAATCTCCGGTTTTGCCGGTGCCGGGACATATTTTGGCAAACTCCCCGGACCGGAAATCGGCCTTCTATGAGGCAGTCAGTTGACTCATATAATGCCTCATGGCTGAGCCATATAATGAGCTATATAACCGGCCAGTGAGTCATATTTGAGTCATTATTGTTTGTCATTCCCGCTTGCATTGGCAAAGTCGTGAATCCAGCGCAAGATCTTTTTATTGACTGACCGCGCGGTTGTGTTATATATGCGGGCAGTTCTTTGGAATAAGTAATTTTTCGTGAGGAGATTACGGAAATCCGTGAAAATCGGATACGGTCGCGCCACTGTGACCGGCTATCACGTCGTCCCTGAAGTTAAGTGAAGCACATACTTCAGGGCAAGTGACCGCTTATCCCGATGCAAAATCGGGATGACGCGGCGAAACTTCAAAAGCCATCTGGCAACTGCCGGAGAAGGCGAAGGAGTAGGCCAGAAGCCGGAAGTCAGGAGACGAATCTCACCACACTCGTTGCGGGCAAAGGATAAAATCCTTGCCGGCTCCTTCGCTTGAAAGGAGAATGAGGCCTGCCGTCTGTCTACTCAAAGCCTTCAGATTCTTTTAGCGGGAGTCTGAAGGTTTTTTTTGTCCCGCGCGGGGAAGTGTCATTGTTTTGCATGTCACGATCGGAGCGCGGAGGCAAATTGAAATGTTGACAAGGGGAGCGGCAGGAATCGGTCTGGGGGTATTGGCGGGGATTGTCTGTTCGGCCGGGTTGATCTTTTTATTTTCGTCAAGGCCCGACTGCGGGGCGGGGCTCCATTTCGGCAAAGGGACAGGCGTTGACAACCGTGGCAGTGCGGTTTCTGACGGCCGGGCAACGACGTCCCTTGCCGTAAAAAGCGGCGAGGAGGAAGGGGAAGATGGCAAGGTTGCCGGCCAGCCTGGGACCAATGCTCCCGTGCCGGGTTCATCGGCCGAAACCGGCAATCCGGGCGATGATGTTGAGGCCGAAGATCAGGCCGGGGAGGCCCCGGCCGTCCCGGAAGAAATCGCGGCGCTCAAAGAAAAATTCATGCGGGAGCGGTTCGGCGCCATTTGCCGGCAGGATAAATGGATACCCACGGTCAGCGGCGGCTCGAACCTGGTCTATATAACAACCGGTTCGCTCCCGCCGGGCCGGGTTGGCGACACATATGAAGCGCAGCTCCAGGCCGCGAGCGGGTTCCCGCCTTACTTGTGGTGCGTGGCGGGGGGCGAACTGCCGGAGGGATTGACGCTCGACGCCCTTTCCGGAAAACTGCGCGGCATTCCGCTCGAACCTGCCACGGCGGACATATTCATCGGGGCAACCGACAGCCGCGGCTCGAGGGATGTGGCGGAATACGTCCTGATGTTTCAACCGGAAGACCCGCTCGTGATCCTGACCGACAGCCTGACGGCGGCCTGCCCCGGCGGGGATTATTTTTTCCAGCTCCAGGCGTCCGGCGGTATTCCGCCTTATGCCTGGAGCGTGGCGGGCGGCCTTGATCAACTCGGGACAATTGTCCTTGACCCGCAGACGGGGCAAATCAGCGGGAGCATTGCCGCCTCATCGCTTGATACCGACATCCCGCTGGTCTTGACTCTCTGCGATGCGCAGCTCCAGGTTTCGAAGGAGTTTGTTTTCCGTATCCGTTCGGCCTTGTGCATACTCAATTATCCCCAAGCGTCCGTTTACGAGGAAGATGAGTTCGAATTCGCATTCCAGGCTGCCGGCGGAACCGGGCCCTATGTTTGGGGCGTCAGCAATTCCCTCCCGCCAGGGCTCGAGCTTTCTGCCGCCGGCGTCTGTTCGGGGCAGCCGGCGGAATCCGGCCGTTACGAAGTCAGCGTCTGGGTGCAGGACAACGAAGGCCAATCCAGTTCCGTGCAATTTGCATTGGAGGTCTTGCCAAAACCCGCCGCCTCGATATCCGCGTTCGAGGCGCTGCTCAGCCGCAACAGCGTTGCCTTGAAATGGGGTATGTCAACGGCGGGCGACAACCTCAGTGTCCGGATTGTAAGGAGTTCCGCGGGCAATCCGGCGGCGCCTTCGGACGGCACAACGTTATACTTGGGCCCGGCAACGGCGTATACTGACAGCGATGTCGGCCGCGGCACTTATTACTATGCGGCATTCCTTGAAGAAAACGGAATCACCGTCACCTCGGCGTCTCCTCCGTGCGTCTGCGTGACGCTCCCGCCTGAAACGGATCCGTTTGCGGACGGCGTCACCGGCAAAAATCTGCTTCATCCCAATGCCTTCAGGTCTTCTGAATTGCCTCAAATTGTCCTTGGCGCCCCCCGCGGCACGGGCCTGGGCTCGGGATCCCTGGACATTGTTTCCATCGGTGCCGCCATTAACAGCGACGGGGGCGCATCCGCCCCCTATGGCGGATCCATCATGGTGGAGTTCACGGATAACGTCGTCTGGGACGGCCCGGGCGTTGATTTCACGGTATTCGAAAACGTTTTCTATGTTTGCAACGAGGCCGGCGTTCTCGATCCCGAGACCCGGTTCATGGAGCCGGCCACGGTATCCGTCAGCCAGGATGGCATAAACTGGCGGCAGTTCCCGATTAACTTCTCGCCGCGCTACGACCCGGACAGCGGCGAACTGAACCTGAGGCATCCTTACTGCTACAACTCCGGCTTTGCGGGCGTCAATCCCGTCATGAGCAACGGCAATGATCCCGACCCCACGGACCCGGCCATGTCGGGCGGCGACAGCTTTGATATTTCTGTTTTGGGACTGGAATGGATCCGGTACGTGCTCATCCAGTCCACCGGGAGCAGGTGGCTGGCCGATAAGGACGGCGAGATTGTCTATCACAACGAGGAAACCGGGGCGGCATCGCGGAGCAACAACAAGGCGGGCTTTGACCTTGACGCCGTGGCGGCAATCTGGATGAAAAAAATATCAGCGTCCGGCGAAGCCGGGGGAGGGGGGCGATGAGCGCCTGAAAACAAGATTATGGAAAAATTCAGCAACATGAATGTTTCCGGGCGATGGCGATCCGGAATCAAAAGGAGGTGCCGCGATACCGATCCATCAGCATCCCGCAGGATGCAGCTTGGTTAGATTGTAGGCCGTCATAGTATGACGGCTCAGACGCCCGCATATTATGCGGGCCTACAACAGGAACATAAACTTAGGTTGCGGGCGTTGCCCGCATCAGGGAGGAATATAACAAAGAAGATGAAAACGATGATTAAATTGTTTATGGGCGTGTGCCTGATGGCGCTCGCCGGACACGCGTCCGCCGCGGTCATTGCAGGCACCAATTACACGGTGCAGACTTTTTACGCAAATCCTCATGCGGGGGGAAGGCTGGTGGCGTTCGACTGGGATGGAGATACCAATCTCTACTATTCGATCGGCGATCCTTACTGGGGGCTGGGCTTCTCCGTTTACAAGTTCGACGGCACGTCCGCCGTCAACCTGTATGCGGATACAAACGCCTTTTCCGGCTCCCGCGTGACCGCGATCGGCAGTTACGTTTATTTCAACGACGGCGGAACATACACCCGCTGGACCTGCGACTACTTCCGGTATAACCCGGCCGCTCCCGCAGCGCCGGTTAATATGGGCGTTAAAAGCGACATATACGGGCTGGAAACGCGCAGCGGCTCCGATTTCTGGGCGGCGGGCGGATATACCGCCGCGATCTATTACAGCCCCCTTGATGCGAATGGCGAACTGGCGAGCAACCCGCTGGTGAACCTCGGGACTATCGGCAACGCGAGCGGGCCGGTCGCTTTTGACGCGGACGGCAATCTCTATTACGTCGAAGGTTACGTGGCGCATGGCAATCCGACCGTCTACCGCTGGAGCGCCGCTGAAGTCGCCGCGGCCATCGCCAACCCCGCGGTCAGTCCGCTGAACCCGGAGGGGCACGCCTGGGCAACCCTGGCTTCGGGTGACGGCGCCACGGGCCTGCTGGCGGATGATTTCGGGAACCTCGTTGTTACCGTGACTTCGTTCACCGATCCAAGCGAGTTGCACCGCCTGCTGGTGTCCGATGGCGCCTGCGTGGGATACCAGATGCTGGCCCGTTCGGACACGCGCCTGGAAACGCTTCGAATCCGCAACGGCGTGATCTACGTCAGCGCGGCCGAGGGAATATTTGCAGTTGTTCCCGACCAGGCGGCCAGGGTCCCGCTCCCGGCCGATTTCGACGGGGACCGGAAGAGCGATCCCGCGCTTTATCAGGCATCTTCGGGCGCGTGGGAAATCAAGCTTTCCGCCAGCGGTTATAACGAGATACAGTTAAACTTGGGAGGAGCCAACCAGCAGGCGATTCACGGGGATTTCGACGGGGACCGGAAAGCCGACCCGGCGGTGTACAATGAAATAACCGGCGCCTGGCAGGTCAAGCTCTCCGGCAGCGGGTACGCCTCCATCACGATCACGGCCTTCGGCGGGCTTGGATACTTGCCCGTCATCCGGGATTTCGATGGCGATGGAAAGTCCGATCCGGCTGTATATCACGAAGCTTCGGGCGGCTGGGAAGTCAAATTGTCGAAGGGCGGCTATGCCAGCGTAGTTCTTGCGGGCTTCGGCGGAACGGGATACGAGCCGGTGGCCATGGATTATGACGGCGACGGGAAAGCCGATCCGGCAATCTACCAGGAGTCGACTGGAAATTGGACCGTGAGGCTTTCCGGAAACGGCTACCAGGCGTTATCCTTCAACGGCTTCGGCGGAAGCGGATACCAGGCCCTGCCGGGGATGTTTGATAATGACAGCCGCGCAGACCTGGTAATATACAAAACGGATGCGGGCAATTGGACGATGCTGCTTTCGGTCGCCAATTACGCCACTGTCACTATATGGGGCTTCGGCGGCGCCGGTTACACGCCGGTGGCCGGCGATTTTGACGGCGACGGCAAGGCCGATCCCGCGGTTTACAACGCGGCGCTGACCGCCTGGTATATAAAGCTTTCCGGCAGCGGCTACAGCACGATATCCATCGCGCAGTGAAGCATGCGGTCCAGAGTCAAAGAGGTCGGGATATCGCGGCGAATGCCCGTATTTCTTAGCCTGCGAAGTCCGTCAACTGACGGACGAAGAAGGATATGCGAGCCTGCAGCAATATGGTTGCGGTTACAACGCCGCCTAAGCAAGGCGCGGGGGGATGAAGGAAGCCATAGGGTTACCGGAGTCCCTCCGCCCGAGCCGGGGACATATGTTCCAATTCGGCGTAGATATTACTGTCGTTAAAGGCTGTTTGGGAAATTTCAAAGGAAATAATAAACGGGAGCGAGGGTTTACCAGCCCTTATTCCCTGCGCAGGTTGCGCCAACTGCAACCGCATTGATTCTCGGCATTGATGAGCCAGGAGAGCTTGACAATCGGCGCCGATTGTGCTTTTTTTGCCTAACTTTCACAGGATATGTGGCATGCATAAGATCTTTAAAGGCGTGTTATTGGCGTCTTTCCTTGTTGGCGTAGTTTTGTATCCCGCCTGGCATAAGGCGGATTGCGCGCGCGGCGCCGGCCAGGACTGCGCCTGCCACGCCCCCGCCGGGGAAACCCGCGGGCCATGGGGCGCTGAAAATCATGATGGCCGCCCCGATCACGACCCGCAGAAGTGCCCGGCCTGCCAGCTGGCCGTTACGCCCCTTCAGGCCGCTTCGGCCGCCATCGCGCCGGTTGCAGTAATCTCCGTTTGCGAAACAATCATCTTTCCTTCAGCCTTACCGACCATCCGTACATTCTGCGATTCTCACCTCGCCCGCGGTCCTCCGAAAGTTTGAAATACGGCGGAGCTTAACGCTCTCGCCCTACCGCTTGACGCTCCATTCTGCAAAGGTAGGGCAGCAGCCTCAGGCTGCGCCGTCCAAGCGGGATTTCACGCAAGGCCGGCTGTTTCGCCGGCGTTGCGCTCACGCATCAAGTTTTTTAAAAACAGGAGGATCCTTTGAAGTTTTTATTGTATTGTTTTCTTGTAATCCCGGCCCTGGCGGCAATTTGCGCCGTTCACGCGGCCGAGGCGGATACGGCGACCAACATGGTGGAAGAAATCCGGCAGTTACGATCGCGCATTGAAGTTCTGGAGAAAAAACTGCTGGAAACAAACCAGCCCGCGCCCTCCGCCCGCGAGGCGCCGGAACCGGCGGCCGCCACGCTTGAGGCCATACGCAAGTCGGCGCGGGATGAAATTGATACTAATGCCGTGGAAACAAACGGTGAAAAAGAATTTACTTTCGGAGCGCTGGGGCTCCAGGCTCTGAACCCGGAAATCAGCATCACGGGCGACATGCTTGCCTCATACACCGACAGTAAAACCACCAATAAAAAGTGCGACTTTCTTTTCAGAGGGCTCGGCTTGCACTTTGAATCTTATCTCGATCCCTATACGCGTTTCAAGGCGGCGGTGCCCGTGGACGAA
>Ga0172380_10005968_pt1 | contig 14417 bp, 11 predicted proteins | sample Leawe162metaG_FD_119747 | JGI IMG/M metagenome (GOLD analysis project Ga0172380, IMG submission 119747) | Leachate microbial communities from a municipal landfill in Southern Ontario, Canada - Leachate well 162 metaG | ecosystem: Engineered > Solid waste > Landfill > Unclassified | place...
ACAATAGGGAAGGGCGATGTGGATGTGTCCGGTGCAGGATTTATAGTTTCCGGCGGCCGCGGCATGATGGGACCAGCCAACTTTGCCATGCTCAAGGAACTGGCCGATGAACTGGGCGGAGTTGTGGGTGCCTCCCGAAGCGCAGTCGATGCCGGCTGGATGCCCCATGACCGCCAAGTCGGGCAGACCGGCAAAACGGTCCGTCCCAAGATCTACATTGCTTGTGGCATCTCCGGCGCCATTCAGCATCTGGTGGGCATGCAGGACTCGGATCTGATCATCGCCATCAACCGGGACAAGGAAGCACCCATCTTTGAAGTGGCCCATTACGGCATCGTCGGTGACCTGTTTCAGGTGGTTCCTGAGCTTACCAGGGGCATACGAGAACTGAAGCACCAGTAATAACAATTCTTGCCAGGTACTTTTTATGAGGTCTTTCCTATGACACCAAATTTCATCATCTACGCACCGTTACTTGCCGCCTCCCTGCTGTTCTTCAGTTGGAGCTGTTACAAAAGGTTTGCGCTGATCGCCGTCGGCGCGGCGGAGAACCGCTTTGACCATCCTGATCAGAGGCTCTTGGGGGTATTCACCTATGCCCTTGGTCAGAAACGGGTCATGGCCCGACCGTTCGGAATGAATCATGCCGTCATTTTCTGGGCCTTTCTGATTCTGCTGCTTGCTAATGGCGAGTTCCTGATCTCCGGGCTCTTTCCGTCCGTCACTCTGGCGGTACTGCCAGCCCCGTTCCACCACCTCCTGCTGTTCGCCTTTGACGCAGTATCTCTGCTGGCACTGGTCAGCGTGATCTTGGCCGCCTGCCGGCGGCTGTTCTTTTCGCCGGACTATATGGAGACCTCCTACACCAGCGCCAAAACCCTGGAGGCCTTCCTGATTCTAGGGAGTATCGCCTTGCTGATGCTGGCCTACTTTGGCCTGCATGGCACCATGATCGCTATGGGCAAGGAATCGTCGGCATATATGCCGATTTCAGGGTTTGCCGCCTCATTCATGCCGCACGCGGCTTTTCTAGAACTGCTGGCGACATTTTTCTGGTGGCTGCATGCACTGGTATTGCTGCTTTTCATGAACTATCTACCCCATAGCAAGCATATGCATATCCTGACCGCCATCCCAAATTGTTTCTTCAAGAGCTTGGAAAAGCCCAACATCCAACCGCGGGAGGAGTTTGTCAAAGGGGGCAGCTACGGAGCCGGCAGTGTGGAACAGTTTACCTGGAAGGACCTGTTGGACGGCTTCTCCTGCACGGAGTGCGGCCGTTGCCAGAGTGTCTGCCCGGCCACCATTACCGGCAAGCCATTGAACCCCCGTCAGGTGGTCCACGATATCAAGATAAACCTGTTGAACGGTAACCTTGAACAAGATAAATATGTCCCTGGTCAGCCGCTCATTGGCGAAGGGATGGAGGGCACTATCACGGAAGATGCCATCTGGTCCTGCACTACCTGCGGCGCCTGCATGGCGGCCTGTCCGGTCCTGATCGAACAGATGCCAAAGATCGTCAAGATGCGGCGGCACCTGGTGCAGATGAAATCGCACTTCCCGGAAGAACTATTAAACCTGTTCGAAAATATGGAAGGGCGCTCCAACCCGTGGGGCATAGCACCCACCGACCGCACCAAATGGTACGCCACCCTGGATGTGAAGCCCTTCGAATCCGAGAAAACCGAATATCTGCTCTACGTGGGCTGTGCCGGCTCCTTTGATTCCCGCCAGAAGCATGTGACTGTGGCGCTGGCCACCATTCTGGATACCGCCGGGGTATCTTGGGGAATCCTTGGCAAGGAAGAACTCTGCTGCGGTGACAGTCTGCGCCGACTGGGCAACGAATTTGTTTTTGACAAGATCGCAAAACAGAACGTACAGCTCTTCAAGGAGAAACGTATAACCAAGGTCATCACCCAGTGTCCGCACTGCTTTACGACCCTCAAAAACGATTATCGCCAATATGGTCTGGAGTTGGAAGTCACCCACCACAGCGAAATGATCGACAGCTTGCTCACATCCGGTAAATTGAAGCTGAACCGCGAAGTCAAGGAACTGGGCAAGATCGCCTTCCATGACTCCTGTTATCTGGGCCGGCACAATGATGTGTACGACCCACCGCGAAAGGTCATTGCAGCCGCCACCGGAACTGCGCCGGCCGAGTTTAAAAGAAATCATGAAAACTCCTTTTGCTGTGGAGCAGGGGGTGGGCGCATGTGGATGGAAGAACATCTTGGGTCAAGGATCAACCTGAACCGCATTGAAGAGTCCCTGATCGACAAGCCGGATACCCTGTGTGTCAGCTGTCCTTACTGCCTGACCATGTTTGCTGACGGCATAAAGGATCTGCAGGCCGACCAGGTCCATGTGATGGATATTGCAGAGGTTGTGGCTGAGGCCCTCAGGGTGAATGCGTAGCATGAAAATAATATATTTGGCAGCTCATGGAACCAATATTTTCTTGATTAAGAACGTACTTTAGTTCTTGTGCTGGCTAAGTGGAATTTTATCTACAGGTATCTGACGTATTGAAGTAAATATTATCGACTTTCGATGATTTTTATTAGCTAAGTTCAAGTGCCCTGAATGTTGCTTGTCAAGTAACTATCACAAAGTATGGAGGAATGTTTATGAGCAATTTATTGAAACCGCATCACTGGTTAATGACGGCAGTAGGTAAAGCTTTAGTTAAGGTCGATTTTGACCCGTTTCCGCCGTCGGATGGAGAGGTGGTGGTTGAGGTCGCCGGATGTGGTGTTTGTCACACAGACCTGGGTTTTTATTATGACGGTGTACGAGTAAATCGTGATTTGCCGTTAGTGCTAGGTCACGAGATCAGCGGTCGTGTTATTGCTGTAGGAGCTGGAACTGAAAAATGGCTTGGCAAGGCAGTAATAATTCCGGCGGTAATAACATGTGGGGCTTGTGACCTTTGTCTCTCCGGACATGGGACTATCTGCAGAAAACAGCAGATGCTGGGCAATGACATCCAAGGCGGTTTTGCAACTCATGTTTGTGTTCCAGCCCGTGGTTTATGCGTGGTAGATGAACAACGGCTTGCTTCAGCTGGTTTGAGTTTGGCCGACGTCTCTGTGGTAGCAGATGCTGTTACAACACCGTATCAGGCAGTAGTACAAGCTGAAGTTAAAGCAGGTGATTTAGCTATTGTGGTTGGCGCTGGTGGTGTTGGCGGCTACGCGGTTCAAATCGCTCATGCCTTTGGGGCGACCGTTGTTGTGCTAGATGTGGACCAGGTAAAGTTGGATGCCATGTTAAATTATGGGGCTGGTCTGTCCCTGAATGTTCGTGAGGTGCAGGGGCGCGACCTAAAGAAGGCGGTACAAGAATTTGTCAAGAGTAAGGGCCTCCCTAATACCGGCTGGAAGATTTTTGAATGCTCCGGGACTGCGGCTGGTCAGAAAACGGCTTACGACTTGCTGACGTTTGGCTCAACCCTGTCAGTAGTCGGTTTCACAATGGATAAAGTAGAGTTGCGGCTTTCAAATCTCATGGCATTCCATGCCCGTGCCCTTGGTAACTGGGGTTGCCTGGTTGAACTTTATCCAGACGCGCTTAACCTGGTGCTTGATGGAAAGATCGCTCTTGCTCCTTTTGTCGAGCAGCACCCGTTGAGCGACATTAATGAAATTTTTGCCGCAGCCCATGCTCACAAATTAACCAGGCGTGCCATTATGGTTCCAAAGGTCTGAAAGGAGAGTCTTGCCATGAATGTATGTTCCAAGTGTTGGTTAGAACAAGAAGGTAGGCTGTTGCGTCTGCGCCTGAATTCACCTAAGGCCAATATCGTAGATGCCGCAATGATTTCGGAACTGACGGCGGCTTTGACCGCGCATGAAAAAGATCAAAGAATTCGAGCAGTGCTTCTGGATGCTGAAGGTCCGCATTTTAGCTTTGGGGCGAGCGTGCCGGAGCATCTGCCTGAGTCAGCTGCTCAAATGCTCCAGCAATTACATGCATTAATACTGCAGCTACTTCAATTTCCGGTTCCCATCATGGTTGCGGTGCGTGGGCAATGCCTGGGAGGTGGCCTGGAGGTCGTTGCTGCATGCCATCTTATATTCGCTGCCCAAGGAGCAATGCTTGGACAGCCTGAAATTAAGCTTTCAGTTGTTGCACCGGCGGCCTCTTGTCTGTTGCAGGAGCGAATTGGGCAGGCCCATGCTCATGACTTACTCTTTTCAGGAAGAAGTATTAACGCTGCCGACGCCTACAGGATGGGGCTGGTGAACTTCCTGGCCGAGGATCCTGAACAGGCGGCCATAGCTTACTTTGAAGAGTTTCTTGCTCCATTGAGCGGTAGTTCTCTGCGTTTTGCTGTTCGCGCAGCCAATATTGCCCGTGGTACTTCCTTCGAAGGGATTAAGGCAAAACTTGTAGCGATTGAAGCTCTTTATAACGACGAGCTGATTCACACGCACGATGCCATGGAAGGGTTAACAGCTTTTATAGCTAAACGCCCTGCTGTCTGGAAAGACTATTGATTTCAATGGGCATCAGAAAGTGAAGTAGCAAATTGCGTACATAGTGAAAGGAGTTATTATGTTGGATGCCTATATTTATAGTGGATTACGTTCCCCCTTCGGACGACATGGCGGCAAATTGGCAATGGTCAGGCCCGATGACCTTGCGGCAACGGTGATGAAGGAGTTGGTGGCTCGTTCTCCATTTGAACCTGACCAAATTGAAGATGTTATTCTCGGTTGCACCAACCAAGCAGGTGAAGATAGCCGAAATGTCGCAAGAAACGCATTACTTTTAGCAGGCTTTCCCAGCACGGTCCCAGGGCAAACCGTTAACCGTTTATGCGGCAGTGCCCTTGTTGCTGTGCTGAATAGCGCATATGCGATTACCTGCGGTGAAGGTGACCTCTTTCTCGCTGGTGGGGTGGAAAGCATGTCCCGTGGACCTTTTGTGCTAAGCAAGGCAGAACAAGCATTCAGCCGCATCGCAGAGATCTACGATACTGTTTTGGGCTCGCGATTTCCTAACTCGAAGATGGTGAAACAGTACGGTAATGATTCGATGCCGGAAACAGCACATAACGTAGCGCTTGAGTGTGGTCTTACCCGCGAAGATTTGGATCGTTTTTCTCTGGGATCCCAGACAAAATACGCAAAAGCTAAGGCTGAGGGGTTCTACAAAGAAGAGATTATGCCGATCAGTATCCCGACTGGAAGGACGACTCCGCCTGTCCTGATAGATGAAGACGAGCACCCTCGACCGGAAACGAGCTATGAGGCTTTGTCGAAATTAAGACCTTTGGTTGAAAATAGCGCGATAACGGCTGGTGGATCCTCAGGAATTAATGATGGTGCAGCGATGGTGCTTGTCGGCAGCCGTGGAGTGGGAGAACGAGTCGGCATGAAACCCATTGCGCGGATTTTGTCCGGTGCGGCTGCCGGTGTGGATCCCCGTGTTATGGGCCTGGGACCGGTATATGCAATACCAAAGGCGCTTGAACGTGCTGGGCTGACTCTTGCTGATATGGATGTCATAGAAATCAATGAAGCGTTTGCGGCGCAGATGCTTGGGTGTTTGAAGATGTTGAACATCGATTTTGAGGACAGTCGTGTCAATCCCAATGGAAGTGCCATTGCCGTTGGTCACCCGACTGGGGCATCCGGTGCGCGCATTGCCCTGACAGCTGCTCGTCAATTACAGCGTACAAATGGTCGATATGCAGTGGTCAGTATCTGCACTGGTATGGGTCAGGGCCAGGCAATAGTTATTGAACGGGTCGTCTAAATTCGTTCAGCTCCACTAAAAGGTTGATCTGAAACGATCCATCACGTCCCTAGCTTTTGACGTCAAGGATACCTGTAAACCCATTTGCAAGAATAAGGGGATCCGGTTTCTTTTTTTGAAGGATGGTATTCCATGGGGCCACTCAACGGCATTAAAGTTTTAGAGTTCGCAGGAATCGGGCCTGCGCCTTTTTGCGCGATGATGTTATCCGATATGGGTGCAGAGGTTCTCCGCATTGATCGAAAAGGAGAGACTCGTTTTAGTAAGTTTGACATAACTACCCGTGGCAGGAGTTCAGTGGCTGTAGATCTTAAATCACCCGAAGACATCAGGGTTGTTCTGAAGTTTATTGAAAATGCAGATGCTCTTATCGAAGGTTTCCGTCCTGGTGTGATGGAACGCCTGGGTTTGGGGCCGCAGGATTGTTGCAAACGAAATGAAAAACTTGTTTATGGCCGCATGACCGGATGGGGGCAGCAAGGCCCGTTGGCTTACGCGGCTGGTCATGACATTAATTATATTGCGTTGTCTGGAGCTCTTCATGCTATAGGGCGCCACGGCGAACCACCAGTGCCACCGCTGAATTTGGTCGGTGACTTTGGTGGTGGCGCAATGATGTTGGCCTTTGGTCTGGTTTGTGCGCTGTTTGAAGCACAACGTTCGGGCAAAGGGCAGGTTGTGGATGCGGCTATGACAGACGGGGCTGCCCTTCTTATGGCTATGATGTATGGGGCAAAAGCTGCAGGAAAATGGAGTAACGAGAGAGGTACTAATAAGCTTGATGGTGGGGCTCCTTTTTATAGCGTTTATGAATGTGCCGATGGTAAATACATTTCCATCGGCTCGCTTGAACCGCAATTTTATGCTCTATTGCTTGAAAAATGCGGTATTGATGACCACTCGTTCCAAGATCGGTTGAATGTATTTAAGTGGCCTGAACTGAAGGGCAAGTTTGCTGCAATATTTAAGTCAAAATCCCGAAGTGAGTGGTGCAATCTTATGGAAGGCACTGATGTTTGCTTTGCTCCTGTGCTTGATATAGACGAAGCGCCGCACCACCCCCACAATCAAGCCAGAAAAACTTTTATTGAAATCGATAGCGTTATTCACCCGGCACCTGTTCCACGATTCAGCAGAACCGCTCCAGAGATTCAAGGGCCTCCCGTTACACCAGGTGCATTTTTGCCGGAAACCATGCTGGGGTGGGGGCTGACTAAGGATGATATCGATCTCCTTATAGCAAATAGTGTGATTTGATAATTTAGTGCATGACCCCCTGAAGATTTTTTTTGGGGAATATTAACTCGATAGCAGGAGATAGTTATGAATTTTGAACCAGTGACCCTCTCTGAAAAAGATAAAGATTTGCGCGAGGAAGTCAGGTCTTTCTTGATTGAGCATAAGTGCTTTCTCACTAATTCATCTGCAATTGATCCCTGGTTTGCTTGCGTCCCTGAATTCAGCCGCTTGCTTGGAGCTAAAGGCTGGATAGGCATGACTTTTCCGAAGCAATATGGTGGCGCAGAGCGTAGTTATCTTGAACGGTATGTAGTGATAGAGGAGTTGTTGGCTGCCGGAGCACCGGTGGGAGCACATTGGTTTGCCGATCGTCAAATAGGTCCGCTTCTACTTCGTTTTGGGACAGAGGAACAAAAGAACCATTTCTTGCCACAAATTATACGAGGTGAGTGTTTCTTTTCGATCGGTATGAGTGAGCCTGATAGCGGTTCTGATCTAGCGTCCATACGGACTAAGGGACAACGGGTTAAAGGTGGCTGGGAGATTAATGGTCAAAAGACATGGACAAGCTTTGCGCAAAACTCTCGATACATGGTGCTACTCTGTAAAACCGCGGCAAAATCAGAAGATCGTCATGAAGGCATGAGTCAGTTTATTATCGATCTTGAAAGTGAAGGTATTACGCGCAGGCCAATCCAAAACCTGGCTGGTGAAGAGCACTTTTATGAAGTTTTTTTCGAAAACGTGTTTGTACCTGAAGATAGGTTGTTAGGTTCTGAGGGAAATGGCTGGAATCAGGTTATGGCTGAATTGGCTTTTGAGCGAAGCGGTCCCGAACGATTTCTCAGTAACTTTCAGCTGCTGGACGAAGCTGTGGATGTGATGCGTTCGTCGATTTCACGCGAGTCAACAAAACAAGTGATCGGCCAACTTGTAGCCCGGCTTATGGTGTTGAGGCAAATGTCACTGTCCGTTGCATGTCAGCTCCAGAGCGGTGCTCTGCCTGTCACTGAGGCAACAATCGTCAAAGACTTGGGAACCTCATTCGAGCAAGAGATGGCGGATTGTTTGCGAATGCACCTGTTAGTGGAACCTGGTGAAGATGCGGCTGAACGAATCGGGCAACTTTTGAGTGGTTCAATTTTGAAGTCGCCTTCATTCTCACTTCGAGGAGGAACCCGCGAAATATTAAGGGGAATATTGGCGAAAGGACTGGGTCTGCGATGAATGAAATAACGAAACTCATAGAAGAATCTGTAAGCAGTCTGTTTGTGCAATACGCAAATTCCGATGCCGATGAAATTATGGAGTCCGGAGGTTTTCCAGCCAAGTTTTGGGATGAATTTTCAAATGGCGGCTGGAACAGCATAGCATTGACTGAGGATGATGGCGGGGCAGGTATGGGGCTGGCTGGTGGCTACATTCTCATGCGCCTTTCAGGTTATCACGCCGTTCCACTGCCTATTGTTGAATCAATAATATGTACTTATCTTCTTGCTCGCGCTGGATTACCTTTAACAACGGGCTTCACAGCTTTGGCTGTAGTGGATTCGGCTTTTCAGGCGGACGGCGTGCGATTTGTTCCACGAATCCCATGGGCTCGCCACGCATCCGGTTTGCTGGTAGTGATGCCTGGAGAAACCAATGCCAGAGTTGCGTTCGTTGATCGTTCTAAGTGGAGTGTTAAAGAGCGTGCCAATATGGCTGGGGAGCCTAGAGATGATGTGACTTTAACAAGTGATGCATTTGAGGAGGTTCATGAACTGTCTGGAGTGTGCATAGAACGTGTGTTTTCATGGTTGGCGCTCGGGCGAGCAGCACAAATGACAGGTGCATTGTCAAAAACGCTTGAACGTACCGTTGACTATGCGAACGAACGCAAACAATTCGGAAAATTGATTGGTAAATTCCAAGCTCTACAACAGTACATTTCTGTGCAGGCTGAAAACACAAATGCAGCACAATGCGCGGTGGATACGGCTGTAATCCACCTCGATACACCTCAAGAATGGGAATGTATTGCCGCCGCCAAAATTTCAGCTGGTGAATCGGCTGGTAATGTATGTCGTATAGCCCATGCAGTTCACGCAGCCATTGGTTTCACTCGGGAACATCCGCTGCAAATGAGTACTCGCCGGTTGTGGGCTTGGCGCGATGAATACGGCAATGAGGCTAGGTGGGCAACAAAACTTGGTGATCTTTGTTTAGAACTTGAGAGTGGCCACTTATGGTCCTGGCTTACAGAACAGACAAATAGGTAAAACAACTTATATTTTGGAGGATACTATGAATGATGTGGTAATCAGCGAACGTCAGGAAGATATCGTCATTTGGCGAATAAACCGCCCAGAAAATCGAAATGCCATTTCTGATTATGAAGTTGTTGATGCGTTAGTCGAATTAGCGCAACAGGCTCAGGATGACAAGACTGTGAGAGTTATTATTTTGACAGGAGAGGGATCGGCGTTTTCTTCGGGTGGTAACGTGAAAAACCTTCGTACAGATATTACCGATGCCGATAAAAGCCCAAGTGAAATTGCAGAGTGGTACCGCAAGGGGATTCAAAGAATCCCTCTTGCCTTGTACAAACTTGATGTACCTATAATTGCTGCAGTTAATGGCCCGGCAATTGGTGCTGGGTGTGATTTGGCTTGCATGTGCGATATCCGTATAGCCGCAGAGAGCGCAAAGTTCGCTGAAAGCTTTGTAAAACTGGGACTAATCCCTGGCGATGGAGGCGCATGGTTTTTGCCACGTATAGTGGGCTTGTCTAAGGCATGCGAGATGACGTTTAGTGGTGATGCACTTAATGCACAGGAGGCGTTGGCATGTGGGTTAGTCTCGAAAGTTGTCCCCAATGATCAACTAATGCCCGAGGCCTTGAAAATTGCGCAACGTATAGCGGTAAATCCTCCGTTATCTGTACGTATGGCAAAACAATTGATCAGGGAGGGGCAGCGAACAGAATTGGAAACCAATCTGCAAACCGCTGCGGTTATGCAAGCTGTTTCCCACAGGTCAAAGGATCACATGGAAGCAATGTCTGCAATCTTTGAAAATCGGACAGCTCAATATACCGCTTGCTAATTTCCTAAAGGTATCTCCCACCTATGCTGGGTGAATAAGCCCATAGGGAATAACATGAAAATTGAATTGACAAGATCAGTCAAAAACAATTCAGAGTTAACATATCCTTTCTCCGTTTTGCCTGCAAGAGCAGAGTTAGTCTCTGTGGCACCGGATGTTAGTTGGTTGCGTATGCCCATGACTTCTTACATTGATCATGTGAACACCTATCTGATCAAGCTGGACGAAGGTTGGTTAATCATCGATACCGGATTGGATTCCTGCGAGTCGCGGGCTACTTGGGAAGAAATCTTTTCTGATACTTTGCGAGGTGAATCTGTGGTTGGTGTGCTTTGCACACATCGTCACGTTGATCATGCGGGACTAGCTGGCTATCTAACCGAACGCTGGCACATACCCCTTTTCATGTCTTACGAAGAGTACTTCTCATTAAGAGGCTGGCCTGAATGTCCTACTGAAATCCCCTGGCAGTATAAGCAATTTTACAAGCGTATAGGATGCCCGGATGACTTATTTGCGAAAGTTATGCTTATGTTCGACTTCTCTGCGCACATGTCCTCATATCCGCCTTCATTCATACGCTTGCTGGATGGCGTTCCGCTTCCAATAGGTAATGATGACTGGAGGATTCTTATCGGTCGGGGGCATTCCCCCGAACATGCAATGATTTACTCTCCCAGGCGTGGTGTACTAATATCAGGTGATCAATTATTGCCACGCATATCCACGAATGTTTCGGTTTATGCTGTCAATCCTGAGGATGAGCCTCTCAGTCAATGGTTTGCATCTCTTGACCGAATAGCTGAGCTTCCTGAAGGGACCTTGGTATTACCGGGTCACGGTTTACCTTTCATTGGATTGCAGTCACGTGTCAATGAGCTGATGGGACATCATGAACTAAATTTACAATTTATCGTTGACGCCTGTTCTAAACAGCACCATTCGGTATTTGATCTGGTTAAAACAATGTACCCATCAACTCTCCCTGACTTTAGTCTGTTGTTGGCCATGGGAGAATTTCTTGCTCATATTCATTATTTGTTGTCCCGTGATCATCTTGAGGGTTCCACTGATAAGTATGGAGTAATTCGATATCAGGTAAAGAATGCAAAACTAGAGTTATTGGAGGGAAAATGAATAATTTCATTGATTTTAAAGGTCGAGTTGCTGTGGTTACAGGAGGCGCACGCGGGATTGGACTGGAGATAACACGTGCCTTAGTTGCCTTCGGTGCAAAAGTACATGTTTTTGATATGACCCAGGGTGAAAGCGATAAATCGTACCAGTTCCATTTAGTTAATATTGCAGATCCAGCTAGTGTCGCCAAGGCTGTAGGACAAATACCGGATCAGGTAACTCTCCTGGTCAACAATGCCGGTATTACAAGGGACCGTAGTGTAACGAAGATGACTGACGATGAGTGGCTATCGGTCATATCAGTTAATCTTACAGGAGCTTTTAACGTCATTAGAGTTCTGGCCGCAGGTATGCGTGAAGCTGGTTATGGCCGGATTGTTAACATCACTTCTATAAATGGACTTCGCGGTAAGTTTGGTCAGGCAAACTACTGCGCCTCTAAAGCCGGACTGATAGGTTTAACTAAAAGCATTGCCCGGGAACTTGGCCCCAAGGGTATAACCGTTAATTGTATCGCACCCGGTTTGGTAATGACTGAAATGGCAAAGGCAATGCCAGTGGATGTCCTTGCCAAGTCTAAGTCTGAGTGCGTCCTACCGGAGGCGGCTAACCCCGAAGATATTGCCAATGCAGTGTTATTCCTGCTTTCAGACCGAGCTCGAATGATTACCGGTGAAGTGATTAGAGTCGACGCTGGTCAGTATATTTGATGAAGTTCAGTAAACCACCGGCTCTGCCGGTGTGACTATAAAAGGCTATGCCGTTACGGCGTTTAAGATTTTCGAGTAAATGATACTGATGCCACAGATGAGAATTGATTTTCAGCATATTTGTTCAAGAGGATAATGTTGGCATCAGTTGATGAATCTTTTATTTTTAGCCCCTTTTAGGGGCTTTCCTCAAGCCACCCGCTCCGCGGGTGGTCATGACTTTCAGGAGTTTTCCCCATGAAAGATCTCGAACGCTTCATAGCTGGATTCCGCATCTTCCAGAAAGACTATTTCGGCCCGGAGACCCCAAATTTCGAGCCGCTCAGGCAGGGACAGCATCCCAAAACCATGATCATCGGCTGTTCGGACTCCCGAGTAGACCCAGCCATCCTGACTAACTGTTCGCCGGGGGATATTTTTACCGTCCGCAATGTAGCTAATCTGGTGCCACCCTACGAGGAAATCGAAGGTCTGCACGGCGTCAGTGCGGCCCTGGAATTTGCGGTTTGCCACTTGGGAGTTGAGCATATCATTGTTCTGGGTCACTCCCAGTGCGGTGGCATTGGCGCACTGATGGCCGACAGTTGCGGATGCAAGAGAGATAACTTCATCTCCGGTTGGATGTCTATTGCCGCCCCTGCCAAGGAAAAGGTGCTGGTGGAACTGCCGGGAAAAGATTCCCAATTACAGCAACGTGCGGTTGAGCAGGCCTCCATTCTACTCTCTCTGGAAAACCTGCATTCATTTTCCTGGATTGATCAGCGGGTCACAGCCGGAACCCTTTCGCTCCACGGATGGTATTTTGACCTGAGCGCCGGAGTACTTCTGGAGTACCGGCCCCATGTGGGGCTGTTCCAAATAATAAAGTAAGTAATCATCTCCCGGCAAAGCCCTGATTTTTACGGATAATTTCTCGTCGCGTCGGCGGCTTATAGCCATGGATTGGTTTCTTTGTTACAAACGTCGCCAAGGCTCTCCATTCGGCTTCTTCAAAGTATACCGAACATGGAACGTCAGGAGTTTCTCTGCCCAACTTGGTAAGGTGATGAATTCGCCATGCTACGACCAAATCAATAGCTAGGCACGCTTCCTGGCGATTTGCACTCCCCAGTTGTCGGCTTTCTATTCGACAACCGCTTTTTAAAGTTTTGTGAAATACCTCGATGGTCTACCGCTGAGTGTTCCATGATAAATGTTTACAAACGTCTGCAAAGCTGTCGGTCAGTGCTGTAGTAAGCAGCAGCCACCTGAGCGCTTCAAATCCCTCTGGTGATTCCTTCTCTTCAGCAAGAATAGCCCATATAGAGAGAGGCGCTTTGTCCTCTTTTCCAGATGGAGGAGCGATGTCACTTTACTATAGATAATACTGAGCTGAGCGGTACGGCTCGGGCGTTTTCCCTTTCTGGGAACCATGATTTTCTGAATGCCTGCTTCAGGGAGTCCCTTCAGATATTCAGATAAACGGCCCTGCTCTTGGAATAGTTTACGATCGTGCTGGGCAGGCACCAATAGTAATGGAGCATTCTGGGTTTGTTCGCAAGTGCGAAAAGTTCATAGATGTCAGCTTCGCGATCTACTACGCTGACAACTGTTGTATCGGGACATGCGGCGGCAGTCGCCGTTGCTGCTTTAAAACTGATCGGACCTATAACCGAAATGCAGGTTTGGTGTAAAGATCTCACCAACAAGGGATCTTCTGAGTTGAGTTCCCATCGCATACCGGAGCTGGGATCGAAGTCGCTCAAGTATCGGCTTTGCCTTGTAGATGAACTTCTATTATGCCGTTCTTTGATATTTCCTTTGCCGGGTCTCGGTGATTCCAGCGGAAGACAACTTCGCTGACGTATCGTTGAAGGTGCCAGGTGCTAATGGAGTGGAATACTCCCTGTTTGGCCCGTTCAAGTATGGCGTTGAACGACTCCGCCGTGTTGTTGTGGGCATCGCCGTTCACAAGCTCCTTGGCACCATGGTTATTACCCTCCTTGGAGAGTATGCTACATCCAACCATATGACATGTTACGTCACCTCAGCCTGTTTTTTGGTTATAGGTACGAATTTTTTTCTTGACCTTAAATTGGTAATATGGTACTTGTTTGCATAGATTGTACTAAAAACCTCATTTATAGAGAGTTGTTCTGTAATTTATATGACAAATTATAACGTTTAATTTCAAAGCGGCAATGTGGTACTACCATAATGCATAAATGTTTATGATTACATATTGCCTTCCTGTAGGGCAGATTAATCTCTGCGGGTAAATTCCCCGCCCCTTGGGGCGATTCAAGCATCAGATAAGGTTACAGATACCCCGTCCGCTTGCGGCGGGGTGATTCATTAATTTCAAGAATAAAGGAGACAAGCGATGGCAACAACAGACGAGGTAATTGCGAGGACGGCACCATCTTTTTTGATTGATCACAACCTGGTTGACGTAACGGTTGAGAGCCTGTGCGACGGCATGCTTCTTTATGA
>Ga0172380_10005969_pt1 | contig 14415 bp, 10 predicted proteins | sample Leawe162metaG_FD_119747 | JGI IMG/M metagenome (GOLD analysis project Ga0172380, IMG submission 119747) | Leachate microbial communities from a municipal landfill in Southern Ontario, Canada - Leachate well 162 metaG | ecosystem: Engineered > Solid waste > Landfill > Unclassified | place...
CCGCGGCCTGTTTCTTCAGCGAATCATCGGCCTTGAAGTGCAGATGGGGCATCTGGCGGATTTCGATGCGTTTGGAAATTTCGGCCTGGATGTGCCGCGCCGCGTGATCCAGCGCGGTGACGGTCAGTGGCTGATGCTCGGCGGGAAGCACGGAAATGCTGACCACGGCCTCGCGGCGGTCTGGGGAAACTTTGACCGCGGTGACGGAAATCATGCCCTTGATACGTGGATCGGACATGCCGGTCAACAAGATTTGGCCGATGGTTCGTCGCAGGGCGGATTCGAGTTGTTCCTGGCGGTGAGGCATGGCGAGGGTTCGGGGTTCGGGGTTCGGGGTTCAGGGTTCAAAGCCGGAAATTAAACACAGAGGTCACAGAGATCACACGAGTGGGAACAAGCATGAGATTCAAACTGTTTTTATTTTCTTCTCCGTGTCCTCTGTGTCCTCTGTGTTAAGTTCTTTATTTTAATCAAAGTTTCTGCTTGACTTCGGTGGTGGTGTAGCATTCGAGGATATCGCCTGGGCGGATGTCGTCGTAGCCGTCGATGGAGCAGCCGCATTCCATGCCGGCGCGGACTTCGCGGGCGTCGTCCTTGAAGCGTTTAAGGGAGCTGAGAGTGCGGTCGTGTTCGGTGACGATGTTGTCGCGCGTGACGCGGATCATGGCGTTTCGGCGGATGAGGCCGTCGGTGACGTAGCAACCGGCGATCATGCCGACCTTGGAGATTCGGAAGACTTCGCGGACCTGGGCGTGCCCGATGACTTCCTCGCGTTTTTCGGGGGCGAGCATACCTTCGAGGGCGTTCTTCACATCGTCGAGGATGTTGTAGATGATGCGATAGAGGCGGATATCGACGCCGCGATGCTCGGCCTCGGCGCGTGCGTGCTGGGAGGCGATGACGTTGAAGCCGACGATGATGGCGTCGGACGCCTCGGCGAGCAGCACGTCGGATTCGGTGATGCCGCCGACCGCCGCATGAAGGACGCGGACGGAGACCTCGCTGTTTTCCGAGCCGACCTGTTCGAGGGTTTTGCGGAGGACTTCGACGGAACCCTGGACGTCGGCCTTGACGACGATGCGCAGTTCCTTGACCGCGCCGGTCTTCATCTGCTCGAACACGTTGTCGAGCGTGACCTTGGATTTGCTGGCCAGTTCGCGTTTGCGTTCGGCGTCGCGGCGCTGGGTGGCGATGTCCTCGGCCTGACGGAGGGAGGCGGTGACATAGAACTTGTCCCCGGCGTCGGGGACGTGGTCGATGCCGGAGATTTCAACGGGCGTGGCCGGGCCGGCGATGGTGAGCGTGTTGCCGCGGTCGTCGATGATATCGCGGACACGTCCGAAGGCGCGGCCGATGACGATGAAGTCGCCGATTTTCAGTTCGCCGCCCTGCACCAAGACACGGGCGACGGGGCCTCGGCCTTCGCTGAGTTCGGCTTCGATGACCTGTCCGTAGGCCGGTCCGCCGTAGTCGGCGGTCAGTTCTTTGAGTTCGGCCTGGTAATCGAGGACTTCGACCAGATCGGTGACGCCCTGGCCGGTGGTGGCGCTGACGCGCATGACTTCGGTGTCGCCGCCCCATTCGGTGGGGTTGAGGCCTTGTTCGGCGAGCTGGCCGAGGATTTTGGTGACATTGCCTTCGGTGGCGTCGGGGCGATCGATCTTGTTGAGCGCGACGACGATGGGGACACCGGCCGCCTTGGCGTGGTTGATGGATTCGATGGTCTGCGGCATGACGCCGTCGTCGGCGGCGACGACGAGCACGACGATATCGGTGAGATTGGCGCCGCGCAAGCGCATGGCGGTGAACGCCTCGTGGCCGGGGGTATCGAGGAAGACGACGGTTTTGTCTTTGCCGTCGCTGCCTTGGATGGTGGCGCGGTAGGCGCCGATGTGTTGGGTGATGCCTCCGGCTTCGTGTGCGGCGACATCCTTGGAGCGGATACGGTCGAGCAGCGAGGTTTTGCCGTGATCGACGTGACCCAGCACGGCGACGATGGGCGGACGGCGCTGGACCAGGACCGGCTCGCGCACGAGCAGTTCGTTTTCAACACGTTGCTGGGCGGACTGTGCTTCCTTGACGACCAGTTCGATGTTGTATTCGAGGCAGACTTCGGCGGCCAGGAGCTTGTCGATGGCGTGGTTGAGGGTGGTCATCACGCCCTTGTCGAAGAGGAACTTGATGATGTCGGCGGCCTTGATGCCCGTGGCGGCGGACAGTTCCTTGATGGTGAAGGGTTCGGCGATTTCGACCTTTCCGCCGACTTCGGCGGGGCTGAGCGCCTGGACGGGGGTTCCGTCGGCGTGCTTTCGCATTTCGCGTCGGCGTTGTTTGAGGAAACCGCCGGCGCGGGACAGACGTTCTTCGCGTTCGATGAGGTCTTGTTCGCTGAAGGTTCCGCGGCGCCAGAGGTCGGCATCGGTGGTTCGCTTGGGCGGAGCGGCCGCCCCGGCGTGGGCGCCGCCGCCACTTCCGGGGGCGCCGCCGCCGCCACGTTTGCGACGGGGCGAACGGGAGACGTCTTCTTCGGGGGCCGGGCCGCCGACGCCGCGCCCTCGGATCGGTCCGCGTGAACGGATCATGTCGGAGGAGGCGGATGAATCGGACGGAGCGGGCCGGCGTGGACGTGGGGCCTCGATGACTTCGGGCGCTTCGACACGGACGACCCTGGGGCCTTTGAGTTTGGCGGCCTTGGGCTTGTGCAGTTGGGGACCGGCGGGCTTGATGTTTTCCGGTCGCTTGGGCACGTTGGGCCTGGAGCGCTGAATGGCCTTGGGCGGTTCGGCGGGGGAAGCGGCGGCGTCGGTCGCGGAAGTGGTCGCGGCGATGGGTTCGGCCCCGGTCGGAGCGGGTGGAGGGGGCGAGAGGGGCGCGGGGGAAGCCGGCTCGGCCGCGCCGGGGGCGGCGACGGAAAGCGCGGCGACCGATTCATGCTTGTGACGAGGCGCGGCCTTGTGCGGCGCTTCGATGGCCGGGGGCGTGACGGGGGGCGTGACGGGGGGCGTGACGGGGGGCGTGACGGGTGTTTCGACCACGGGCGGCGCGATGGCAACGACCGGAGGCGCGGCTTCGCCGGGGGCTTCGACGGTTTGCGTCGCGGTGTCCGTGTCGGTGTCGGTGGATTCGTCGTGCGATTCGCCGGGCGACCCCGGAACCTTGGCGCGTCGGCGGGACTTGGTCTTGATCTTGTCCAGGTCCACTTTTTCAGCGGTTTCGACGGCGGTGTGATTGCCGCCTTCGGTGAACCACTCGCGGATGGTCATCTCCAGCCCGATGGAGACGGTGGCCATGGGGTTGCTGATGTTCAGCCCCTCGGCATGGCATTTGGCAATGACGACCTTGGACTCGACGCCGAGGTCCTTGGCCAGTTCATGCAGGCGTTTCTTGGACTTCGCCAAGGCAATACTCCTGTCGCTCGCAGACAATCACTCACGAACACAACACCAGAATCAGGACGGCGACCGCTCATCGGATTCATCGCCGTCGGCCGTTTCACCACGCGCCAAACGCGCCACGTCGTTGTCATATGGATCGCCGGTGGGGTCGCCATCGACCGGATGCGGATCGCTGGGCGCGCCGTCGGTATCCGATTCACCGGCGTGCGCCTGCTCGTCGGCCAGCGCCACATCATGCGGGCGATCATCCCCGGCTTGCGGAGCCGGTTCCTCGCTCGAAGCCGTGCGATTAATCAACATATCCAGAATGCCACCGCTTCCGGGGCCGCCACCGGAAGAACCCGGGGCGGCGCTCGAAGACTCGCTCTGCCCCGGCTTGGGCACACTTCCGGGGGCCGGGCCACCCAAAATCGCGGCGGCTTGCGCCTCGGCGGCATCCATCTCCACCGCTTCGCCGGCCATCTCCATCTGCTTGCGACGCTCGGCTTCCTCGCGATCACGCTGCTGCTGCACGGCGACTTCCTTGGCCTTCTCGGAACAGATTTCCACGGCCTTGGTCGCGCTGGGCCGCTGCAACTCGAACTCCTTGAGATGTTCCACCAGCACATCCGGGCCGACTTCCTCGATATCGAACACGCTGATGATGCCCAGCGCGCCCAGCCGGTCGATCATCTGCTCGGTGAAGCCCTCGACGGTCTTGAGCGTTTCCTCCAGAATATCCAGACCCTTGGCGAATTCGCCGGGGGTCAGAATGTCCACATCCCAGCCGGTCAGCCGGGCGGCCAGTCGCACGTTCTGGCCCCGCTTGCCGATCGCCAGCGACAGTTGATCTTCGTTGACGACGACCGTCGCGCGATTCAGTTCAAAGCAGAGTGAGATTTCGACGACTTCGGCGGGGCGAAGGGCGTTGGCGATCAACACCTGCGATGATTCGTTCCAGCGCACGATGTCGATTTTTTCGCCGGCCAGTTCATCGACGATGTTTTTGATCCGGCTTCCCCGCACGCCGACGCACGCGCCGACGGCGTCGACCTTGGAGTCGATCGACGACACCGCCACTTTCGTGCGATGGCCCGGTTCACGGGCGAGGGCTTTGACTTCAATGATGCGTTCGGAAACTTCGGGCACTTCCAGCTCGAACAGCCGCTTGATGAAATCGGGATTGGCGCGGGTGAGGACGATTTTCACCTGGCTTCCGGTGTCACGGACATCGAGGATCATGCAGCGGACGCGCTCGCCGGGGATATGCTGTTCGCCGGGAATCTGCTCGGAGCGGGGCATGAAACCTTCGGCGCGTCCGAGTTGGACGACCAATGAGCCGCCTTCGTAGCGTTGCGCCACGCCGGTGACGACTTCGCCGATGCGTTGGGCGAACTCGTCATAGATGCTGGCCCGTTCGTCCTCGCGGAACTTTTGAATCATCACCTGCTTGGCGGTCTGGGCCGGGATGCGGCCGAGCGACGCCAGGGGGATCAATTCCTGTCCGCGGAAGATTCGGATTTCGCCGTTGAATCGGTCGATCTCGCAGGAAAACTCATCGGTATCCAGCGCGGCGAAGTGTTTGCGGGCGGCGGACACCATCGCCTGCTCGATGTCCTTGACGAGCGACTCCTTGTCCACGTTGCGCTCGCGGGCGATGGAGTCAATGATGCGGAGCATTTCGTTACTCATGCGGCTGTTCCTGCTAAGTTGTCCGTCCCAACTGGGGACTATTCGGTTGTCGAGTCGTGCGTCTTGCGGCTTGGACATTCGCAAGCCGCAGGACGCACACCGCAAGCCGCCCTTAAAACACAAGGCCCCGCGCCCATCCGGGCCGGTGGCCTACGTCACTGGACGGACATGCGACGAAGGCATGTCCGCCGACCGGATGGTTGCCCAACCATCAAGCCATCGCCGCCTCCCTTCCAACGGGCCGGCCCACCCTGCCGAATGACGGGATCATTTCCCGACTTCCGGGGGCGGGGGCGACAAGACGCAACCCAGGATGGTGCCCTTCAGGCATCATCGCGCCGCGTCCGTGACGTAGTTCGTCCGACGATCCATCGTATCAACTCCTTCGGTTGCAGCATCTTACGACCTGTCACCGATCCGATGGGCGTCCTCGCACCATCGACAATCCTTTAATTATCGCCGTATCAAGGGGTTCTTGTCAACCGGGGCGGGGAAAACAGAACATCGGGGACAGCGAAACAGCAGGACATGCGGAGGGTGCGGAATACCGGGTCAGGGCTTGAAACTCGTGTCTGAATGAGTTCCCGTTGTCAAGAGCGAGCGTGGCCAATAGCGTTGCGCGGGGCGGTTCCACTCATGTCTGCGGGCTGATGATCCCATTCGGTGGGTCCGAACTTCGACGGCTTCCCAATCCGGTGGAGGTTTGATCCGTGGGGACGGACTCGGTTCGCCACAAACGCGGCGGGCCACCATGAGTTTTACGGGCTGGCCGCCCAGGTCGCCCCCGCATGGCCGTAGGCCGGGGCGCTGCTCGTTTTGTTCATCGCATTACGGGGGTGTGTCGATCATTGCCGGCTCCTGAATGGTGACGGCCTGTTCCATCGATCACGCCGCGACGCATGACGCGTCGCAAGCATCACCCGCGCTGGCTTCCGGGGGCAGGGGTTTAACTTCCGGGGGGGGGGTCGGTAGCCGAGGGCGTCGCCGGATCGCTCAAAGGCCTCACTTCCTGATTCCTCTATTGGAATGAATTCTCCCAATCCCCCCCCCTCCGTCCTTTGAATCCGACCCGCGGACCTTGTAGGATAGTATTCCATATGAGGTGTTTTTATTCCTCTATTGGTCGGACGCATCGTGTATGGCCAAGCAAAACCATATCCCCGTTCTCTCCAGGTCGATCCGCCTGCTCGAAACGATCGCCGGCGGAGCGCAAAACCATTCCGTGGCGGAACTCGGCCGTGAACTGAAAATTCCGCCCACCACTTGTTACCGCATCCTCCAAACCCTCATCGCCGCCGACTGGCTGGAACCCCGATCATCAGGAGTCGGTTACGAGATTTCCTACGGCCTGATGCCCCTGGCGCAACCCTTTCTCCAACATCGCGTCTTGATCGACACGGCCCGGACCGCCATCGAAAAGCTGGTACTCCAGACCGGCCTGTCCGCCAAACTTACCGTGCGGCAGGCCGATGATGCCGTGACCATCTTCCGTGCCGAATCGCCTTCCCCCATGACCCTCAGCGGTCGGGTCGGCGTGCGATTCCATCTCGCGTTCGGGTCATCCGGCTCCTGCCTCCTGGCCGGATTGCCCGATCCGCAAATCGAAGACATTCTCGACCGCGCTCCACGCCAGACATGGACCCGTCAAACACGCGCCGATGTCTGGAACCGCATTCGCCAAGCCCGCGAAGCCGACATCTGCGTCGATCCCGGACAGTTCCATCCGAGCATTCAAACCATCACCGCCACCCTGCGCGACGCCGCCGGATGCCCCGTCGCCGCGCTCACTCTCCTGACGTTTGTCGGCCAAGAGGAAAAAGCCCGACTCGCCACCCATCGCAAAGCACTGCTTCAAACCGCCAAACGCTGTCGCCAACTCATCGGACGAAACGAAAATAAACCCGGCAAAAGGAGTCCTGCTCCGTGAAAATCATCGACATGCGCGTCCGCTGCGTCGCCATCCCCCTCACCTGCCAGCTTCGCCACAACACCGGCGTCCACCCCGGCTACTTCCTGCGCACCGTGCTGGAACTCATTACCGACGAGGGCATCGTCGGCCTGGGCGAGGTCGGCGGCGGCGATCAACGCGGCGCTTTGCTCAAACTTAAACCACGTATTCTTGGATTGGACCCGTTTCACCTCGAAACCATCAAACTTAAAGTTCTGCGAAGTATCTATTATCTTTCCAACGCCCGACTCTACGGCGCGATCGAAATGGCGTGCCTCGACATCCAGGGCAAGGCGCTGAATCGCCCGATGTCCGACCTGCTCGGCGGATCGGTGCGCGACCGCATCCCCATGATCGCCTACCTGTTCTGGCGATACGACAGACCAACCGGCGGCGATGACGCCTGCGCTCAGGATATCGCGGATTGGTGCGGGGAATTGCGGGATACACTGGGCGTGCAATCCATGAAACTCAAAGCCGGCGTCATGCCCCCGGACGAAGAAGCCAAAGTCCTCGAACTTTGCCGGAAAGATTTGGGCGATGGCTTCGGCTTGCGCATCGACCCCAACGGCGTGTGGAGCGTGCCCACCGCGATCCGCATCGGCCAACGCCTCGAACCACTCGGCCTGGAATACTTTGAAGACCCGGCTTGGGGACTGGAAGGCAACGCGGCGGTGCGTCAAAAGATTCGCATCCCGATTGCGACGAATATGTACCCCAACAAGTTCGACGACTTGGGACCGGCGATCCGCATGGGGGCCGTCGATATCGTACTGACCGACCTGCACTACTGGGAAGGACCACGCGGCGTCAAAGATTTGGCGGCGGTCTGTTCCACCTTCGGCCTGGGCATCGCCATGCACAGCGGCGCGGAGTTCGGCATCGAACTGGCGGCCATGTTGCACACCGCTTCGACGATCCCGCAGATGAGCGTGGCCGGCGACGCGCATTATCACTATCTGACCGACGACATCATCGAGGGCGGACTGATGAAATACGAAAACGGCTGCATCCGCGTGCCGACCGGACCGGGGCTGGGCGTCACACTCGATGAACAAAAAATGAAGCGATACGAAAAATACTACGAGGAAAAGGGCGATTACTACGCCCGTTTCCACCAGGATCCCCGCCGCCCCGACTGGTATCCCACCGTCGGCGGACTTTAAAAGGAACCGGACAATGAATTTCTCGAAGTACGAAGCGTTGTGGAATGACGAGGCGTTAGTTGAACGCATTGATGCAGGCATCGAACGACACCGTAAGACCGATGTCACGCTGCGAGTGGCCGACAGCGCGTGCAAGCCGGTCGCGGGCGCACCGGTGAAAATCAAACAGATCACCAGTGACTTTTTGTTCGGCGCGAATATTTTCAAACTCGGTTGTTATGCCGACCCAGCGTTGGAACGTGGCTATGAAGGCATGTTCACCCGCCTGCTGAATGCCGCTTCGGTGCCTCTGTACTGGAAGACACTGGAGCCGCGACCAGGCGCGGTGCGTTTTGAAGTGAACAGCGAGCCGATTGATCGTCGCCCGCCGCCGGACCTCGTTGTTCCGTTCTGCCAGCAGCACAATCTAAACATGAACGGCCACTGCCTCGTGTGGGACAATACACAACACGCGGTGCCGGAGTGGATCGAAGACACGCGGCGATGCGAGCCGCTCATTGAAAACCGCATCCGTCAAATCGCCGAGCGTTACGGCGACCGCATTCAGCGATGGGATGTACTCAACGAGTCGTTGGCTCGTGGCCACGCCGGAAAACAGCCGATTTTCCCTGACGGATATGAATGGCTGGCGTTTGAATGCGCGCAGCGTTACCTGCCGGACTCGGCTCACCTGATGATCAACGAAACCACCGGCGCGGCGTGGCACCCGAAGTACTTGCCGGACTATCACAAGCAGATTGAAGCGATGCTGAAACGCGGTGTGAAGATCGACGGCATCGGGTTGCAATGGCACTTGTTTACCGTCGAAGACGTTCGTCGCATGTTCAACGGCGAGAGATTCCAGCCGAAGGTGTTGCTTGACACGCTTGACAGTTACAACGTTCACGGTCGCCCGCTGCATATCAGTGAAATCACGCTGCCTTGCCCGACTGAGGACAAGGAGGGACGCGACATCCAGGCCCGCATGGCGTATGACGTATATCGCCTGTTTTTCAGTCAGAAGATGGTGCATGCCGTGACGTGGTGGAACTTCCCCGACGGCGGCGCGGTTCCCGGCGAGGACAGGGTTTTGTCGGGCCTTGTCGAGCGCGACATGTCCCCCAAGCCGGCCTATGAATCGCTCGACCAGTTGATCAACCACGATTGGCGGACGAATACGATCGTGACCACCGGAGCAGATGGAATCGCGAGATTCAGGGGATTTCGAGGCGAATATCGGATCACATGCGGCGGGACCATCAACGAAATGGCCGTCACCGGCGAACAGGTGGAACAACGGGTGATTATTCAATAGCGCGATGTGCTGAGGAGTCGCGGCGATGTCAGACAAAATGATACCCATCCATCGAGGCATGACCTTCGGGTTTTACGCCCGCAACGGTTACTACGGCAGCGCCGAAGCTCGTCAACAAGTGGACAAGATGGCGGCTCTGAACATCCAATGGGTTTGCCTGGTGGCCACGGTGTTGCAGGAAACTTTCGCCAGCGGACGGCAGTTCCGTGATTTCAAGATGACGCCGGCCGATGACGAATTGCGCGACATCATCGACTACATCCACGGCAAGGGCATGAAGGTGCAGTTACGCCCCATGCTTGAATGCTGGGACGGAACGCAGCGATGCCACATCATGTTCCCGCACGACGGCGAGGTCATGCCCGGCAAACCCATCACCCATTGCAAGCGATGGTTTGAAAGCATGACCGAACGCACGTTGCACTACGCCCGACTGGCGATGCGCGGCGGTTGCGAAGCATTTGGCCTGGACAGCGAGATCGACCGCATTCCGCACTTCAACGATCAGTGGAAAGGCGTTGTCGCCGCCGCCCGCAGCGTTTTCAACGGGCATCTGACTTCCAGCCACACGCGTTGGGCCGATTTTGAAAAACAACTGGCCGGCCGCGATCACTGGTGGTTCGATCTGGATTCGCTGGGGACCAGCTTTTACGACCCGGTGTCGAACAAGGAAGGTGCGACGCTGGATGAAATGGTCGCCCGGCTTCAACCGATTCTCGAACACCATCGCAAGATCGCCGCGATGTACGGCAAGCCCTATTACTTCGGCGAAACGGGTTGTTGTTCGACCGCCGGCGCGACACGCCGGCCCCACGGCTGGAACAATCCCGGCGGATACGACGGCGACGAACAAGCGAACTTCATGGAAGCGGTGCTGCGAACCTTCTGGAATGAACCGTGGTGGATGGGCATGTACTGGTGGAAATGGGACGAGCAAAACCACCGACCACAGTTCAAGGACGACCCGCGCGGCGACAAGGGCTTCACCATCGACAACAAACCGGCGGCCCAGGTGATGAAACGCTGGTATGGTCGGGAGGATCGACAATGAATCCGTTTGCGTATCTTCTTGAACTGTTCAACAAACGCGACCCGGAAATCGAACATCGCATCGAATCGGGAATCGCCGCTCACCGCAAGGGCCTGGCACGATTGACCCTGCGCGACGCATCGGGCCGACCGGCGACCAACGTGCATGTTCAGGTGCGACTCAACCGGCATGAGTTTCTGTTCGGGGCGAACATATTCATGCTCGGCGGTTATGGAGCGGAGGAGAACAACCGCGCGTACGAAGCCGCCTTCGTCAAAGTTTTCAATTCCGCCGTGGCGCCGTTCTATTGGTCGGATTTGGAGCCGACCGAAGGCGAGTTGCGATTCACCGCGGACAGTCGGCGGATCCAGCGCCGTCCCCCGCCGGATGTCGTACTCGATTTTTGCGATCGGCATCGGTTGACACCGAAGGGGCATTGTCTGGTCTGGCATCAGTGGTACCCGGACTGGCTGCCGGACGATCCGCGGGAGGTGATGCGGCGTATTGTCCGGCGGATGGAGCGGATCGCGGAACGATATGGAAACCGCGTGAAATACTGGGATGTGGTGAACGAATCGCTGGAACGATATCACCCGCATTTCGCACCACGGAAGATCAATTTGCCGCGCGATTACACCTTCGCGTCCTATCAGGAGGCGGCCCGGTTGTTTCCGCGCGACGCGCGATTGCTCATCAACGAGGCGACACCGTTTTCATGGATTCATTTTCTCGCCGAACACAGCGCTTTATACATGCAGGTTCAGAACCTCTTGCTGCGCGGCGCGCGGATTGACGGCATCGGCTTGCAGTATCACACGTTTTTCTACAACGAAAACGGACTGACTTGCGATGTGAATGATTTCGTCAAACAACGGGATGCTTATTTGAATCCGCGTTTGCTGCTGAACGTCATGGACAACCTCGGTGAACTGGGACTGCCGCTGCACATCTCGGAGATTACGTTGCCGGCATATGCGGACGTGGCGGGTTCAGAGCAATTTCAGGCCGATTTACTGCGTGAATTGTATCGTTTGTGGTTCAGCCATCCGAACACCGAAGCGATTTACTGGTGGAACCTGGCGGACGGCGGAGCGCATGGACGCGAGGGGGAACTGCGAGGAGGTCTTATGACTGAAAACCTGATGCCCAAGCCGGCCTATCGTGTTTTGGACGAACTGATTCATAAGGAATGGAACACATCACTGGAGACCCACGGCGGGCCGGAAATATCATTTAACGGATTTTTCGGTGATTACCGGATCACCACGAAGTACGCGGGGGTTCGCAAGGAGCATGACGTGCATCTGGGCAAAAACGGCGCGAGTGATTTCGCGCTGACGGTTCAATAGCGAGCGCAAGGAAGGCGATATGAATCATTCAAGTGATGAGTTTGATCTGCGAGGTCGGCGGGCGCTGGTGACCGGGTCGAGCCGGGGCATCGGTCGGGCGATCGCGCTGGGGCTGGCGCGGCATGGGGCGGACGTGGCCGTTCATGCGGTCAGCCGGGCGACCGAAGCGCAAACAGTCGCGGAGCGGATTGAAGGAATGGGCGTGAAATCGACGACGATTCTGGCGGATTTGAGCGACGCGGCGGCGGTGGACCGGCTGGCGGATCAGGCGGTCGATGCGATGGGCGGAATCGACATTTTGGTGCTGAATGCGTCGATGCAGATCACGCGGGCGTGGCTGGAGATTTCACCGGACGAATATGAAACGCAGATGGCGGTGAATGTGCGGGCGTCGATGCGACTGATGCAGCGGTTGACGCCTGGCATGATTGAGCGGCGCTGGGGACGAGTGCTGACAATCGGCAGTGTGCAGCAGGCGAGGCCTCACCCGCGGATGCTGGTGTACGCGGCGAGCAAGGCGGCGTTGGTAAACATGGTGATGAATCTGGCCAGGCAGTTGGCACCGCATCACGTGACGGTGAACAACCTGGCGCCGGGCGTGATCGAGACGGAGCGTAATGCTGAGGCATTGGCGGATCAGGCGTATCGGCAGCAGGTGGAGGGCGCGGTGCCGATGCGGGATTTCGGGCAGGCGGAAGATTGCGTGGGAGCGGCGTTGCTGATGTGTTCGCAGGCCGGTCGGTATATCACGGGAACGGATTTGATGGTGGACGGCGGATTGCACTTACCCTGAACTTTTTGAAAGGCGGCGAAAATGAGCCACAAGATGGATTTGAATGAACTGCGGAAGATTCGTGAGACGGTGGAGCGGATCGCGTTGCCGCTTGACGAAACGGAGATTTGCGAACGGTATGAGCAACTTTACACCGGGGCGGTAAACGACGTGATGCGGGAGATGTGCCTGACGAACGTGGCGCTGCCCGCGGAAATCATGCCGCTGCGTGATGAGATGACGCTGGCGGGATTCGCATTCACGATTCGCTCGGCGGCGGACCCGACGCTGGAGGGGGAATTGGAATTGCGCGTGAAGATGCTGGATGAACTGAGGCCCAACCACGTGTGTGTGTGGAACGCCAACGGGGACGACAAAGCCAGTCACTGGGGCGGGGTGATGACACAGACCAGCAGCAAGCGGGGATGCCGGGGCGCGATCATCGACGGGGGCATTCGGGATACAAAGGACATTTTGAGCCAGGGTTTTCCGATCTGGTGCCGGTATCGCACGTCGAACGGATCGCTGAGTCGGGCGAAGATGACGGGCTATCAGATACCGATCATCATCGGGGGGGTCATCATCAAGCCGGACGATTTGATTTTCGCGGACATTGACGGGGTGATCGTAATCCCCCGGAAGTTGATCGTACCGGTGCTTCTGCGAGCGGAGGCGATCGAGAAGAACGAGTTGGAGATCAAGGACTGGGTGGCGGCGGGATTGAGCACGACGGAGATTCACGACCGCGGCGGATACTTCTGAACCGGCGGCGATACTTGTCGCCTGAAGCCGCGAATGAACGGACGAGCTGAAATGGGATGTTCGGATGCAACCCGGATCGTCGACACCGGGCGTGTTTCGGGAAAATCACTCGCGCCCGGCGAAGCCGAGTTGCTCGTCCAGCCATTCATCGTAACGCAGCACACCCTTGCGCTGTTGAAGGGATTGTCGCTCGGCTTTGTTTTGCGCGGCGGCGATGATGCGGGCGATCAGCAGGCGGTGCAGCCGGGCGCCCCCGCCGAGCATCACACGCAACAACCGGCGACGGGGCGGTGTGCTGTATCGCCGCAACAATTCATCCTCCAGCGAAACAAACGCGGTCACGCTGCCGGGGTCGCCCTGTCGCGCGCAGCGCCCGAACAATTGCCGGTCCACACGCGATGAATCATTGCGATCCGCCGCGATCACTTCCAACCCCCCGCTTCGCTCACGCACCGGCCCAGCTTGATGTCCGTGCCGCGACCGGCCATGTTCGTCGCCACCGTGATCGCGCCCGGTTGACCGGCTTGTGCGACGATTTGCGCTTCTTCCGCATGGCGCACCGCGTTCAACACCTGATGTTGCAAGCCCGCCTCGGTCAACAATACGCTGAGGTGTTCGCTGTCTTTGATGCCGCGCGCGCCGATCAGCACGGGGCGGCCTTCGCCGTGCAATCGCCTGATGCGTTCGACCACCGCGGCCCACTTGCGGGGAGCGTCGGCATGTACCTGATCGGGCGCGTGTTGGCGGATGCAGGGCCGGTGCGTGGGGATGCGGACGACCTGCCGGCGATAGACCTGCCAGAACTCGTGGCGGGCTTCCCACGCCGTGCCGGTCATGCCGCACGGTTTCGGATATTGCCTGAAAAACCGCTGAAAACTGATGAGCGCCAGCGTATCTTTCATCGGCTGGATGTCGAGTTGCTCCTTCGACTCGACCGCCTGGTGCAGGCCGGCGCGCCAGGTGCGGTCGGGCATCAGTCGCCCGGTGAACTTATCGACGAGTACGATTTTGCCTTCGTCGATGATGTA
>Ga0172380_10005970_pt1 | contig 14414 bp, 17 predicted proteins | sample Leawe162metaG_FD_119747 | JGI IMG/M metagenome (GOLD analysis project Ga0172380, IMG submission 119747) | Leachate microbial communities from a municipal landfill in Southern Ontario, Canada - Leachate well 162 metaG | ecosystem: Engineered > Solid waste > Landfill > Unclassified | place...
CCTTTTACTGAGTTCTAGTTTCATATCTATCTCCTTAACTTAAAAGATTTGCATTTCATTAAATCAATATCACCATCTGGACAATTATATGTTGTTTGGCAGAAACCGAATAGATTATTAAAACAATCCTTTCTTGGGCATTTTAATTGTGGTTTTGCATCGTTTGGCTTTTCATCTGGTTCTACTACTTTCACTTATTCCTCCAATAATCCAATAAATCTTCAAGTGTATCATCTAATGTATAAGTGCTTTCCCATCCCGTACAATTCTTGAATAGTGTGCAATCTCCCTGAAGGATAGGAACATCGGATGGCCTCATTCTATCTTTATCTTGCATCACCTCCACTTTTACTTTTGACATTGATAGCAAGCGATTTAGTATTCCTTGTATAGATATTGTTTTCCCAGAACATATATTATAAGGAACTCCATATTGGCAATTCTTAATCGCTAAGAGATATGCCTTAACCATATCCCTTGCATCAGTAAAGTCCCTTCTTGCTTCAAGATTACCAACATGAATAATAGGCTCTGCCCCTTTTTCAATATCAGCAATTTGTTTGGCAAAGTTAGATGTTACAAATACATCGCCCCTGCGTGGAGCAGTATGGTTAAAAGCCCTTGTTATCACAATCTTCATTCCATAAGACCTTACATATTGATATGAGAGTTTATCACCTGCTACTTTTGAAACAGCATAGGTAGATAGTGGTCTAAGCGGTTGTTCTTCGGTTATAGGACATTCATCTTCCCGTACAAGCCCATATTCTTCAGAGCTTCCAGCAAATTGTATTCTAGTGTCTATTCCAAGTTTTCTTACAGCCTCGTAAAGATTTGCTGTCCCTATTACATTATTCTGTAAGGTATCAATAGGGGCTTTCCAACTCATAGGGACATAAGATTGTGCTGCCAAGTGAAATATATAATCAGGTTTTGATTCATTTAATATACTATCTAATGAAGAACTATCCCTTAAATCTGCTGTCATAATATACAGTTTATTTTGTATATGCTCTATGTTATCCAATTTACTTCTATGTCTCGCAGTACCATAAACCTCATATCCCTCCCTTAAAAGAAGTTCGGCTAAATGGCTTCCAACAAATCCTGTAATGCCTGTGACTAATACTCTTTTCATGCACCAACTCCAAATATCAACATTATTATTACTATTATCATACACACAATAATAAATGCGTATATACGTTTATCTTTTTTAGTTTCACTCATATATTAATTACCTTTCATCCAAAACATAGGTGTTCCAGTAGACATTAGCATAGTAGCAAGTAACCCCATCAATACCAATAGCATAACAAACATAATTATTCTTAGTTTCCGTTTGTCTTTGATTTTCTTGCCAAATATAGTTCTTGTTAATGATGGGGTAAAATATCCCACAACAGCCCACATAAAGACATAACCTGCTGTTAGATTGCTTTGTATGCCAATAAGCCACTTCTGGTATGATAACTTACCATTTATTAAATCAATAGGATTTGACCAACCAATTTTAACCATACCGTTCTCATATGGTTTAGTTAAAGATTTTGTATCTTCTATATACTGCCAATCTACAGCATACGTTTCATTGGTTACTTTACGATTCACCATTTTAAGAAAACCATCTGATGTTTTCTCGTAATCTATAATATAGAGTTTATCATTCTCCCAAGCCTCAGTTGCCAATTCAACACCTCTAGTCTCATTCAACTGCATTAAGGGGCACATAGTTATATTATGCCATTCTATATCGTTATAATACTGAAGTGCTGGATATGCTGCCGATGCAAAACCTGCCCATATACACGCATCATCTGGAATTAATGTAAGCGATTCTTGATAACGCTTTGCTTCAAGGTCAACATCGTTATTCCTACCTATATCAAAGTAGAATGTATTTGTAATCATCATTGCCACACAACAGATACCCGTAAATACTGGAACACCATATTGGAAACGCTTATGTTGTGTATTCTTAATCCATTCCGCACCTTTTACCACTAATAGACCACCGAAGGCAAAAGCCATCATTGTATAAGTATAAACTGTAGAATCCATATCAGTAATGTAATAAAGAAGTGGAACAGCCCATAAGAATACAAGTATTCCAGTCTCTTTGTCTTTAATGCTCTTTTTGAATTTAATCAATGAATAGACTATCAATACCCAACAGGCTCCAAAGGAATAACCAAGCATACTAATCGAATCCTGCAATCGTTGTAAGCCATTCGCTGAGAATACCGCAAGCCCACCAATCAAAGAACTATTGCGTGTCCAGTATTCTATATAATCGCTGTAATGTTCACCATCTATTAGTGTGTAGGGGAATCTATTCATTAGAGGTATCCACGCATAGAACAAACCGCCTATAAGCGGTATAAGCATCTTCTTTGAGATAATAGTAGTCTTTTCTTTCTTGTGTTTAACCATATCGTATAGGAATATAACCGCAAGAGGAAGAACAATCAGGTGGTGTGTTGCAACCCCTAACATAAGAACTATATATTTTGATTTCTCTTTACCGATAAAGTGGAGATAGATTGCTAAAACTGAGAGCATCGTAAGAAGTGAATACTGTTTTAGGATAGTTGCTTGAGATACCACAATAGCACTCGCACAGAAACAAAGTGGGGCAAGTAAGGCTATTAAGTTACTCTTTGTGTATCTCTTAGCCATAAGGAATAAGAACATAGCGGTAAAACCAGCGTATATCGCAGAACTAGCACATAATGTTTGGAAGTTAGGGAATGGCAACCACACAAGCACTACGTTAATCATATTGTAGAATGGAGAACCTTGAGATGGTGTTACAACGAAGTTTTCAGCACCACTTAAATAATGAAAGGAATCACAATCCACATTTGCCCAAGTATAGTCTGGTGCTGCCATTAAGAGGAAATAACCACAAGAAACCAATAGAACTGAAATAGCCAACCAATACTTCTTGAGAAAACTCATGCTACTCCTTATGGGATTTTTTGTATGTTATATCTGCCTTGCTCATAAGGTAAAAAACAAACACAATCATTATCAGTACAATAACCGCTAATATTATCGTTGTGACCATTTATACTCAAAATAGGAAACTAAACTAAGCACAACAATGAACATAGCTGCCAGTATTAATTCAATAGTAAATCTCATATCCCTTTACTCTTATTTATTTTTTCTTGGCGTTCTCTATATCTTTTATCACGTTCATCTTCTTCTTCGACTTTATCTTTAGGTTCCCTTAACCACACACCTGCTGAAAGACAAACAAGTGCTATCGCACAATATATCCAACCAAAGTACCATCCCATATCAGCAGTTGTGTAATCTTGGAAGTTAAATATAGCCATAACTATCCATGCTACACCTGCAATATAGAATATCCATGTTTTCTTCCATAGTAATCCAAAGAATGTAAAGGCTAAACACATAACTACCGCAATCCAAATTGACATTTTGCCTCCTTTAATCCAATGTTTGTAACCAACATTGAGTTAGCTTTATATTATTAAGCGTATCACTCCACTTAGCGTTCAAAGTTATGTAATTCACAGCAGATGTATTCATCGCTACAGTTTCCCACGTAGTACAACTTGAAGCAGTAGTAGTTTCTATATCACCATGTGAAGATATAACTCCCGAATCTCCTATCGCTCTTACAGTAAAGAATACCTCAAAACTCCATGATTGATTAGTAACTAATGCCTTTGCTGTAGTTACTGATACTACATTTGTACTATCCACTGTCATATTTATAGTGCATTGGTCATTTGCATCATGAGATGAGTATACCCCACACCCTTTTATAACATAAACTCTATTTACTCTTAATTCATTGGCGTTTATCGTGCCATTCCATAAGGCAACATCGGTAAGTGCAGCAGTATTGGTTGTAGCAATTAAAGAATCAGATGCCAGCGATATAAACCTTCTATGGTTTGTAGGTGTGAGATAAATACCAGTCCCGTCAAATTCCATTGCCCCTGCCACTGGAACTGTAAGTAATGGCCCTGCTGTAAATTTTAAAGGTGCTAAACCAGCAGATATATTACCACTTGCTAATGTTAGTAATGCAGCAGGAGATACATTCCCTATCCATACTTTATCACTGATATTTAGGTTCTTGGCAGTTATATTACCTGTAGCCGATATACTGGAATTACCGTTGGCTATATACCCCATCCCATCATAGTTACCTGCTGTATCAATAGAAGCTACTTCTGCATTGCCTGAGTTCTCTACTTGAAACTCCCACATACCAGCAGAATCCCCCGTTAAATCTGCTACTACATTATGTGAACCTCTTATATATATACTGCCAGTAGGATTTGATATTATTCCTACACCACCATCATGGCAAAGACTAAAGTAATCTGAGTTATCCGCATCCCATATATAAATACAGTTACCAGACATTGCAGAGAAGTTAGATATTACCATATTACCAATACTAAGGTTTACAAAATATCCATCCTGATATTGTAATGTAGGTGAGCCTATATCATAAGTATTATTAATAGCAGGGTATAGATTCTCTGTCCACGCATCTTCCATTGGTTCTGTGGGTGTGCTACACCCAATAGAAAGACATATTGCGAACAAACAAATAACGAGCAGATATTTCCTCATTACTTCACCCCCCTGCTAATTTACTTTAGTAACTAATTTCCTATTTTTAAGTGACCCTAGCAACGCTACAGTCTTTTGTTTTTCTACACCTGATTCTTTGGCAATCTTAGATGCTGTGGCCTGTGTCATATTATCTACCGCCATTAGTATCTGCAATTCAGGGCCATTCCCATCCCCATTATCAAGTGCTATTTTACCAGATTGAGTTAGGGCATACATCGCTTGCCCTTTTTCACCACCACCACTAAATAGGTTCGCTGGTAATAGTCCCATTTAATTCTCCTCTCTCTTTTAGTAGTGTATATCTTTTTTGATTGAGGTATTGGTCAAGTTCTCGCTCATCTTCTTCATCAAGTTCTATGTTTTTAAATTTTTTATATGTGACCTTAGATGCAATAACCCCTTTACTTTTAAATAACTTGCCCCATTTATCAACCTTTAATTCTTTAAAAAATACTTTCATATTATGCCTATTAGTTATCTGGTAAGTGCAATATTTTTGTCCTGAACCTTTATAATTTTCATGGTATGCACAACTTACAACATGGGTAGCAAATTTATAAGCATACTGTCTATTTACTTGATAAGGGTCTGGAGAGATTATACCAATAACACATTCATTATGCCGATACTGTAATACTTCTCCATTGTATTCTCTTGCTATTCTATCTGAAGTTTGATGTACTGACATTTTATCATATGCTTCATCCCATAATACACCAGCACGAAACATTCTAATATCTAAATCATCCCATTCTAATTGGTCTAGCATCCCAAGTTTTTCATAAAGTTCCATTGTTTTATTTATTTTAGCACGTTCTTTAATAAACTCTTTATCAGACATATAATGATATGCACCAAACGATGGTTTTATTATAGGGGAATCTACTATTGTCGGCATACCAAAATATTTTTTAAGTTTAAAGCATAGCCATACCATAAACATTGTTTTCCCACTACCTTGTTTACCCCAAACAAGAAGAACAGCAGGAATACCAACAGGGCCATGTAGCATTTCAGAAAGTTCTAGTATCTCTTGTATCTCTTTTTTGGGCCTTTGCCCTTCCACACTATTAGTAGGTACTACAATGTTTGTATTCGGAAGATATATTTGTGGTTTATCTTGTGTCATTACCAATTTAATCCCTACCCATTGTATTTATAACTTGTGTATCTTTTTCATTCTCCACTTGTTTTAGTTGTATCATTTCACCAATAAATTGCCTCTTACTACCTCTACCTATTGTGGCTAATGCAACTAACGCTAATGTGCCATAGCCAGTTCTTTTATGATTTGGTTCTCTCCTATCCTTCATTTCTTTTAATACAAGCTCTTGAGCTAACAATAAGGCATACTTATTACCCTTTTTACCTACTGGAATGTCTGACATTTCTAGCCGTTGTACTATATCCTTTGGATTTACAACAGCTTCTATTAATCGTATATAACCGCCTATTTTTGCGTTATCGGGTACTTTTTCAGATTCATTTTCATCAAAAGTACCTTCACCCTCATCTTCTATATTTTCGTTATCCGTTGTCATATTAATACCCCAAACCACCCTTTATTTGGTTTAAATCATTAACTGTTGTACTCTGATTACCCATTATTATAAATTGCAGAATCAATATACCTGCTATGCCTATTACAATTACATATGGTAACAAATCTGTTAATTTACCCTTAACTTTAGCATCTTTATTTAATTCATTTGGTATATCAACAAATAATTGCCTTGCAACATCGGCATCATGTATATTATCTATAGTATCTGGGTCAATAACATACTTATCCCCTCTTTTTTGTATAGGCATGGGGTCACCAATGTCATAGACTAATAAACCTACTGGACATTTTACTTGGTCACTTCCAGTTAGAGGCCACATAATCGGAAGAATAGGCAAATCTTTTGGAATTACATAACCAGCTTCAGGCCAAGGTATATTGAATTTTCTTTCTTTTTTTAATAAATATTTACCTGCTGGTTTTTGAATTAATCCGTTTCTTGCTGGTAACAATCTAACCCAATTTTTGTCAGGCCCACGAAACAAACAAGCGTAAGCCCCTCTACACATCTTTGTATTTTGTGATTTTTTCCAATAGATATACCCAAAGTAAAATAGTAAAGCTCCCATACCAAAAAATATTAAACCATATATTAATGTTACTGTATCCATTATTGCCCCTTTACTTTAAATTGCCTTCTATGAATATCTTTTAAAGGAAGTCCTAATTCTAACATTTTTTGTCTTATTTCTGGGCCAGCATCATCTAACCTACGAGCATTTATACAAAAGTGATAATATTGCAAAGCACCACCAGAAGTACAAGCCATTTGCCCATTTTGCATAGCCATTTGTTCGGTTGGATATGGCCCACCCTTATCAAACCTATTGCCACAATCAATCACTATATACCAAGGCATTATACTGATACCCTTCCCTTACATTTTGTTAACTTCTTGCTAGACTTTTTTGCCAATATTATAAATAAACCAATAACTATAGACCTGCAAATTATATTAATACCAAAGTAAAACCAAGTGAGCCAATCTAAATCTAACTTATATTTTACCACCCAATATGTTGTTTGCCCTACATCATGCAATAATAATCCACAAAATACTAACGCTAATGCCAAATATACGATTACTTTTATTAACCTATTTCTATTCACATAAACACCTAAAAGGCACTAGCTTTCTTTAAACTGTGCCTTTAACCATTCTAAATATCTATCTAATGCTTCTCTAACGTGCCAAGCAATAGAACCTTTTATCAAATTACGCTTTTTATAATCATCTAGTTTTAAAAGTTGCTCTTTTTCTAAATAACCATCCCACTTGATTAGTTTACTCATGTATACATTATACATACTTTATATGTATTTGTCAAGTCATAACTTTGTAATAGATGCTTGTGGTGCTTTCTTTGATACTGTTCCTCTGCCTTTTCTTTGCTCTTTTTCTATAAAGTGAATCTCTGGTTGTCCATTCTTATCGGCATCGGTTATTACCGTATCAAACATACCCATATTAAACACTAAATTGGGTGGGATAGTTCCTTTCATTGTTCTTATAATGCTTTCATATGCTGACCTATATCCTTCTTTTACTGGTATCCCTTGAATTGGTGTACGTGAGTTTATAATATCATCTTGTCCCCAAGGTGGATAACGATACTTATACATTATACCTTGCTTCCATCCTATAGCACCTTTTCGTTGTTCGGGTGTTAGTTGCTTACCACCTGTTCCCTTTGGTATTGGTTTCCATTTACCTCTACCACTTCCAGTAGGTGGTGGGGGTGGTGGGGGTGGTGGCGGAGGAGGTGGAGGTGGTACTGTTATTCTTGGTATTTCTAATTTTGTTAATTGTTCTTCTCTTATCCTTTGTTCTGTAGCCTGTTGCTGATTAGGTTGTTCCCTATTTATTTGTTCCTGCTTTAATTGGTCAAGTTTAAGTTGCTGTACTTCTATATCCCGTTGTAATTCTTCTTCATTTAATGTTTCAACTTCTAATTCTTGTTTAGTGGCTACTGCTAATTCCTGTGCAACTTCAACCTGAGTTTCAACCTGAGTTTGTTCTGCTATCTGTTCCGCAACTTCTTGCTCAATCTGTTGTTGAGTCTGTTGAGATATTTGCTGTTTTACTTGTGCTTGTATCTGAGATTGAATTTGAGATTGCAACTGAGAACTAACTTGTGTAGCTGTTTCTGCTGCTGTTTGAGTAGCCGTTTGTGTTGCTGTCTGTGAAGCGGTTTCTGTAGCAACTCTTGTAGCGTTTCTTGCTTGTGACATAGCGTTAGTTAATGCTTCAGTCAAGGTTTGTGTTAAAGTCTGTGTATCTGTCCCAACTAAAGGATTATATATCGGGGCAACAGCAGGTGTTACAAGTTCTCCTACTTGTTGCCCTTCTGGTAATATCTGAGGGATAGTTACAACCTCTGGTGTTTCAAATGTTTTACCAACGTGATAAGGTTCTTCTAGTAATTTTCTTATCTCATCTTCTAATGTTGCTGGCATAGGTAAACCAGTTTCTTCATACTTACGGATAATTTCCTCAACTTCTTGCTGAATTTCATAAGGAGTTGGTACTATATCGCCTTTTGGATTAATTATTTCCTCAAGTTGCTTCTCCCATATATCTTGTGCAGCTTCTTCAACCTGTCTTAATACTTCAGGGCTTAATTCTGGTGCTTCAATAGCTTGTTCTATAACTTTCTTTTCTCCTGTATCTGATAACAAGGACATTAACGCCATACGGGAATTTTGAGGCAATGATTTTATACCACTCACTACGGAAGCTGAATCTGCCATAAACATTAGTGGTAACATAAATTGCAAATGGTTACTAGGGCTATCTATCCAACCCTTTCTTTCTTTAATCTGTCTTTCTGCTTGCATCCTTTGTTCAAATGGCAAATCACCTATATCCCTAGCATTACGTTCTGCTTCTCTCCATTGTTCTTCTGCCCTAATAAGTAATTGCATCAAAAGTGTACGCATATATAATGCTTTGGTAATCTCATCTTCTGCTTCAACTTTTTTGATAGTCTGGTCTAAATGAGTTAATTCAGGCATCGTTATCTCTGTTATAGAAGGTAATCCAAGTTCTTCTAACTTATAAGTACCAACTTCTTCTTCTGTAGATGGTTGCCATTCTTTTAAAGATGGCGTTCCCCATTCTCTTACGTTTTCTACAGTTATACCTTCGCTTGGTGCAGCCCATTCTTGTGCTTTTATTACTGAAGGAGGTATATCAGTTTTAGGTTCCATAGGAACATCGGTAATAGGACTAATCGGGGTAGTTGTTATCTGTTCTATAGGAACATCTGATATTGTTTGAATTGGCATATCAGTTATAGGTGTTGCCATTGGTACTGCTATTATTTGGGATAAATCATCTTGAGTAATGGCTATTTGACTATTAACAACTTCCTGAGCTTGTGATTGTATTGCGGATAATTCCGATTCGCTCCAATCAAAATCAGATGTAACTTTATTTATTAAACTTGTATCTGCTATACCTAATTGTGTTATAAATTGATTTCTTATTTCAGGGCTTGCTTTACTTACTATGCTTAATACTTTTTCAGGTGTCATAGATAAAGCCATTGCCCCAATACCAGATTGCGCTAGTAAGTTTGTTATTGTATTGGGTGTAAGCATATCGGTATCGCTTAATATATTACTAATCTGTAAAATTCTTGTTTGTACTACTTCGTTTTGAAGTGCAATAGCAGTAGCCCTAGCATTTTCAGCTTCTTTTGCTACTGTTAACCGTACTTGTTGCATAAGAGCTAATCGGGTAGGTTGTTCTGCTAATTCTTTTTTGGCATATTGTGTTACTAAATCGTTATATGCTGTTCTTGCTTGATTTTCTATCCAATACTGTGATGCTTGGTCTGCTGAGTTATTGATAACTAGATTTAATCTTTCAGTTTGTGCTTGTGCTTCCCTAAGTGGTATCCCTGCTATTTCCCTTTCTGCATATTGTTCCACCAATGATTTATATGTAGTACCAGTACCCCTTTGATACCAAGATTGTGATGCCTGATTTATTATCTTATCTACTATTAGTTCGGCTTCTTCTCTTAGCATAGGACTACCAGATTCAGTCCCATACCTCAATATATCGTTTGTTGCTGCCCTTGCTTCTGTTGCTACTAATTGGTTTTCCCATCTTCCTTGTGCTATAACGTTATCGTATAATTGATATAGCCTCGATTGTTCTTTTGGACTTAATGAGCTTATTGATTCTTCATTACGAAAAAATGTTTGTAATCTAGCCATTTCAGCAGGTTTATTACTAATAATTTCACTTGTTTCAGTTACTTCCCTCGGTGCTATATTAAGACTTATATCATGTTGTTTCCACTCTGCTAATTGATTTATCTTTGCTTCCGAGGATTTTAAAGCGTTAGCAAAAGCATCATTCGTTTGTGCCAATCTACTAGACTCAGTCTCTATTACTTTACTACCTATAATCTCTGCCTCAGCCCCTAAATACTCACCAGTTTTAGTACCTTCGGTTGCAATACGTACTTCTCCTGCAATATAAGGATGCTGTTCTAATTCTTTAAGTGCATATTCTCCATATCTTAAAGCGTTCTCCAATTCAGGAGTTAATGCAATATCACCTATCTTTTTAAAGGCTAACGGGTTTTGCCTAATTACTTCTACTCTAGCGATTAAACTATCAAGCCCTGTAACACCATTATCTTTAGCAGCTACCAATAAGTTCTTTAAATCAGTAGCAGCACTTTTTATAGTAATCATTGACTTTAAATCATTCATATTGGCAGTAGATTTAATAGCATCATTTACCGCAACTATTCTATTTGTTAATGTTGTTGCGCCTATATCTCCAAAAGCACCTCTTAAAGCTCTAGGTATATATTGAAGTGTCCTAAGAATAGGAGAACCAAAACATAATAATGCGAAAGCACCATTGATAGCGATATTTTTTATCTGTGTATCTTTTGCCATAAATGGGGTTGTCATTAATGTTCCACCAGTTATTACAGCACCAGCAACAGCAGGAGCCATAAATGGTAAGGCAAACATTGATTCTATTACAAAAGCCTCCCCAAACCCAAACGCAAACAACTTTGCAGCATCTTCCCCGCTTAAATCTGTTTTAGTAGGGTCAACACCAGCCATCATTCTTATAGTTTCTTGAGTGGTTGGTTTAATTACTGCGCCCATTTCGTATAGTTTTATAGGGTCATAAGCTGCATATTCTGTCATAGTAACAGTAGGATAATATTTATACGCTATCGGTGCTACAAGTGGAGTTGCACCTTCTTGGACTTCAATTAATTTCTTATTCATGTATTCAGATAATGGTATTGGTTGACGAGGTATTACTGTTTGACCAGATGTAATATCATAAACTGGTTGACCCAATACAACGGTTTCTTCAAGCATAGATGAACTTGGCGCTTGCAAGTTTCTTATCCTGATACGCTGTGCATAATCAGCACTATCTACGAATGTTACGCCAAGCATAGAAGTATCAAGATTTGGAAATACTATTCCAATAGACTCTTTAAGAGTTGGGTTATCTACTAATTCTTGCGGAGTTATTTGTGCTAACAATGATGGGTTATATAAGTCATTACCATTTTCATCTTTTTTAATATTACCCTTCTCATCAATATATCTGTAAGGTTGAATATCAACTAACGCCTTATTATATCTTTCTGTTGCAACTGCATAATTTCTAATAGAAGAAACAAATTTTACCGCATTTAAAGCATTAGCATTAACCTCTAGTGATTTTAAATAACTCTGTTTTAATTCTGGTGTTGGTAATGATTGATATATTATCTCACTACCGCCTGTTTCTCGTAAGAATACACTAAGTGTATCTTTATCTACAGCTTGATTATATTCTTTATTAAATGCTTCTATACCTTTTACTTTAAGGAATTGTCTCATTTCATCTGTTATATCAGGACTATTAAAGAACTCTTTATCTACCCATTCACCGTTATCTAGTTGCACATAATTAGCTTTAGTTTCTGCTGGTATAAGTTCTCCACCACCTTGTACTGCCTCAATACCTGATTCATTAAGCCTCTGCCTATCTGATTCATCAAGGCTATTCCATAATGCTATTCTTATTCTCTCATGTTCACCTGTTTCTGGATTTACATAAGCAAGTTCTCTTGTATACTTACCCTGCCATGATTCAATTCCACTATCTCTTAGTTCTTGCTGTTCTTCAGTAGGCAAGTCAGTAAAATAATCTCTTTTAATTTGTTCCCCTGTATTAAGTAATACTATGTTTGGGTCTGTTGGCTCTTTTGCAAGTGTAAGTCCAGTAGGCACATTTGGATTAGTAACTACTCTCCAAATTTCACCGCCTTTTTCAAATGTTGCCCCTTTTCCAAGTTGACCAATTTGCCCTGTAGTCATACCAAGCGATGCAATCTGGTTGGCTAATGCTGCCTGTTCCTCTTGCGAGGTAGAATAATCTATTGAACCTTCTGCCCTTTGGTCTATGAACATTCTTTGAGATAAGGCACTTACACCCTCGTTTTTAAGCCTTTCAAGAGCTAAAATACCCATAGATTCATTTATAAGTTCAAGCCTCTTAGCACCAAGTTCTTTAGCTTTCTCTATATCACCTGATTTTGATGCTTCTGCCATAGCTAATCTTGTTTGTTCGGCCTCGTTTAGTTTAGCAAGATAAGATGGGCTTTGTGTAGAGGTAGCCACAGAGGAAATAGACCGTAATTGCTGGTCTATCTTATTAGATTCATTACGAAGTTCACTTTGTTCTATGCCAGTAGCAGTTCTAAGTTTTTCCTCTATATCTCTTTTCTGTTCAAGTAATGCCTGAGTAGCTTGTCCAGTCTCAGATGTTATCAAACCTTGGTCTTTATTTCTCTTTACTAAAGTAAGTGTTGTTTCTACACCCCTCCAACTAGGCACTTCCCCTATATCATATTTATATCTATCAATAGAGAATTGTCTAAGGTCATTCCAAGTATCTACTTTAAATAATTCGTCAGTCATTTCTTACCTTCTTGCCTTTTAAATAAGCAAGCAATATCATTACTAAAGCAATCCCACAAAGCACTAACCCTATTACATTTAATACAGTGTGCATATTACTCCTCTGTAAAATCCTTCGGCCTACCACGTTTTGTTAATCGTATCACCATAATCAATAGCAAAATAGATAACACCAAGAACGGTAGAAAAGCCATTGCATCTATCAACCATGCAGGACTTCCCACTGGTATAAGTGCCTCGCAAATATCATACATATCAGGGAACCATAATAGAGTAGTCCCTAACATAAGCATTGCCACTAAAAATGTTGCTATTCCTATTGGTTTCACAATACACTTCCTAACTACCAAACGGTTTTAGTGACCTGAATATATCAACGAGTATCACAACTAAGATGCCAAGATTCATAAATATCAATAATACTTGTATCCACCTAAACCCTTCAAAGAAAGCGAAGTTCCATAACATCATAGTGCCAAAATATTTACCCAATCCCAATAAGAATACAGCACCAGAATACATTATATCCCCCAAACTCTTAAACCCTATATTCTCAAATGAATTAGCAAATGCTATGGCATCATCACCTATCTCATTAATAGGGGCATCACCACCACCCATAAACGAGCATACAAAAGCTCCTAAAAAACTTAGAACAAACAAACCGATTAGAAACTTAACTGGTATTGTCATATTAATTCCTATTCATACTTAATATGTCTATCTCCAAACCTATCTGTATACTCTTTATATCCAGATTTTTCTTTTACGGGTTTTTTAGCAACGGTTTTTTTAGCAACTGGTTTTCTTATAACTTTCTTTTTGGGTTTGTTTGCTTCTTTTGCCCTTCTACGAGCATTTGTTTTTGCCTTGCTTTTTGCTGCTACTCTTGTACTCCTTCTGGTTATACCGCTATCTGCTCTTTTTAAATCTCTCTTAACTCCACCAATACCTATATGTCTTACTTCAAATATACCGCCCATATTATCTCAATTCCTTCCATGACATTCCTATTCCTGTAAGACCAAATACAATCATACACCAAATAGGGAATATTCCCATCTGAGCCATAATAACACCAAATATAATCATAGCACCTAAAGCTGCTAATAAATTCCTCTGTGAACGTGTATAAACAAATAATCCCGTTACAACAAGTCCACCTAGCCCTACAAGCATCCACCCTGTAGATTGAGGAACACTTATAGCCGCAAATTCCTGATTTCCAAGAGGATAAAGCGGGTTATTAGATAAAACAGAACCG
>Ga0172380_10005971_pt1 | contig 14414 bp, 14 predicted proteins | sample Leawe162metaG_FD_119747 | JGI IMG/M metagenome (GOLD analysis project Ga0172380, IMG submission 119747) | Leachate microbial communities from a municipal landfill in Southern Ontario, Canada - Leachate well 162 metaG | ecosystem: Engineered > Solid waste > Landfill > Unclassified | place...
CAAGATTCAGTACGCGTGCGGCGGCGTCGTTCATTGAGTGGTCGTGGGTCGCAACGCGCCGCCAACCGTGTCCAAGGCATGGCGCCTGCGCTTCATCGAGTGTCGTGTAGCCCACCGCTGAGCGGCCACCCGCACCGGGAATCTGGTCGGCCAGGTAGAACACTGTCTCGAGCTGTCGCGGTTCAATCGCGATATAGGATCGGGCATTCACCGACAGGTTGAACAGGTACGGCGCAAACCAGCGGAAGTGCTGAACCAGCTCATCATCCTTCTGCAGCGAACCGGCCGACAATTCAGCCAGATGCCAGACGCCCTCGATCGTCGGGCACGCGCCGAATGACGAGGTTTCCACCGCGCCGTACTGGTCGCCATATGCCTCGGCGACGTCGGGCACGGGGCCACTGCTGCAACCGACGAGCCCGATGAGGGCGATCAGAAGCGAACCCGGCGGAAACGCGCGCATGTGGCAATCCTGTTCGATCAATGGGATCGAAAGTCTAATCCACACTCGGTGCTGAAACGCTGGTTGGGTCGGAGAACTCATCCATTTGAATCGCGGGCCGTCCGCGCGCTTGCGCGTGGCCCGGGATGTCGGCTCGAGTCCAGCGTGCCATTCAGGGCAATTGCGACATCCACCGTTCCGTCCTTCCGGACGCTGCGATGACCAAACCAGGGGACTGAGTCGGCTGTCCAGGCATCCACAGCGTGGTGCGCGCCATGGCCGCTGCATTTGAGCGCGTCGGCCGGTGCGCAGTAGCTGCCTCTGACCCGGCGTCGATGCTCAGTCGCGATACTCGAACTGCACGGCCGTGCGGCGGCGTCCGCCACCGGCGTCTTCCTGGCTCACGAGATCGAGGCCGCTGATCTCGGGCAGCACCTGCAAGACATCGAGCAATGGGTCACCGCGCGATGTCGCCGGAAACGTCGCGGCCATTGCGATGCGGAAGTGATCCGGAACAACCTTCGCATGGGTCACCCGTCCCTTTTTTAGCGCATGGTCAGCACGTAGACGCCGATCGTTCCGGTCGACTGCGAGACGTTGCCGAGGTTGCAGACACGGATCTGCACGAGGTCGGCGCCGGAAACCCGCAGCGGCTGGATCAACATGTTCGGCGGCAGGGTATAGCCCGATTGCAGGTTGAAGAACACGAGATCGTTGAGTTGCGCACCCGGAACCGAGATGTTGTAGTCGTTGCAATCGTTCGCTCCGACCGAGACCGCGATCGCGCCGTTGCTGTAGCCGCCGGCGATCTTGCCGCGCGTGACGCTGTCGTTGGCGATTTCGGACGTGCCGACCGCGCCGCTGGCGATTGCCGCCGCAACTACCGCGTTGTCTGCAATCTTCGCGGACGTGACCGCGTTGTCGGCGATCTTCGAATTGCCCACCGCAGCCGTCGCGATCTTGCTGCTCGTCACTGCGCCGAACGCGATCGTCGGGCTCGGATAATTTCCGCTGAGGTCGCCGCCAGCCGGCCCGGAAATGCCGCCGGTCAACGTGAACTGCGATACCGGGGTGGTCGCGACGGCTTGTCGAGGCAGCATCGGCGTGCCTTCGACGCTCACTTCAAGATAAAGCTGGGTGCCGGTGAACGCGCCCGGGAAGGCGAGCGATACGCTGAACAGGCCATCGGTGACCGGGAAGTTCGGTTGCGAGATCGTCGCGCCGATCTGGAACCCGCCGCTCGCGGCATCGAACAGCTTGAAGCCCAGGTCGAAGTTGCCGTTCGCCGGCGCGCCGTTCTGCTCAAGTCGGCCCTGGTAGACGAAGTCGGGAATCTGCGGCGCAGCGAAGATGCCCGCACTCGCGGCAAGTGCGGAAATGGCGAGCGCCATGCGTGCCAGGCGCCGCATCAGTATCGGGAAAACATTCATCACAGGCACTCCTGGAAGCCATCTTGGAAGATTGAGTCGCGAGAGGACGTGCCGAGACCGGCCTGGAAGCCGGCAATGACGGTATAGGCACCGCCGCTCGAGCGTCCGCCAACCGGCTCGCCGAGAGTCGCGACGAGGCGGCGGCAGCCGCCGCTCGATGCGCTCGTGCCGCCACCCGCGGCGATGCCTTGCGCGGTGATCTGCAGTCCGCCGGCGTGGCCGACGCCCCAGCTCACGGCGATGCCGGCGACGATTGCCAAGCTGAGCCATCGATTGCGTTTCATCGTGTTCCTCATCGTGTGGAGGTGGACGGGCCGAGCTTCGCGTCGGCGTCGACCGGTGCTTGAAGCCATCAACGCAGAAAGGCCGTGCGAGGGGCCAGGAACCTTTCCCGCAGCATCGTACATCGGGCGGTGCCGCTCCAGCGCAGCCAGGTCGGCTTGGCGTCTTGCTGACTTTGCGCCGGTCCGGAACGTTTGTCGGTGCGGGAAATCCATGCCCGGTGGCGGATGCTGGATGTGCTGCGCTTATCCACCCCACGCTGGGGAGTTTGGCATCCGTGGCAGACCGGTGATTCCGGAGGCGGATGCCGTCAACGCGGACGTGGTTCGTTGATGTGATTCGCGGTGTCGAGCTTGATGTGCTCGCGCAGCCATGCGGCGAACTCTGCTTCGGCCAGGCTGCCTTCGGCGAGTGCAAGCATTGCCACATATTTCTCTTCGTCATCTGCCAAAATGTCGGCTCCGTTGAGTGCAAGAAAGACGCGATAGCAAACATGCGCAGTACGCTTGTTGCCATCGACAAACGGATGGTTACTGGCCAGACCGAAAGCAAGACTGGCGGCGAGATCGACAAGATCAGGTGGCGGGTCACCATACGCATGCAGCTGGTGTGGGCGGGCGAGCGCCGACTCAAGCAAGCTTTCGTCGCGCACCCCGATACTGCCGCCATGTTCGGCCAACTGGCGCTCATGAATGGCGAGGGCGAGGGGTCTTTCGATCCAGATGATCACGGTTGCGGCCTATTGCGCCAACTTGCGCAGGACGTGTCGATCCTTGCGCATGACTTCCTCCGCCACTTCCATCTGCTTGGCGAGCGTGGGGTCGTAGGTGGTCAGGCGGATGCCGTCCGGGGTTTCCAGCGCAAACAATTCGTCGCCTTTCTCCAGGCGCAGCCGCGCAAGCAGTTCGCGCGGCAGGATGACGCCGGCGGAATTGCCGATCGTGGTGATTTTCAGTTTCATGGTGGACTCCACTGCCGTGTTATAACGCATGTTATACCTTCGATCTGGGCCGGGTGCAACGCGTTCCGCTGCAGCAGGCGGCATGCTGCATCAGATTCGCGCCGTCGCTTGCCCGCAAGCGGCCACATGTGGTCGCAGCCGTGCCCGTTCGCTGTTGCCCAATGGCGGCGACCAATCGACGCGGGGACGCTCATGCACGTGCGCAACTGGACCCAAGGCATCACCTTCAAGGCCATGGGCGTGGGGCTGCTTGCCCTGCTCATGCTGATCCCGCTGCTGCAGGTGCAGGACCTGATCGGCGAGCGCCAGGGTCTGCAAAACGAGGCGCAGCTGAAGATTGCCGAGCGCTGGGGTGGTCGGCAGATTGTCGGTGGGCCGGTGTTGATCGTGCCGGTGCGCAAGGCGATGCAGGGCGAGAAGGGCTGGATCAGCACCGATGAGCTGCGCTACGTCCTGCCCGAGACCTTGCAGGTGAAGGGCAGTCTGCTCACCGAGATCCGTCGCTATGGAATCTATGCAACGCCAATCTATACGGCGACCCTTGGTGTCAGCGGGCAGTTCCGCCACGATGCCCTGGCGGCGCTGGCCAATCAGGGTGGCGAGCCGCAATGGGATCGCGCCGTCTTGCGCGTGCCGCTCGCCGATGTGCGTGGCATCCGCAGTCTGTCGGCACTGCGCATCGATGGCGTTGATGTGCTGTTCGGCCCGGGCAGCGGCGGAATCGGTGGCTTGAGTGCCACTGAAACCGCCTGGCCCATCGATCCCCACGATACAGGCGCGACCCGCGATTTTTCATTCGACATGCGCCTGGCCGGTACCGCCGCGCTGAGCTTTCTGCCCTTGGCGCGGAATACCGATGTCAGTCTCGGCGGCAGTTGGCCGGATCCGGGATTTGCCGGTGCCTTCCTGCCGGACAGCCATGCCGAAAAGGCGGCCGGATTCGATGCGCATTGGCAGGTGCTCGATCTCAATCGCAGCTATGGCCAGCAGGGAACAATTGCCGAACTGGAAGCCCTCGCCGTGCAGCAATCGGCATTCGGCGTCGAGCTGTATCAGCCGGTCGGTACCTATCAACGCAATGAGCGCGCCGGCAAGTACGGCATTCTCTTCATCGCGCTCAGCTTCGTGGCATTGTTCCTGTTCGAGGCGCTGGGTCGCTGGCGCGTGCATCCGGTGCAATACCTGATGGTCGGCCTGGCCTTGTGCACGTTCTATGTGCTCCTGCTGGCGCTGTCGGAGCAGATTGGATTTGCCTGGGCCTATGCCGTTGCCGCGGCAGCAGTGGTCGCGATCATCGCCGGCTACGCGGCAGCAGCGGCACGCAGCCGCCAGGCCGGGGCGACACTGGGCAGCCTGCTGGTCGTCGTCTATGCCTTGCTGTATGGCCTCGTCATCAGCGAGCAGTACTCGTTGCTGATGGGTGCACTGGCCTTGCTCGCCGCCATTGCCGTGCTGATGTATCTGACCCGGCGCATCGACTGGTATGGCCTTGGCAGCGAGGCCGCCGTCCCGACAGGTAGAATGCCGTCATGAACCTGCTTGCAATTGAAACCTCCACGGAATCCTGCTCGGTCGCCCTGGCCTGCAATGGCGAGCTGATCGTGCGCAGCGAACTGGCACCGCGTCGGCATGCCGAACTGCTGCTGCCGATGTGCGAGGAAGTGCTGGCCGAGGCCGGTGTGTCGCGTCGCCAACTTGATGCCATTGCCGTCGGCCGCGGACCCGGTGCGTTCACCGGCGTGCGTCTGGCCATCTCGGCGGCGCAGGGCATGGCACTGGCGCTGGACCTGCCGGTGATTCCGGTTTCCTCGCTGGCGGCGCTGGCCTGCGCTGCGCCAATCGATGCCAAGCCGATTCTTGCCGTGATCGATGCGCGCATGGGCGAGATCTACAGCGGCTGCTTTCGCCGCGATGCCGATGGCCTGGTCGAGCCCATCGGCGTGGAACACGTGGGTTCGGCCGAACTCCTGAAATTGCCAGGCGGACACGCGTGGCACGTGATCGGCACGGGCTGGGACAGCTACGCCGAGATCATCCGCCTGCGCCTGGGTGCCGCGCCGGCCTCGGCCAGTGGACGCAGCTATCCACAAGCCGCCGCGATCGCCCGCCTCGCCGAGCGCGAGTTCAACGCCGGCCACGGCCTCGCCCCCGAGCAGGCCTTGCCGGTCTATCTGCGCGACAAGGTGGCTATGACCCGCGACGAACAGGATTCGGCTCGGCTGAGCCGGGCAATACCCTGAGGCGAATCCTCGCCACCCACAACATCGTGTGTGGATGTTTGCACGCAGGATCAGGATATCAATGCCCTGTCGGCGGCCAATGCCATTCAGTTCCGGCGTTCGCTGCTTGTCTGCGGCAGCGGCTTGTTGCGGAGATGCCCGCGAGCCGAGGGAGGATCAGCTACCAGCTTGGCTGCATGACAATGCCGTGATCCTTTGACGAGAGCTCGATTTCCAGGTGAAGGTTGGGCCGCAGGCCAGGAAAGCGCTCGTAGACCGCGGACGCCAGTTTCCTGCGTGCGTCATTCGCTTCCGGATAATAATTCCTGACGGTTTTCGCCTTGACGGTATTGAAGTCCGGTGAAAGCAGGCAAAAGTAGCGGATGACTTCGTGTTTCGAGAATTCGCGCCAGTGGTGGCCATAGGTATGGGTACCGAGGATGGCATCGACACTGATGCCACCGCCGAAGCCGCGGAGAAAACGGCCGAAATCCCAGGCGCGACCATTCCAGGCGTAGTAGTTCGGCGTGGTCACCACCAGTCGGCCATTCGGCGCGAGGATTCGATAGACCTGTTTCCAGAAGCGGATCGGATTGAACGTCAGGTGCTCGATGATCTCGGTGAAGAGGATGACGTCGGCACTCGAATCCGCAATTGCATCGAATGCATCGGCGGCCTCCAGGTTCGCGCACGGGACCAATCTGATGTCCATCGCTTGCGCAATCGATTGCACGTTCGCCATCTCGAAAGTGATGGGCAAATCGACCGCGGTGATGTCGAAACCCGCCTGCTTCCAGAGGATCGACTGATGCAGCCAGTGGGCACCGATGTCGAGTACGCGATTGCCGCGCTGCAGATCCCAGCTGCTGCAGAATTCCACAAGGGTTGAAGCAAATCGGCCAAAGTGATGGGCGAGATAGGCGCGATCGGTACTGCCGTGCGGCTCGAATTGTTGTGCAAAAACGCTGGCGTCAGGAATTGAGATTTGCACGATGGGCGTCCGGAAAGCTGCAGGAGTAACGGATTGGCGGCGGCCCGGTTTCAGCCCGGCCCGATGATGATCATGGCGGGGTCTGGCGGCTGGGCGCGTAGAGCATCGTATCAAGCCGGGGAATCAGCCATGCGGAAAATCGGGATCGACCTTGAGGATTTTCATGGTAGAAATCCGCGAAGACGCTGCAATCATTCCCCGCATCGCCATCAAAGAAGTCCGTGGCATCGACAAGATGGATCGTGCCCTCATCGTCCAGCGGTTGCAGAATCGACAGCGCCCATTGCTGCATGCCGGCCCAATGCGCATCGTTGCGCCAGATCAACGGGATCGGCATCAGCACGACGACCGGCGGCGTGGCCCATTTGATCCCGCGCAACTGTTGCTGCACCAGGCTGCGGGTTTCCTGCATGAAATCGGGAAGGGGCGACTGCCTCGTCATTGCCGCGAAATCGGGTCGACCCTTGACGGCTGCAGTGACCTCCCGGCATTGCCGGCGAAGGTTATCCGGAGCATTGACGTCCGCATCAAGCCGCTCGCAGGTGTCGAGTGATCGCACGCCCCAGGCGCACATGTCACCGGGCATGTCGTGACTTGAAAACAGGCGATCAAGGTTGGTTGTCCGCAAGGTCTCGCGGGTCCGGTTCAGGCGCGTGAAGGGATGGGAAAGAAAATCGCGTACATCGTCGCGCCAGGCAAACAGTGCGAATCGACTGCCCCAGGTTTCCATCTGGCTTCGATCGAACGGCACATGCGCCTCGATCCATTCGCGATCGGACGCCTGGCGGAATGGCTGCACGATGCCGAGCTCGTAGGCACCATTGCCGGGCCAGGCCAGGTCCTGTGTCGACAGCGCAATGATGCCGCCGCGGATTTCCGGATGATGCCGTTGCAACCAGTCGGTGAGGATGCCGATGCTCATCCAGTGCACGCCGGGCATGCTCAGGTTTGCATGGATGAAACCCTCTTGCCGGGCCGCTTCGGCAACGCCTTGGTGATCAATGCCGAGCTCCGGACGCGAGCTGCCGAGGGTGACGAAATCGATCTTGGCAAGCTGCGCATCGAGCAACATGCGTTTGAGGCGCACGCTGGTGCCGGCGTGGCTGGTTGGTTTCGCCATCGGCTCCCACAACCCGAGGCGGAAAACCAGCTCCAGCAGGACCAGCAGTGCCAGCGGCGCAATGAGGATGAACACCTTGCGCATCATGTGCCGTGCGTCCGGCTGCGCCCATGGGGCGCTTGTTGTCGATGCCCGGATTCAACTGGTGGTGATGGCTGCATGATCAGAACTGGAAGTAGATGAAGGGCACGCTGGCGTTCGGCGTGAACCAGATCATGGCCAGCATCGCCGCAGTGAGTGTGCCAATGAACAACGGCCCCTGGCTTTCGCTGATGCGGCGCTTGATCTCGCCGTCGTTGCCGAGAAACTGTGCCCAGAGCAGTCCGCCGAGAACGACGCACAGGGTCAGATGGCGATCGGCATTGAAATCGGCCACGTTGAATTGACCAAGGCTGCCGAGGATCCTGCCGACGCCGGCGAGATCGTGCGCACGGAAGAAGATCCAGGCGAAGCAGACCAGGTGGAAGGTGATGAAAACGCGCAGCAGACGCCTGGTGCGGGTGTCCTTGTTCCAACCCGGCCAACGCTCGTGCACGATCCGCTCGCAGGCGAGATAGAGGCCATGCAGGCCGCCCCAGATCACGAAGTTCCAGCTTGCGCCGTGCCACAAGCCACCGAGCAGCATGGTCAGCATCAGGTTGACGCGGGTGCGCGACGGGCCTTTGCGATTGCCGCCGAGCGAGATGTACAGGTAATCACGCAGCCAGCGCGACAGCGTCATGTGCCAGCGCCGCCAGAAATCCTGGATCGATTCGGCAACATACGGATAATTGAAATTCTTCGGAAAACGGAAACCCAGCAGCAATGCGCAGCCGATCGCGATATCGGTGTACCCGGAGAAATCACAGTAGATCTGCATGGCGAATGCATAGATCGCCAGCAGGGTGTCCCAGAATCCTTGTGCCGAGGTCGCATCGAACACCGGTTCGACGATGGCGGCAAGGTTGTCGGCGATGGCCACTTTCTTCACGTAACCGAGGGCGATCAGCACCAGGGCCTGGCGCACCGTGGCGAAATCGATCTGGCGGTCGCGATCAAGCTCGCGGAAAAACTCCCCGTCGCGAACAATCGGTCCCGCGACGAGTTGCGGAAAGAAGGCGATGAACAAGGAGTAGTCGAGGAAATTCCTTCGCGGCGGACTGTCACCGCGATAGACATCGATCGTGTAGGACATGCTCTGGAACGTGTAGAACGAGATGCCCACCGGCAGCAGCAGGTCGAGCGGAGAAATCGTCAGCCCCGCACCGAGCATCGAGTCGACGGCATTCCAGTTGCCGATCGCCCAGTTCACGTACTTGAAGAAGAACAAAACGCCAAGATTGACGATAAGGCTGATGATGAGCAGTTGGCGCGGGCGCCTGACCTTCACCAGACCCAGGCCGATCGCGTAATCGGTGGCGGTCGAGAACAGGATCAGCAGCAGGTACAGCCAGTTCCATTGTCCGTAGAAGTAGTAGCTTGCCGCCAACAGCATCAGCTTCTGCGCACCCGGCCAGCGCCGCAGCGACTGGTTGAGGGCGATGACGATGACGAAGAAGACGACGTAATGGAATGAGTTGAACAGCATTTGCTTCAGGCGCTCGGTGGAATTCCGGGATCAGTCGATGCAATCTTGAGGGGAGGCCTGCGCAAGCCAGCGTTGCCAGTCACTGGCATTCTTGATTTTAAGGCAACGCTGATCAAGGAGCGCAACCGTCACGACAGGGGTTGTCCACCAGCGCGCCCGATGCATGCAGTCCTTGATGCGGAACAGCCATGCGGAATTGCGGAATGGATTGGGTGGCAAGGCTGGAATCGTGCAAGTGCCGCTTCGCCGCGCCAGATCATTTTGCGGGTGATGGTATTGGCGAGAGTGGGGTTGAAACCCCGCTGTCGGGATCGAGCACGGCCAGGCGGTAGCGCTGATCCGCCGAATAGTTCCGGATATAGCCATCGAAGCCACGCTTGCGCGGCATGTGGATGCGAGGTGTGGTCCCTTCCTTGCCGACGAAGCTCGGCAATGCGTAGCCGACGATGCGGTTGCTTTCGTCAATGATCAACAATGTTCCAGCCTTGCTTGTGCGGCGGATTCCGCTCATGACGATGCCGCGGACATGTGCGCCCGGCAGGCCTGTGCGCGCATCGGTCAACAGTTCGGTGTTGTCCATCCAGATCGCCACGTCCGTGCTGCTTTCGCCAATCCCGATCCTCTCCCCAAGCCTGCCGCTGCCCGGGATCGAGAACATCGCCAGCTTGCGCTGTTGCAGCAGCTCCAGGGTGCGCAGCACGTCATCGGCTTGCGCCGAGTCGTCATCAGGAAACACGCTCGCATCGAAGACATCGGAAATGGCGGCGGCCCCGGCTCGCTGACCAATCCGGTACACCGCCTCACCCCAACCTGCCCAGTTCTGCTGGCTCGGCATCAAGACGATCGGTATTGCCAACGCGATGACCAGGGCGACGGCCCGCGCACGCCGACTGGACTGGTCAGCCTGGAGCAGCAGCAGGATGCCAAGGCCAATCCAGAACATGCACGACCAGGGCAGATAGCGGTCGGCAAATACGTCATCGGGAAGCGCGATGAAATTGCCGACGCGGCCGATGCCGATGATTGCCGAAACGGCACCCACGAACAGCACCAGGGCAAAGACGAGGCAATGGACGGGTGCCAGCGGTTCGCGCCGAATGGCCTGGCGGACGAGGAAATAGCCGGCCACGCAGGATCCGGCCAGACCCACGAAGATTGCGCCGGTCTGGCGATTGTCGAGGTGCAACAGCGACTGGATGGTGTTGGCGGAAACGCTCAGCCAATGGGCGATCGGGTCACTGCTGGCGCTGGATGCCATCCACGGATACAGCGGTGGCTCCGCGAATCCCAGCCAGGCATTGATCCAGGGCGAGGCGATCCAGCGCATTGCCGTTGCCGCCGAGTCGATCGGGCGAAACACCAGCATGTCGCGCACGCCGTCGTCTCCCGGCAGGATCCACAGGTAAACAACCAGCGCCGCGGCAATACCGAGGCCGAGGATGCCGATGGCACGCGCCGGCACGCGCGCATACCAGGCGACGATGGCGAGCGCCGGGAAGGCGGCGATGCCGGAGCCAAAGGAAAAGGTCGCGCAAAGACAACACACGGTTGCTGCACTCGTCCAGGCCATGGGCGATGCCTGCGCCGCCCGGTGGACGGCCAGCGCACCGAGCAGCAGGAACAAGCCCGGCAGATAGACGTGCAACAGTTCGCTTCCGTGCAGAAGCATGCGTGCGTTGCCCAGCCAGAAAATGCCGATGCAACTGCTTGCCACGCAGGCGGCGCGAACCGGCAAGGAGGTGTCGGGTGCCCGCCAGGCGGCAATCGCGAGCAGGGCGGCCATGAGCAATGCGCTGCCGCCGCCCACCGCCAGTTGCAGGTTCTGGTTTGCCGAAAACCACTGTGCTTCGGCGACTTGCACCAGATTCGGGAAAATCGGCCGATGCCCGTTCTCGAGTTGCAGCACGCTGTCCGGAAACGGCAGCATCAGGTAGTTCGGATACATCTTGAACTGGTCGAACATCGGTTGCCGAAAGCCGAAATTGATGATTTCCAGCAGGCCGGTGAGCAGGAACCAGCCACCCGCCAGCAACAAGGCGAGGGCAACGATGCCGCCGGGAATCGTCCTTGCCCAGGCCAATGCGGACGGCCCGTGGGCACCGCGATCAGGGTTGGATTTCAGTTGACTCGACATGGCCGATCATTCCTGGTTCTGCTGGCGATTGTCCGGGTATCGCCGACATGCGCGAATGCGCTTGCTGCGACCACGCAAATCACCCGGTGGTTTTCGGAACATCACGGACGACAGGCGGACCCGGTTGCAGTGCTCATGCGATGTCCCGCAATCAACGGATGAAAGGCCACAACGGCCGGGCGCGGGGATTGCCCGATCAATAGTTGATTTCCGGAGCTGCGACGGCATTTTCCACGATTGCAGACATGCGCGCACGCATCCGTTGCATGACCGCGTCGATGCCGGCCCGGTCGGTGGCGCGCAACAGCCGCGGGGCGATCTTGCGCAGTTCGCCGGCGTGCAGGGCGTTGACGACTTCGCGAACTTCAAGGATCAGGCCGGGGTGCATGCTGAACTCGGTCAGGCCGAGGCCAATGAGCATTGCCGTGAAATACACATCTCCGGCAATTTCCCCGCACAGCGTCACCGGCCGCCGATTGCGGCGGCAGACCGCGATGGTATGCGCGATCAGGCGCAACACGGCGGGATGCAGCGGGTCGTACAGCTCGCCGAGTTCGTTGTTGTTGCGATCGACGGCAAGCGTGTACTGGACCAGATCATTGGTGCCGATGGCGACGAAATCGAGTTGCCGGATCATGCTGGTCAGGGCGATCGCCGCGGCGGGCACCTCGATCATCGCACCGAGTTCGATGTGCTCGGCGACCTGCTGGCCTTCGTTGCGCAGTTGCGTTGCGCACTCCTCGACCATGCGCCGGATGGTGATGACCTCCTCGACCGCGCTGATCATGGGCACGAGGATACGCACCGGCCCGTAACCGGTGGTGCGCAGGATCGCGCGCAATTGCGTGCGCATGAGTTGCGGATTGCGCAGGGACAGGCGCACTCCGCGCACGCCCAGAGCCGGATTCGGCTCGTCCTCGAGGACCAGGCCGGCGCGGTCGGCCTTGTCGGCGCCCAGATCAAGGGTGCGGATGGTCACCGGCAGGCCACCCATGCCAAGGACGAGGTCGCGATAGGCAAGGAACTGCTCCTCCTCGCCGGGCGCATCACGGCGTTGCAGGAAGAGGAATTCGGTGCGGAACAAACCGATGCCGGCGGCACCGAAGGATCGCGCGCGGGCGACGTCGGTGGCCATTTCCGCATTCGCATGCAGGTGGATCTCGACGCCGTCGAGGGTGCGTGTTTCCGCATTGCGCAGGCGCGCGCGGCGCTTGTCCTGTTGCGCGACATCGCGTTGCCACTGCCGGTAGCTGGCGAGGTCCTGTGCGGTGGGGTGGGCGATGACATTGCCGCTGTCGCCATCGATCAGCACGAGATCGCCATCACGCAGGTGCGCCAGCGCCTGGTGCGAGCCGACCACCATCGGCAGGCGCAGCGAGCGCGCCAGGATGGCGCTGTGCGACAGCGTGCTGCCGCCGGTGAGGATGAAGCCAAGCACGCCATGTTCGGCTAGCGGCACCAGTTCGGCCGGGGCCACCGTGTCGCTGACCAGGATCTCGCCGACGCGCGAGGCGAGCTTGCGTTCCTCGACGCTGGATTCGCGGCTCAAGGCGCCTTGCACGCGGCCGATGACATGCTCGATGTCCTCGCGCCGGCTGCGCAGGTAGGGATCATCCATGGCCTCGAACACGGCAACCAGGCTGTCGCGCTGCATCTTCAGCGCCGCACTGGCACGGAAGCGGCCATCCTTGATCAGGTTGCGCAGGCCATTGACGAATTCGGGATCAGCGAGAATCAGCCCGTGCGCATCGATGAACTCGGCGACTTCGCGGGCGAGCGGGCCGCTGAGCTTGTCGCGCAGGACCTTCAGCTCGGCGCGCGCCAGCGCCAGGGCATTGTCGATGCGCAACAACTCGGCGGCGACATCGGCTTGCGCAAGCGGCGTGTTGTCGACGAGGAAGCGGCTCGGCTGTTCGAGGCGAGCGCGTCCGAGCGCCATGCCGCGCGATGCTCCGCTGCCTTCGAGTATCAATCGCACGCTGAATCCTTCTCCCTGAAATGCATTGTGATGACGCCCGTGATCCCGCGGCTTCCCTGCTTGCCGGGCGATTACTGGCCTTCGTCGAATTTGCGCTCGAACAGATCGACCAGGGCATTCATCGCCGATTCCTCGTCCGGGCCATCGGCGCGCAAGGTCAGCACCGCGCCAAGGCCGGCGGCCAGCATCATCACGCCCATGATGCTCTTGGCGTTGACCTCCTTGCCACGGTAGACCATGAAAATGCTGGACTGGAAGCCGTGCAGGGTCTGCACGAGCTTGGCCGAAGCCCGCGCATGCAGGCCGAGTTTGTTGCAGATGGTGATTTCGCGTTCAAGCATGATCGATGAATATTCCTCCGCGGCCGCCGCTTGCCGCGGTTTGCGCGAGTTCGTCGAGGGATTGCTCCGGGTAATTGAGTACACGAAGCAGCATGGGCAGATTTAGACCGGATACGCAGTGCATGTTGAGGCCGAGTGCCGGCAATCGCTGGGCCACGTTGCACGGCGTCGCCCCATAGAGGTCGGTCAGCACCAGCACGCCCCCGCCACTGTCGAGTCCGCGTGCGTGGCGTGCCGCCTGGCTCAGCGTGGAATCGGGATCGGCGCTGGCGGCAACCTCGATCACGTCCAGGGCCAGCGGCAACTGGCCAAGCACATGCCGGGCCGCACCGACCAGCGCGGCGCCCATCGCCTCATGGGTCATCAGGAGGACGCCGACGCTCATGGCGATGATGCCGATGCGCGCGGATTTTCCAGATGCTGCAGCCATGCCGTGGATGGATCGGGTCGCAATCGATTATTCGAGTTCACGATGATAACTCAGCACTTGTTGATAGTTCTGGCGGAAATGTTCGGCCAGGCGCTCGACCAGGAAAACCGATCGATGACGGCCGCCGGTACAGCCACTGCAGATGGTCACGTAGCTGCGGCCTTCGTTCTGGAAGCGGATCAGCCAGGTTTCGAAGAAGCTGCGCAGGTTGTCGAGGAAGAGGACGACATCGGCCTGCTGCTCCAGCCACTCGCGCACCGCCGCATCGCGGCCGCTGAGGGGGCGCAACGCGGCATTCCAGTGCGGATTCGGCAGGCAGCGCGCATCGAAGACGAAATCGGCGACCGGCGGCACGCCCTTCTTGAAGGCGAAGGATTCAAACAGCAAGGTCAACGAGCCGCCGCTCATGCCGAGTTCGGCGATCACCAGGCGGCGCAACTGGTGCACATTGAGTTCGCTGGTATCGATCACGCGATCGGCGATGGTGGCGATCTGGCGCATCAATTTGCGTTCCAGCGC
>Ga0172380_10005972_pt1 | contig 14413 bp, 13 predicted proteins | sample Leawe162metaG_FD_119747 | JGI IMG/M metagenome (GOLD analysis project Ga0172380, IMG submission 119747) | Leachate microbial communities from a municipal landfill in Southern Ontario, Canada - Leachate well 162 metaG | ecosystem: Engineered > Solid waste > Landfill > Unclassified | place...
CATCACTGGATATTACAGTGAGACCAGACCCCATCAATATAATGGTGGGTTAACGCCAAATGAGTCAGAACGTTTATATTGGAATGACTCTAAAATCGTGGCCAATTTTACTTGACCACTACAATCAGTCAATTACTTGGGCAGGTAGGCGGGGAAGGCGCATGAAGAGGGATATAAGATTGTTCTATTTAAAATCGTGAGTTCTATGGTGTCACCATATAAATCCGATGCAGTAATAAGTTAGTGATATATGTGGCAGTGCTCCTGCCACATTTGCTACAAGAGATTAGCGAGGTGCATTAAATGAATTTTGTGTTGGCTTGTTGTTGAGTTTGTTTAAATAGTTTCTATCATTTTGTTTAAACGCGCTAAATAGTTCGTAGTATTTAATTTTCCAGCCATTGAGTTGCACTTCATCCCTACTAGCATTTTCCCTGTATCTATCTAAAACTCTATTTAATTCAAAATTTTGTTTAGCAAGATCAACAGCACAATTTCGCTGTGCTGAGGAAATCTCCTTTTCCCTAGCGAAATCTGATTTTAGGGATTGATACGCAGACAAAAGACGTTTAAATTTCGTTTTCAGTTCATTGTAGGCGTCGAGTAGGATGCGATATACATCTTTACTAACATCGGCTCTCTCCTGCTGCAGAGCAGATATCTCAACTTTGAGTACTTCAGCGCTTTGTGTCATACCATCACGAATAGATAACGCTAGCTCAGCCTCCTTGATTTGTTCCTCTCTTATATCAAGTTTTGCTTTGTTTGATTTTAGCAGTAGTTGTTTGTATTCAAGTGTATTTCTATCGTCCTCTATAGATAAAGTAGCTGTATCAATCTGAGATTTTTTTTGATTTAGCTCTGCCTCTCGCTGAGAATGTTGTGCTAAGGCACTATTATAATTATCCATAAAATCGCGAGCTGAAGATAACGCGGAGGCTGTTCGCTGAACTTCAATATGATCGCGTCTAGCTCTCCGAATGCGTTTGGGGCCAAATCTCAATTGACCGACTCTAGAGGAGACACGATCATAATATCTGTTCTGAAATTCTTGCATTGAGTTGCGATAGAGAATTTTACGCATTTTTCCTGAACCTTTATCACCGTCAGGAATTTTATCTCTAGATGCCATTCCACAGTGAATTGATCGAATATTAACTGAACCATTAATTACAGGAGGAATTGCATAAAAATGAATATGAGGGAATTCTTCATCCAGATGAATAAGACAGGATTTAAGATTATCACCATACTCCGATATTAAAAAATCTAACGTTAGCTTAGTCCATCGTTCAAAATTGGTTTTATCAAATTCAGTGCTATTGAATTGAACTGGATAACTACAAATTCCCGCAAGAAGTAGTTGCGCGTCTTTTCGAATTTTTCGTCCTAGAGGATCCTTACTTGTGGATGCTAACGTTTCTATTTCAGGTATAAGGGTTGTTGGAAATGAGCCATATATCATAGTTGGATTTTGCGGGTTTTTTATATGTAGGCATGATAACGGATCGCGTATAGCCTCAGAAATAACCTCTGAAATTGTTATTTTACGTGCAATGTTTTTTTGGGAATTGGACATTTTCGATACTTCAGCAGAATGGAGCCCGTACGTTTCGATATGGATAAATTGATAGGTAGACATAAAAACCTCACATTATTTTTATTATTTTATGGGTTTAATTAGCAAGCTGTAATTCGCTTAATAGTCAAATTTACATTCTTCTTTTAATTGTATGCAAGAAAGAACCCATAGTGTATGTGATGTTATGGACACATACTGCTAGTCGGTCACTAGTGTTAGCTAGAAAGGTCTTTTACATATATTAAAAAATTTATTAGAAAAAGTTCTTAAATAAGACTGGTTTATATTTTAAATGCTTACAGGTTTACAATCAATAGTTGAGCTGAATTTTATTTCCTCACTGTGAGTGAATCTTAAAAATTCAAGCGTGCCTTCTGTTAGTCATTGCATTATTAAATTAATTGTATGAAAGCTACATATGCTTATTGATTTCAGTGGTTATGGTAGATATGATGGATGCGAGATTCAGGTGTTTTAAATATGTTATCTTCTCCGTCATATATTGGCAGTCTTTCATTAATTCTTGGGGTTCATCCTCAACAGATATTACAATGGGAAATGAAACGGATCCGAAGCTTCGGTAAAAGTATTTTTAAAAGTATGCTGACTGCTGCATACAAATCGAGAAAAAGCGAATCTGACTTTAGCGATATGTTCTGTAATGTAAACTACATTGAATTCAAGGAAAATATCGAAAATGATCTAGGGGTAGAGCTTTCAGCATTTATGTTGAAATATATCAGAGGGGATAGAACTGGAGGGGTAAGACGATCCGATCAGGTTGCGTTGAACAAAAATAACATAGCGAAAAGGTTTGTTCGATTTATAAAAAAGCTGCAATTGAATGTTGAGATGAATTCAAAAGGAATAAAGTATTATGTTGGGGATTTAACTCATAAATTCAGAGTACAACAGAATGAAATTAATCAGGATTTTTTAGAAAAGCAATTTTTCAGGACCGTAAAAGGTAAGTTAAGACCCATCTCAGAAATAGCAGACAGGGCAGTACAGATGCGATCTGAGATCTATCTGGAAATGAAGGCGGCCGATGATATATGCCAAAAGCATGGGATGACATGGATGATGGTGACTATCACTCTACCAGGGCAGTTCCATAGTAATCCACGTGCTGGAAAAAATAGTTGGCAGCTAGGTACAGAGATAGATGACAGCTTGGATTTTTTTAGACTGCGCTGGAATAATATGAGGAAATTTATCTCAAAGAAGAAAAATTCGCATTTGAAATTTAGCGAAAAAACGGGGTTTGGATTCAAAATAATTGAGCCGCATTTGGACGGAACACCTCACTGGCATATTATGCTGTATTGCGATCCCCATTTGATACAGGAGTACAAGAATTTATTTACCAGGTATTTTAAAACTTCTGAAAAATCGATAAATTTTAACGTAGAAGATAAAATGCTGCCGAACAGGGCTAGTGGAGCATCCTATTTGTTTAAATATGTTATAAAATACAATGAGAGTGACCTAGAGCAAATGAGTAGGATAGACGCATGGCGTAGTGCAGTTGGAGTTCGTTGCTTTGATAGAATTGGATTTAGGGGAGAGAAGACGCTGTATAGAAATCTTAGAAAAATCAGTTCCAAACTACAAAATACAGGATCGGTAGAGTTTATTAGAAAAGAAGGCGTGAGCGATGATGAATTCAACGTTGCTATGAATGAAATAACGTCATTGATGAATATAGCTACTCAGAAAAAGATAAATAATGGGAGAGTAGTAAATGATATTTGTTACGCAGAATTTATATGGAATTCACAGAGAACTGAGAAAGTTGTTAAGGCTGTTCATGATGATCGTAGATATGATATATACGAAAACTCAATGATAAAAATTTTAGTGAGAAAAACAATCGTAACAAGCAATTTTCAAGAAGACGATAATAAAATTAAGCCGTTACTTAATGCTATCGTTTTTTCAAGTAAAACAAGATTATCTTGTAGTAAAAAAATTTTCAACATTTCTCATATTATTGACAAATGCGAGAGGGTGATTAGTCAAATGAAAATGCAGTTGCTAGAGACTCTCAAAGCAACCGATAGATTCATTTATTACTTATTTTAATTTCGGCGAAGAGAATATTTAAGTGTGTAGACTTTCATGCTTAAATGTTGTTCGAACTTAAAAGAATAATAGAAGTTACACTTTAATGCTGGATTTTGGTATAGCATAATTGAAATTTATAAAAGATAATATTAAAAGTGTTGGTGTGGTTTTTATTTGAAATAAAGGTTGGAGAAAGCATACCTTAGAGTTATAGGCTGTAGTTTAATTGGCGACAATTGTAGATAATTATCCAAGTAGGTGGGCTGTTCATATTTTTGTGTCAGGCTAAATTCACAAAACGATATGGTTTTCTAAGCCCCCCAAGAATTTTATAGGGAACCATCATAGCGTAAAATTCTAATTTTTGAAGGCTTTGTTTCCTAATTCAGATTAGCAAATAAATCTTTGTAGCATGAACAAGTATCAAACAATATATTGAGTTTTAGTCATACCTAGCCCTGTTAACTTGTCCCGAATTTAACGCTTTGATCATTTCTTACTATCGGTAAATTCAATCATGATGGACTCCTTGAGTAGGTGTGACAGGCATAATCACAGGCTAGAGTAAGCCGCGCTCAGCAAATGATATTGGCGTACGGCCCACCACAATATGGTCAAGCACGCGCACATCGATAAGTTCCAGTGCATCGGTTAGCCGTTTAGTGATGTTCTTATTTGCAGCCGAAGGTTCCGACTCGCCGGATGGATTGTTGTGGGCAAATATCACTGCTGGCGTATTGACGGCCAACACAGCCTTAACCACTTCTCGGGGATAAACACTGGCAGCATTTAAAGTGCTAAAGAACAGCTCTTTAAATTCGAGTAATTGATGCTGATTATCGAGCAGCTTTACCGCAAATACCTCCCGCTCATAACCGCCCAGTTTATAAGTTAAAAAATCCTTAGTGGCCTGTGGATTGGTATAGGCGTCCTTTTTTACATAGCGTTCGGCAATTATATTGGCGGCAGAGGCGAGGATGACATCATCCGATAGTGGCCATAGCGTCACAGGTCGAATGGTTGTTCCGGTGTACATAGGTTTTGTTGACATATCGGGCTCCTTGAAAGCGTTAATAGGCTTATGTAAAGGAGTGATATATATCTGAAAAAAATGGGAAAAGTTAAAAATTACTGGCATGGGTAATGGGAAGAAACTATTACCAAGAGTTCAGTATGACACCAAACATAAAACTTATTCGATTAAAAGACGTGATTGACACCACTGGCTTAGCCCGTTCAACCATTTACAAGTACATCGATAAAGGTATTTTTCCCAAAGTAGTGACATTGGGCGGTAGAGCCGTTGCATGGGTAGAAAGTGAAATACAAGGGTGGATATTGGAAAGGATCGCGCAGAGGGATGGATCAGCCTCACATAGTTCCTCATCATGTTGAAAATACTGTAAAAGAAGCATACCAATTTTCCCTCAAAATTTTATCTTTGAATTGCTATTGACGACACTATTTGACGTTAAAGCCAGCATCATATTGCTCAGGATGTTGCTTTAGTTGCAGCATTATTTGGCATTTAGGGGTAAACGCTATGATGAGTCAGTATTGGGATGAGCTGTTCAATTACGTTTTTAATGATTTTGTTAAAGGTCGGGATGGTTTGGAGTTAATCTCTCAAAATCCAATTATTTTTCTCCAAGAAAGTGATGACTTTTCAGCGATTTGTGACTGGCGATCACAAGAGTGTGAAAACGAGCGCTTTGATAGCCTTCTGTTAATGCGGCTGTTTGTAATCTCGTGGTCAAAACCCTTACAGGGTATAGCTGCATGGATGAAAAATGACTTAATCTATTCGGCTCCAATCTTCAAATTTACCCAGCCGTTATTGCTGCGACTGTCCACTTTATTTTTAGAAGATAATATATCGCTAAAGCGTCAGATACTGGACGATACCATTGCAGAGCATGATGCCAACACAACAGCATTAATAACCGCTGCTGAAACCGTGTTAAACCAGTATCTTCAACGTTGTGAAAAGCTTAACCGCCGTTTTCGTGGTGACCAGCGTCGTTGGCAGGAGACCGATTGGTTCTCTTCTGCAGAATTACAAAAAGGCTTAGCGAGAGGCAAACCTGAGTTTAGATCGAGAAGAGACCGAAAGTTTGATTGTTACTTCGCAGAATTATTTATGGCGGTAACAGTGGTAAATGAGTTTTACCCCAAAAGCCCTCTTATCCGTGCTTTGGCAAGAGTGCCATTACATTTCCCTGCATCATATGACTACTTTGAGCACTATTTTCAACGTTACATACAGCAGTTATACCTGTGTAATGCTGACCCCTGGTTTCTATTCGAACTGATGCGAAATATTGTGCCCGAGGCGTTTTTATTTCTCTGCAGTAGAACTCTCTTTAGCATATGTGAGGGAGAAGCGTTAGTGCGCTATTTTGACGAGTTGTATCCGATTGATGGATTGATAGGTTGTTCACACACTAAAGCTGAATACTTGCAATGTTTCAGTAAATTAGCTTTGATAAGTCCAATATAAGAAAATATGGATGCAGAGCACGGTAGATGACGTACAAGGAAGGTTTAAAGCGTTCAAACAAAATGGTGAGTACAGTTCATCGTCAATGGATGATCTTGAAATATCTCTCAAGATCTGCGGAACACAAGACAACCGAAGAAATCCTCGATTACTTGACGGCAGAGGGCGTTAACCAAACACTGCGAACTGTACAACGTGATCTCGCATTTTTGGCAGATATTTTCCCTCTGCAATGCGACAGGGACGGTCATGAGGTGCGCTGGTATTGGTTACGCGATAGTCGTACTGAGTTGATGGCTGGGCTCTCATTTTCAGACAGTATTTCATTGCTGCTGGTGAAAAGTTCGTTAACATCATTGCTACCTAAGTTGCTATTCAAGGGGCTAGAATCGCAATTTGCGCTAGCGGCAAGTACGCTATCGAAATCAAAAGTATTGGCTAATTGGTCGCAAAAATTCGCTAGTGTTGGGCTTGAACTGTCGAGCTCGCCGCCCACTATTGATGAACAGGTGTTGGAGCGGGTACAAAATGCGGTATTACGTGAACAGCAGCTTGAAGTGAGCTACCAAGCCATTCACCAGTCAGAGCCCAAAACTTACCAACTAGTACCATTAGCATTACTATTGCGAGGCCAAGTGCTGTATCTACTTGCAACAGTCGGGGAGCATACAGATGTTCGCCGGTTTGCCATGCATCGCATGCTGGCTGCGGAGCTTTATGGAGAAGCGAACTTCAGACGAGATTTTAAATTACAAGGGTATCTCGATGCTGGAGGTATGCAGTTCACCAGTGAGGGTTCTGCGGGGTTAATAACCTTTAAGGCAAGAGTGAAGGTACAGCAGGCCAATCACCTTGAGGAACAACCGTTGAGCGGCGATATGCAGCTTAGCAAAATCAATGATGAATGGTGTCTGCTAACAGCAACAGTGATTGATAGCTGGCAATTGCGTTGGTGGATTATGTCCCACGCTGCAAATATTGAAGTATTAGAGCCTGCAGCGTTAAGACAAGAAATCAAGCATCAGCTTTCTGAGGCTATGAGCCATTATAAAACCGAGAAAGCGTAGAATAAGCGCAAAAGGAAGTTGTCATGAAGTAAATAAGGAAACTCGATCCCCTGGAGCTTAGCTTTAAAGGCGTGAAAACAAAGGATGACGCGAATGTTGCATTAAGACAAGATGACATGGACGGTGCTTGTGGACCTTACAGCGTGTTAATGGGGTTGATTTATCATGGTGATGTTTCTCGTGACGACCTGACTAGTTTGGCTCGTTTAGATGTGAGAACCAGAATTGGTAAGTTCATGAATAGTACGTATGAATTTAACGCGATGGTTCGAGATGATACTGATGAGGATGATTTGGTTCGTTTGGGTAACTATTTCAAAAACTCCCCATATTCACAGATAAAATAGAGCCAATTAAAGCAAAAATACTAAGGAGCTAGCATATAGAGCTGCTGATGATAAACCAGTTCTAATTTGGATCGACTGGCAGGGCGGTGGTGCGCACTGGGCACTTGTGGTTGGTTACGAGTTCGTTGGTATTGATGTCGCGGAGCCAATTGTAACGAAGTTGTTCTTATTAGACCCAAGCGAAGAGGCACCACTATTGTCGCATTGGAACGAGGTTGTCCATGTGACCCATGAGGCCGGTAAGATTATTAATTCAGGGCAATTTCCTAGTGATTACTGGGCAGCTAAAGGTAAGGTCATACCCTGTAAAATTCGTTTGGGATTAGAAATGACGAAATAGCAGTTTTAGTAAGCTGAAAATGATAGTTTCTCTAATCTATTTCAAGGAAAGGAAATTAAGTTACATGAGTATTAATAACCAAGAGCGTCAACAGTTTTTAGAGCAATTTATTCTAGAATGGCCAGTGGAGCGTATAGAGTCATTGACTCTTGAAGAATACACATCGGTAGATGATCCCAATACTTTTGCGTATTGGATTGAGTTTGGCGCAGGTCGTTACCTAGGTTCAATCAAAGGTGGTGACGCTTCTAAATTTGGTATTTATAAACGTAAAGCTGAGCCAAAGGGAGTTAGAAAATTTATCGATTCTGACGATGTATATTCCTGGAAGCGCAAATATGGCTCTTCAGCAAATGAGGCATTTTCTACGGTCAAATCTAGAGTTTTGAAGGTAATACAAGCTGTTAAAAATGGCGATCTTGCAAAAATTGAATCATTGGATTTTGAGCAAGTATTGAAATGGAAATTGGCGTTTATTTATCAAGATCATAGCGATCCTCTGGTATTGCCAATTTATAAACTGAAAAAGTTTAATGCGTTGCTAAATGACAGACCATTAACTCACTCGTATGCTTACACTAAGTTGCTGCAGACTCGAGGAAATAAAACACCGTTGGAATACGGTATGGAGTTATGGCGAAAAGCTGATGAAATCGAAGGACAGGTGAGTAGTGATCAGTTTGATAGCGATGATAATAACCTCTATAGCGAACAAATCGTCTCGCTAAATCAAATTCTCTTTGGTCCTCCAGGAACCGGCAAAACCTATTCTACGATTGAGGCAGCAGTAACTACTGTTGAGCCTGAATTTGAATGGAGCACTAGGAAACAGTTGAAAGATCGATACAACCAGTTAGTTAAAGATAAACGTATTCGCTTTGTTACATTTCACCAAAGCTATGGCTACGAAGACTTTGTCGAAGGATTAAGTGCATTAAGCGACGAGCAGAATCCAGAACTAATTCGATACTTCATAAAAAAGGGAATCTTTAGAGAGATGTGCGAGGATGCTCATGCTAGCCGCTATACCGTAGGGAATGAAATCAACAAAGCAGGTCAAGTATGGAAGCTTTCAATTGAAAGTGCTCAAAAAAACAGTGCAAAAGATTACTGCTTATCTCATGGGTTAGCGGCAATTGGTTGGGGAAATACTGGTGATCTTACGGGAGATGAGGCTAATTCCTATCATCAATCTTTAGGGAAAAATGCGAAAAATACCCTTTATTATTTCAGCCAACAGATGCAGGTAGGTGATCTAGTTCTGTGTATTGATAGTAAGACTTCAGTTGGAGCTGTTGGTGTTGTAACGGGTGACTATCGATATGTTGAATCAGCAGTGCCAACTCGTTCAGATTTTCGACATCAGAGAAATATTACTTGGTTAGCAACCGATATATCTGTCGAGTTTAAGGTGTTAAACGGCAATACCAGTTTTAATCTCTCCACTTGTTATCCACTCTCAAGGCTCACGGTTTCAGATGTCTTGGATCACCTAAATTCAAACGGTGTTGTGCTAAAACAAACGCAAGTACAGCAACAAGCTCAAAATTATGTGCTGATTATCGACGAAATTAACCGCGGTAATATTTCTAAGATTTTTGGTGAATTGATAACCTTGATTGAACCTTCTAAGCGTAGCGGGCAGAATCAAACCGAAGCATTACAAGTAACTTTACCATGTTCGCAAATGCCATTTTCAGTTCCGGATAACCTCTACCTTATTGGTACCATGAATACTGCAGATCGTTCGTTAGCATTGATGGACACCGCATTACGTCGTCGCTTTGATTTTAAAGAGCTGATGCCAGAACCATCTGAAATTGAAGGGTACCCTATTTTCGGAATCGATCTAAAGAGTCTTCTCACGATTATGAATGAACGTATTAGTGCCCTATACGATCGTGAACACACACTGGGTCATGCATTTTTCATCCCCGCTTATGAGGCCGCGAAAGATGAAGATCAAGAAAGAGCCTTCGAACTACTTATTTCTGCATTCAAAAATAAAATCATTCCGTTACTGCAAGAATACTTTTTTGACGACTGGCAAAAGATTCGTTTAGTTCTTGGTGATAATCAAAAGGTCAATCAGCAGTTAGCGTTCGTTCTAAGTAATGAAGTTGATTTAGGCAGGTTGTTTGGCAGCAACACCGATTTTGATATAGACACGTGTACAACTTATCAACTTCAAACGGAAGAGAAGTTTTGGGGACAGCCTGCGGCCTACATTGCTATTTACGACCCACAAAACGCAGGGACTATTTGATGGTTAGTGATGGCAAACTCATTAGTGTCTTTGAGTACGACTTTTTGTGTGTTGAGTTACCCAGCAATGGACAAGAACGTTTTCGCCAAATTTCGCGACAAGCATTTGAGTACATAAAACAGTTATGTTTATCAAAAGAGGCTGCGCAAGCAGCCTTTAAGCTGCGAATCCAACATCAGCGAGAAGTTCTCCAGGCACAAAATTTCGCTGGCGTTGTCATTACACCTGATGGTACTCAAATCGAAATTTTACCCAAAATTGGCAAACAAACAGAGTGTTATACGTCAGATCAGGGGCGTATGACCTTGCTCTGGATGTTAAAACGTCTTAAAGGATTTCGACACCTACAAACTAACCAAGCCAATATCAAAACGCAGAAAATGCCTCTTATGGAGCTTTTTATAAGCCAATTTTTAACTGCTGTAAGCATTTTGGCGAAACGTGGTTTACGAAGTGATTACCGAGAAAATCAAGACAACTTATTATTTCTAAAAGGAAAACTAAGTATCTCTCGTCAACTTCGCTATAATCTAGTTAACCGTCAACGTTTTGCGGTAGATTTTGATGAGTTCTCTGTCGATAGGGCTGAAAACCGATTAATCAACAGTGCGCTAACGATAGTCGCTATGTATTCTCGGCTATCCAGTAATCAGCGGCTAATTAAGGAGCTTCATTTTTCTTTTGATGCTGTGCCACCTAGCAGTGACTATGTTAAAGATTTTGAAAATGTTCGTTCAGATCGAAGTATGCACACTTATGAAGTGCCATTAGCCTGGGCGAAAATCATTCTCGAAGGATTATCGCCGCAGTCAATGCTGGGAACACAGCCAGCATTTTCGTTGCTTTTTCCCATGGAAGCTGTGTTTGAAGCATATGTAGCTGCTGAGCTTAAGTGTCAACTGTTACCCACCAGCAGAATGATTACTCAAGCTCAATCTCATTGGCTAGTTACTCATGCTTCAGTCAATTGGTTCCGTTTAAAGCCAGACATCGTCATCAATACTACACAAGCTTGCTTTGTCCTAGATACCAAATGGAAAATACTTGAGCAGAAGGACAACAACGCTACTGCTAAATATGGCGTTTCAACAACAGATCTCTACCAAATGTTTGCCTATGGGCATACCTATCTTAATGGCAGTGGAGATATGTATTTGATTTACCCAATGCAATCCGGATTCGACAAAGCCGTACAGTTGCCTCTGCTTTACCATTCATCAAGCTCAAGTGGAGAGACTTTAAGATTGTGGCTTGTTCCATTCGAAATTAATGAAAAACAGGGCAAGCTGCATCTTCCGTTAGCACATCAACTGGTGGCAACAGCATTCGTGGTAGAACAGTAGCGTTGATAATTTAACTATGAAACTAATGGGTGTAGGTGTACATAATCGAACTTGTTGACATCCCAAAAGGCCGAATGTTTACGATCGAAGCCATGGATGGGCTTTGTTTCCTAAATCGAGTCAGCGAACAAAACTCTCATCATTGTTCAAATATCAAGCTACATAGTGGGTTTCAGGCATACCTAGCCCAGTAAGCTTGTTCAAAGCCCTAATCATCGCGTGCGTTTTCCGCTTTTGGTTGGGCAGTATACCGGAGACCTGGCATTAGGCTGCGATATCTTGAGCTTTGCTACTGACGAAGCACGGGAGCTATTTACGTCCAATAAAAATAGAGACCTGAATTTAGTCGAGCGATTTATAGGGGTTAAAGGCCGGAAAGATAAGCTGGCTGCTATCGAATTACGGGGTAACGAAAAGCATGCAGCTAAAAGGTATGCTGATAAATACTACTTGTACCGAATCTCTCAAATATCAGCGGATACTTTTAGTTTAAGTGTTTTAAAAAATCCGCTTCAGGATCCTGAGATTGTCGAACATTCAGTTTATATAGACTTAGATAGGTCTAGTAAAAAGGAAGAATTTGAGATTGTGGTTCAAGCAAACACTTCAACCAAATTAGTTGAAAGCAATTCTAAAACAATTACATAAAGCCGTTGCTCATTTGCTAAGAAGTTACCTGGCTATCAGGGTGTCTGTGTTATCGATAATGAACAAGACCGGATTTCAATTTTACAATCAATGAATGTAAATGATGTCTGGGGCATTGGGCGTAGGATAAGCAAAAAACTTGAATTGATGAACGTAAAGACCGCCTATGACTTAGCCAAAATCCCTGCAGGTTTAGCGCGTAAGCAATTTAGTATTGAAATAGAACGCACTGTGCGTGAACTCAATGGGCAAGCGTGCAAAGTATGGGACGAGGCGAGGGCGGATAAGAAGCAAATATTCTCAACTCGTAGTGTAGGCGAGCGTATTACCGAGTATGAGGATTTACTGCAAGCCTTAAGTAAACATGTGGCTATTGCCGCAGCGAAAGCGCGAAAGCAAGGTTCAAGCTGTAAAACCATGTTGTTATTTGCCAGTAATTCCCCCTACGATGAACGCCCAACAGGCTTTAAGACTTTAGTGCACTTTGCTTGTGCCACCGATTGCAGCATTGAACTCACTCAAGGTATGACGCAAGCTGCATCTCAACTTTTCCGTGCCGGTGTACGTTATCATAAAGTCGGTGTTGGCCTGATTGATTTGGTCAGCACCCAGCATGGCCAGTTAGATTTATTCAATGTCTCAAAAGCCAAACCAGCGTTAATGAAGACTCTTGATGGCATCAATCAACGTTATGGCACAGACACCTTATTCATTGCAGCTCAAGGTATCGAGCAAAAATGGCTATGCGCCGAGACCTGCTCACGCCACAATACACAACCAAGTGGCATTGTCTGCCTGAGATAAAGTGTTGATATCCGGCAGTAGATGGATTAACACGTTAATGCCTCAAAGCGTGTCAGTATAGCTTAGACCCAATTTTTAGTCATACTTCAGAGTGGCTACTGTAACTGTGACGATTCGAATAGAGGAATTGATAATGAAGAATACTAAAATCAATATATTTCTCTCAAAATGTGATGCTACCGCACCACTACCTGATGACTTAGCGGCAAGGGTTGATTCTCCTTCTGTCGGGAATGAGATTATTACTTATTGCGAAGAGACGCCTCTGAGTTCTGATGATGAGTATCGTGCAGCTTTAAAGAAAATTGAAGGATTGTTTGATGCAATACCTAATACCGCTGAAGGTTCTGAGCTTGAAAAATGGATTTCATTAGTTGAATCATATGAAAATGAACACTTCCCAATGTAACTCACTGTAGCCCCAAAAGGTTACATTAAGCTCCCCTGTTTTGCTATGTTCTCGATGTGCCAATACTGACGCTCCGCTTTGGCTGTAAGTTCGACTTCCAGAGGTAAAGATCTTAAGTAACAATCCGTATTAATGGGTGTAACGCCTTTGTGTTTTCGTTGACGCTTAACTGCAATCGTAGCATCCACATTATTAGCCAGCATTAATGAAGTAAATGATTTCTAAAATGGCCGACAATTGGCGGCATCGCTAGGGATAATCTCTTTGCAATAGAGTCGTGGCAAGACCAATCTGCTCGGCAAAATAACAAAGCGGGGTAACCAAACGCTCCGGCTATTACTTATCCATGGCGCAAGAACCGTGTTTAACTAGTGCGATAAGAAAAACGACTCACTAAGTTAATGGTTACAAAGGCCTAAGCAACGTCAGCACATCTGCAAGTGACGGTCGGCTTGGCCAATAAGATGGCTCGGGTGGTGTTTGTGATGATGAGCCGCAGACAAGCATTTGATATGAATAAGGCGTATAAAATGGCGGCGTAATATAGAAATTTTTGCGTAAAGAGACTCAAAATGTAGTATAGATAAATGTCCATCAAAGCACAACATCGATAATAGTATTAATGAGTTAAACGGTTTACCTTACCCAAAACCTGGTTCGGACGGTGGCCTTTGAGGTCATTTAAGTGCCTAGGATAGTAAGGCGTTAATTTGGATCTCATTTGGGCGCAACAGGTGCCAGCTATATGTCGCAAGACCGCGAATCATTAGCGACCAATCCCCCGTTTTACAAATACCTTTTAGTTACGACACAAGCTGTCGCATCTCTGCGTATAATATTAAAAAATAACGAATTGAGGTGCACTATGGATGGTCTAGTTATTGAGTCAATCAGCCTACTTACCCTGCTTGAAGAGAGTGATGTTCCACATTACGAACAGTTAAAACCTGGGGACATATTATTGGACTTCCCAGGAGTCTGGTTAGCACTCTCTGAAGATTGGAAAGGAATATATCAACATGTATTAGCGACGCCAGAAG
>Ga0172380_10005974_pt1 | contig 14411 bp, 16 predicted proteins | sample Leawe162metaG_FD_119747 | JGI IMG/M metagenome (GOLD analysis project Ga0172380, IMG submission 119747) | Leachate microbial communities from a municipal landfill in Southern Ontario, Canada - Leachate well 162 metaG | ecosystem: Engineered > Solid waste > Landfill > Unclassified | place...
CACTACGCAAACGTAAACGGTAGCGTGTATTCGGATACTGTAGAGTTTACTGGTTGGACAGGTTGCAGCCAAACATGCTGGAGCATATCTGTAGATTCGTCTGGGAGTCAAAGTTTTAGTTGGAACACAACAATAACAGGATAAAACTGTAAATATTACATTTATTAAATTTTTAACCGCAGTCTAAAACAAATATTAATTAAGGAAACTGCCAAAAATGCAAACAATGCCCATAATGACCAAGATGACCAAAAAACTACGCAAAGCCCTAATCCTGCAAAGAATCTTAGATGGCACATTCGACAGGCAAGAACTCACAAAAGAAATGGGATGTAGCGACAGAGCATTCAGACGTGACTTATCACAAATAGCTGATGAACTAGGCAAACCATTCAACGACCAAATGAAGGTGTTAAGAGCGGTATGCGCGGAGAAACTAACCGTTTACGCGGCGCTCGACAAGTTGCCAGCCTCGGTGATGGCGAAGCTTCTTGTAGCTGGAGAAACCCGCAAAGTCGAATTAACAGAAGAAATAACAGAAAACAAAACCGTGACTTACAATGTCAACGCAATGCTTGCAGAATATGAACACCTCATCAAGACAGATAGAACTGAAACGACAATTATTCCTAACAACAATACTACAGAACCCATATATAAAACAGAAACCAACAATCAAGCAAGCACAATTCCTGTTAACTGAAAACGAAGAAGCACTCTACGGCGGCGCGGCAGGACCAGGCAAATCGTCCGCTCTTTTAATGGCTGCACTCCAATATGTTATGGTGCCAAGATACAGCGCAATCTTGTTTAGACGCACATTTAGAGACTTAAGCTTACCGGGAGCACTACTTGACCGTAGCAAAGAATGGCTGTTAGGTACAGATGCCAAATTTAAAGGGCAAGAAAACTGCTGGGAGTTTCCTTCAGGAGCAAAGTTGGCATTTGGGTATCTTGACACTGAAACAGACAAATATCGGTATCAGTCTGCAGAGTTTCAGTTTATCGGTTTTGATGAACTTACACAATTCACAAAAGACCAATACCGCTATTTGTTTTCGCGTTTACGTCGCTTGGAAAACAGTCATGTTCCATTACGTATGCGTGCTGCATCCAATCCTGGCGGTATAGGCCACGACTGGGTTAAACAACGTTTTATGATAGAAGGCGCAGAATACAACCGCGTATTTATTCCTGCCAAGTTAACTGAAAACCCGTATATCGACCAAGAAAGCTACATTAAATCACTCAGTAACCTTGACCCAATCACACGCAGACAATACCTAGAAGGTGACTGGTCAGCCAAACATGGCGGCAGCATCTTCAGGCGTGAATGGTTCGAGATTGTAAGAGAACCTCCTGCAGATGCAACTAAAGTGCGTTATTGGGATAAAGCCGCAACTAAACCTAAAGACACAAACAAAGATCCTGATTATACTGTGGGTGCATTGTTAGGTTTTAAGAACGGTCAATACTGGATAATCGATATACGTCGTGTCCGTGTTCCGCCTATGCAAGTGGAAGCGTTGATTAAACAAACTGCAGAGTTAGACGGCAAAAATGTGCCAATCTACATGGAACAAGAACCTGGCAGTAGTGGTGTAGAATCAATAGATCACTATAACCGGCAAGTCTTAGTTGGTTTCATATTTCACGGTATAAAAACAACAGGTCCAAAAGCCGAACGCGCTGCTCCTGTGTCTTCTGCATCTGAAGCTGGTAACGTCAAAATCGTTCAAGCCCCATGGAACACAGTGTTATTGGATGAATTTGAAGGGTTTCCTATTGGCGAACATGATGACATAGTTGATGCAGTGTCTGGGGCATTTGAGAAAGTAGCACATTGCGATCCAGAAGTATTAACAGGTAAATTATGGTGACAAAATGTCTCAATTCTTCAAACGTAAACAGGCTCAAACAGAATCCAAGCCTGCCCCAATAGTGCATGAAGTTAGCCGTGGCTTTCTGAGCAAACTAACAGAAAAAGCCAAATCCATCATAAGAACCACCAACGACTCAACCAAACCCGACCGCCTCTCACACCCAAACTACATGGACCGCTACGTAGACTTATGCAGCGACCCAACCGTAAGCGTATCTCTGGACATTAAAAAGAACGCTATAGTCCCAGACTTCTATTTTGAAATGCCAGAAGAACCAGAAGGCGAAAAAACCCATAAGATTGAAGCAAAAATCGTAGGCGACGACCCCCAAACCGAACCCACATCAAAAGCTGTGGAGAAGCCTAAGCCGAAAAAGAAGCATCCTAACCAGTTAAAGCTGGAAGAGTGGAAGAAAAACACTAAAGCCGTCAAAAAACTAAAACAGATCGTTGGCACAATGCTTGCAAAAGGCTTCTGTCCAGTAGAAGTCGAAGATGATTATAGCCTAAAGATTTTGCCTCCTGAAAACTTTTACATTTACCGCGACAAATACGGCACAGTATTGAAGTACACTCAGGAGCAAACTGTTGGCAACCCAATTGTGGAATGGAAAACATCTGCTGAAATGGACAAGATAATTCTGTTCATCAACGACGAAGACACAGACCACCCGTACGGTGAAGCAGACGTGGAATCACTCGTAACCTTGCTGGATACACGCAGCAGTTTGAACGAGGACATGGGCAAAATCATACACCGCTTCAGCGCACCATTCATCACTTTAAGAGCCAGCGGCAGCGCAGCAGACATCAAGACAAATATGGAAGCCAAAGACGTAGACGAAATCCTGTATCTGGGCAAAACCAATAAAGACGAGGTTGAATTAATCGTTGTTGAACCCGACCCGCAAGTCAAGTTCCTACCTTACATTGACAGTGTAGACTTCCAGATAGGACAAAAGCTTAATGCCCCAACAATGCTGCTTTTAAAAAATGCCACTGAAGCATCCGCCACAAAAATGCTAGATGCGTTTAACGTGTGGGTGCAATCTTTTCAAAACGAGCTCTTAGAAGTTTTGGAAGAGCGAATATACAAAAAAATAATCGCCAGCGGTCCAGTCCCAATTATGCGTTTTGGCGCTCCCCGCGAAGTTTTAGACGAAATAACTTTGCCAGACATCAACAACTGCACAGACAAAACCATATCTAAACGTCAAGCTCAAGACTTACTAAAAAAGAAGGGCATCGAACTTATTGAGGATGAAGAATTCTTGAATAGGCAGCATGAGCCTTCACCGTTTGATAACCCATTCGGCGATAAGGGTAAGCAGCCTTTTACACAGAAAAAACCGTTCACTCCACAACCTGCAACTACGCAGCCATCAACTGAACGTTTCATCGAGAAACTTGGCGACATGGAACTGGGCTTAACCATCATAACTGCTTCTTACTGTGAAGGCAAACTGAAGATTGCGGAAGCCTGCCAGCAAGCCGACAAAACCATTTCAGCGCACATGCAACTAGTTCATAAGGAAGAGTGGAAGGATTACCGGGATAAACGGTTTCGCCAGTTCTTGTATGAGTTGGTGCCTGACTTGAACAGGCTGCAGAAACAGGAAACTTACACCGTGAAAGTTGAGGGTTAATGCAGAAAGCTATCGCCGTCGCTATTGCAGTGCATGAAGCACGCAAACGCATAACCATTGACACAAACAAAACCTTTTACGGCTTACTAGACAGGTGGCACTACATAACTCTTGGAGACAGTAAAGTATGCGATTTATGCAGCCCCCTTGACGGTCAAGAATTCAACGGCAACTATCTAAGAACCCGTTTTCCCAACCACACAATAGACGATGAAGACGTGATTCGAGTGCATAATCACGTGCCAAGAGACGATAACTGCCGTTGTATATTGATGCGTAGCACATTGTTCTTTAGTGATTTAGGGGTTGACGAGAAATGATTGGTCAAGAAGGCGATACCCGCAAATTCAAGCGGTTGCGCAGTACGGATTATTATGAGGCTAAAGCTGCTGTGCAAGCTGAAAAACGTCAGCCGCACAGTCTTCCATTATGTAAGAATTGTGGGCAGTCGCTTACTGGGCAGAACTTCAACGGGTACTGCTTACTTTGCAAGGATGAGCCTTTATAGTAACAAGGAGAATATGTCATGCGTCATTTTGATTTTGAAAGAATACACAACGAATTCTGCAAATACTACAAAGACCCCCGAAAAGGCGAAAACGAATATTACAGTTGGGTCAACGCAATGCGCCTTGACGAATCCAGACCATACGGACAAAGCCGCGAATCCTTTACATGGGCAAAAGACATGCTACGCTACCTAAAAGAAGACTCAAACGCGAAATATTACGGCGTAATCGTTGGTTTACCCATAAGAAGCATGAACAATAACGTTTATCGAGAACGCGACCTCATAGCCGCAGCTTTAACGTTAAAAGGCAAACATCCAAGCCTCAACCACAACGACGCATATTGGTTCAACAATACATCACGATACGGCACGTTAACTGTGGAAGACGCAAAATACGAGGACGGCGCAGTTGAAGCAGTCCTTAAAGTGCCAAAAAACGCTGTGTGCCCAACAAACGGTTCACCAATGACTGATTTAATAGACCGCCAAAAAATCGTGAATGTTTCTTTAGAAGGCAACAACGATGGCGCATTCGAATTCACCGATCCCCCATTTACGCTTTTAACAAGCGACGTTTTGCCAGGTATTCCTCTAGCGCGAATTAAGCCGCTTGAGCGAATCGTATCTGAAGCATTCCAAACTTTACAGTCCTCAATTTACAAAGAGAGGCAGGAGAACAAAAAAATGGTTATTAAAGCACGAGTAATCGAAGACGCCGTTAACACTAAAACCACAGGTAACCCAGATTTTCGAGGTGAAACAGACACACCCATAACCGCTGACAACCAAATTGATTCACAAAACGATTTAGCAAAGACAGCAGTAGGCGGTTCAGTGCCAGACAACTACACAATGAACAAGAATCCTGATGCAAAGCCCCCGAACACTGAAGCAGCTGTACCAGACCGCAATATAGATTCACCCAGCAGCGGACCCGCATCCGATACGAAAACGCCGAAACCAGAAGACATCACCTCAGGACCAACTAAAAATAAAGCGCCAGAACGCACAATTCCATCGGCAGGAGCACTACCACACACGCCAGACCATGCTAAAACCGTCACTGGTTCAAACCCTGCATGGGAAGAACTTGTAACTAATCTACGCTCTGAAGTTTTAGAAGAACGCAAGCAACGTTTTAAAGCACAAGATCAAATCGGCACTGCGTCAGAGCAAGCAAAGCAAGCCGTGGAAACCGCTACTAAATGGGAATCACGCTACACTGAAATGAGTAACGCATACACTAACCTAGAAGGCAAAACCGCTCAACTGCAAACGTTGCTAGACCAGTCTACAACGCGAAAAGAAGAAGCTATCCGCGACATGTATAACATAGCCGCTGAAAAAGACAAGTTTAAGGCTATGCGTGACGAAGCCGCTGGAGAACGCGATGACGCAAGACGCGCCCTTGAGAACCTACAGCGCAGCTACAAAAGTTTAGACGACAAGTATAATGATTCATTACAGAAAAACCTAGTTCTAAGCCAGAAATTAACATCGGCCAACGAAGAATACTTAGAGGTTGCTAAAAAATTGGATGCATCAACAGAAGCGTTAAGCCGCAGCAAGAACGAAGCTAAAAAGATTATTCGCATCCAAGCATAGTCACAAGTTGACATACGACGCACCTAGCCGGATGAAGCTAGGCGGCAGACAACCCTGGTACGCTGCCGTCAGTCCAACGGGGACATCAAAAGGGAAAACAAAGTGATACATTATGAAAGCAGAAATTGAAACAGGCAACGGACAAACTATCGAGATAGACACTTCCGAAATGGAAAAACGCCTCATAGAAAAGCTTGGCGCTGAAAACAAAGCAGTTGCAGAAAAATACTTTGAAAAGCTTAAAGAGACACGCGAAGAGAAAGGCAGCAAAGGCATAGTTGAAGCTTTTGCGCCTGAAAAGAAAGCAGCCCTCCTTGAAGAATTCAAGAAAGGCGATAAACTGGATCACCACAAAATCAACGAGCAATGGACGATTTGTGTGCCAAAATACGCAACCGCTGAACTTGCGGGGCACTTGCGAGACTTCGTCTGGGTAACCGACGCGGTCAAGGGAAAAGCAGGGGAAGACGTAAACATTCCAATCGTTAAAGACCTTGACTTCGCAACGGTTACGCCTAAAACAGGCACTTTCACCGCTACAACTGGCTTAATCAACGTTGTCACAACCACACTTAAAGAAGCAGGTGCATACTACGACGCATACTATGGCGACATCGAAAAGATTGACAGCAACATGCTAGATGAACTTAACAGGGTGTTTGCGCATGCAGCCATCAGAGCAGAAGACCGTGAACTTATCGCGTTGATTAACAGTGCAACTTCAGGGTTATTCCGCAGCTACGGCGGCGGCACCAGCTCACTGTCACCTCTATTTGTCGGCACCAACGCATCAGCATTTAACGCAAACTTTATCGTTGACGCATTAGCAGCTTTGATGAATCGCGGCAAAGATGTTTCGCCAGGCGAATGCATACTTTACCTAAACAACAAGCTTTGGAAGGCACTTGTGAAGCAAGTAATCGGAAGCACCCCTATGGGCGCAGCTAAAGCAGATGCAATCACAACTGGTATGCTTGAAAGCTTAATCGGCGTTAAAATCGTGGTCGGCGGCAAACAAGCCAAGTGGCACTGCAACCAAGTGGCAATATCAAGCTATGAACACGCCTATTTGATGCGGCCTAAACGTGCATTAGCAATGGCTCCAAAACGCGACATCTTGATTGAAACAGATAAGCTCATAGCGACAAGACAACTCCGTATTGCCGGGTCCCATACGTTTGGTGTAAAGTTGCTTGATGCAACTGAAATTGTGCCAATTGTTAGCGGCTCAGCTATTTCAGCATAGTTTAGCTTAAGACACCTCTATCTTTCCCCTTTTTTAGTTAAAAACAAAATAAATTGGAATTGAAATTAATGAGCGAAGAAAAACCCTTCAAGATACATGGCGTCATCGCAACTTATAATGATCATATGACGTTGCCCTTAGCGCTTGACAGCATGAAAGGCGTCTGCGATAGCATAATAATAGCTGATGGCGCTTACCAAAAATATTTTGACACTTACAGCAAATTTGACAAGTCCGCGAAGCCGTGGAGCACGGATGGCACCTTAGAAATTATTGAGGCGTTGCGTCCTCATTTGCCGCCTATTCAACTGATTAAAACTCCAAATGGCAAGCCATGGGTTAACCAAGTGGTGAAGCGCACAGCCCTTTTAGATGCTGTTCCCGACAAAGACTGGTTTATCGTCCTTGACTGTGACGAGCAACTGTTCGGTGACGTCATCGGCGGAGTAAACGAGATAATGAGTAGCGGATGCATTGCAGGCTTCGTGCCATTATACAACATCGGCTTAGACATGAATGGGTTACTGCCGTTTTGGCATCCAAGAGTATTTCTGAAACTGCCCGGCATGCATTACGAGCGTAAACACTGGTTCCTATGTGACTATGCACACCGAGTTATCGAGCATAGCTGCCCCATTTATGGCAGTAACCGCTTTGTGCTTGCTCATTTCAAAGTGTTTCGTGACGCAAAACGTCTTGCACCCCACATGAGCTATATGCTTGATATGGGGAAAGGCGGATTCCAGGAGCCTCATAGTCCAATGTTTAAAACAGAATTAGCGCAAGAGGAAATTGAAAAATGAAAATAAATGATGATGTTGATTTAGCAAACGTTTTAGGCAGAGCTTTCCGAACGTATGCTAACCAAGTGGAAAACGGGTTAACACAACCCTATACAGCCTTCATTGACGGCTTAGACTGCGTTGACGTGACAGTGTTTCTACACGCTGATGGGTCTATTGTGGTGAAGCCACTGTTGAAAGTGGTTCATTTACCCGTTAATGTTGAGGTTACCAAGCCAATTTTAGAGGCACAAGAAATAACAGTTGCTGAATCAGGCATCAACGAACCTGAACAATCAGAAGATGTAGAAGTATTAGACCAAAAAGCCCTTGAAGAAAACAAGGTTATAATAACAAAAAGGAAACGTAAAACAGAATGAAAATAATTTTCTTATCCGCCCGCGACACAGGCGGCACAACCTACACGTTAGCCCACGCCATAAACCGCGTCACACCTGAACACCAAGCCGTCAACATCCGAGGCATAAACACTTTCATCGCTTACCCCACAATCATGGATATGGCAGATTACCCTCGAAGCGCAATGAAAAAGATGATTCTAGGGGCAGATGTAGTGGTATTCTTAGAGCTTATTCACCCTTTCACTGAAGCTTATGGGATAACGCGAAAAGAGTTAAAGGATGTGCCTAAGAAAATCTTGTTAGAGATGGGTTCTGAGTGGCGTTATGGACGCCGAGACGTACTAGAACAGGCAGAACGCATTTTAGGCGATTACAAAGTCGTGTTGGGCGGCGCTGACATGTTCCAACCCATCGACTTCAAAGACCCCGAAGGCAACGACGTGCATTTTGATGCTGTAGACGAGTCAACAGTTGAGTATTTGCCTGTTGTGCGGGGTTTTGATGAAATCCAAGAGAAATATGGCATTTCTAAGCCCGATCAAGTTGCGTTGGAGTCGTTTGCGTGTCCACGGAAAAAAGTGATTTTTACCCACGCACCCACATCGGAAGTGAATAAGGGCAGCCACATATTTTTTAAAGCAATTACACGAGCGCAACAAGCCGTTCCTAATCTTGTTTTCACGACTGTTCGACAGCAAACTTGGCATGCAACACTTGGCATTATAGCAAAAAGCGACGTGCTCTTAGACCAAGCGCCGCCGTTCCCAACAGCTTATGGCGCGTTAAGTGTTGAAGCAGGCATCTTCAGGTTGCCAAGTTTTAGTCAAGTTGCGCCTGAATGCAGAGACTTCATCAAGCGGCACACGGGCTTAAACACGCCTCAAATAGCGTTTAACGATGACGAGGACTTGTTCAAGAAGGTTACGGCTATTGCTACGGATGCGGAACTTAGGCATGAATGGGGCAACCGAAACTACGAGTATTGTAAGCAACTGCATGATGAGAAGCCAGTTGTTGACAGGTTCCTAAAGATTGTGGAGGCAATGTAGAAGGTTTGAGCGCAGACGAGTTTGAACATCAAGAGCAACTGCGTTTAGACGCTGAAAGACGCAAGGAAGCCTTGCTGAGAGGTACTCCTATGCCTGGTTCCGTAGAGGAATTCCTGTCTCTTTTTCGGTCTAAGCTTAATGAGAATCCGTTGCTTGAAGAGTACATTCGCAGGGAACATGCGGAAGCTAAAGCGTCTTTAACGCGGATTGAAGAGTTCTATGAACGTAAACTTAAGGCGCATCAAGATATTGTTCAGGAGCAGAATAGCGTGTTGGATTCACTGTTTTCTATATTGCAGGAACTTCAGGACAATTTTAACTTGTTTGCGCAGCAAAGCCTTGAACTGCAAAAGAGTAGGCTTGACAGGGTTAGCAAAAGTTTGGATGTTTTGGATCGCGTGATAGTGCAGGATTATTAGGGTTAAGGCGGAGCTTTCACGATGACAACAAACACGTTAACTCTCAGCAAGTACGGCGCTGAAATGTCAATTGAGAAGGTGACGCTTGAAAAAGCATCAGTTAACCTTTACAGTGTCGCCGCTGACTTGCAGACTAAGGAGCCTGCATTAGACGAGTACGAAATAGTTTTGTCTGAGAAGCCTAAAACAAACATTTTCACATTACCCTTTACCAGTAAAGACCTTGTTTTCTATTACCAGCCGCCTTTAACGCAGGAACTTGACCCGAAAGAGTACGATTCAATAACTGAAACTGAAGCGTGGAAGGATGGCAAACTATTAGTTTCAAGACCTGAAAACATTGTTGGGTCTTACGCAGTTTATCATGCTTCAAAAAGCGGCGGTATTTATGGCACTGGGAAAGCATTTCATATTTACCGCCCATGGGCGCAGGATGCGAAGGGTTGGCGTGTTTGGTGTCAACTGAAAATTCAAGACAACACCTTAATAGTTGTTGTTCCGCAAGATTTCTTAGATAAAGCAGTTTATCCTGTGGTTATTGACCCAACATTTGGATATGAAAGTGTCGGTGGAAGTAATGGCGCTCTATACGCTTATCCTGCTGCTGGCATGCATGTTGGCACAATTTATTTATCCGCTGTTAGCGGTACATTAACAAACATCAGCATTTACACGAATGCTGCTTCACCGTGGCATGTTCGTGTAGGGTTATACAGTGATGAGGCAGGGTATCCGTATGATTTGCTTGTTGAAAGTGCATCAACCATTGGCGTTGCAGGCGGATGGTGCGACATAGCGTTTAATTATGCTTTCACAGGTCCCGTTTGGCTATGTTTAGCGCATGATGTTCAAGGTAACATGTTAAAATACGATTCTTCGGTTGCAACTCAAGGATACGCTTATGCTAAAGCTTATGGCGCGTTTGATGCTGTTTTTACTGCTGGTGCCACAGCTTTTACAAATAAATTTAGTATATATGCGACTTACACAGCCGCAAGCACTGGTCAACCTTACATTAGCCGAGTCCAATTTGTTGAAGGAATGCGCACTTACGGAGGATTCTAAAAACGACCACATCATATAGTCCAATGAAAAAGAACACTGCACAATCAATCATTTTTCCCATACTTGACGCCGACGGCGACCTAGTCACAGGCGCCACAGGCTTAGACTCTGAAGTCAGCATTGACGCAGGAGAATTCACAGACTGCACAAACGAGGCAACAGAAATAGCCACTAACTCAGGCATGTACTACTTAACGTTAACCGCTGACGAAACAAACGGTTCATGCATAGCAATCATCGTTAAAACTTCTTCGTCTGGAGCTAAAACCACGCCACTCGTGTTTTACACGCAAAGCACAAACTTAGATACTATTGTTGCTGACACTAACGAGTTGCAAGGCTTAATATCAAGTGGCAAATTACCAGCTCAAGTGAAAGGCTTAGATGACATAGACTTGTCAGCCACAATGAAAACCAGCGTAAACGCAGAAGTAGACACAGCCTTAAACACAGCCATCCCCGCAGTTAACACTGCCGATAGCATAAACGATATTTTGCTTGACACGTTAGGCACTGACGTTTGGGCAACCGCAGCACGAACCCTCACCGCACACGCTTTCCCCTTCACCAACCCAGCCGCACCCACAGCACTAGCAAACTTAACAGTGGGCACAGTAACAACGCTTACAACATGGGATAAAGCAGGATACGCCTTAAGCGCAGCAGGCATCGACAGCGTATGGGACGAAGTAATAGAAGGAGCAACCCCAACAGCACGCCAAGCCATGCGACTGTACCTTTCAGCTTTAACAAGCAAGCTTAGTGGCGCAGGAACGGGAACCCTTGTCTTCCGAGACTACAACGACACCAAAGACCGCATAACCGCCACAGTAGACGCAAACAACAACCGAACCGCCATAGTAACCGACGTGACCTAAAAATGGCAGACGGCTACTACGCAGACAGCTACTGGGCAAGCGACTATTTTGCTTCAGGCTACTGGGGCAACGGCGGCACCACTCCAGTTATCACAGTAACACCTGAAGGAGACCGCTATATTGGCACAGCAAAAATAGTTAAGAAACTGTCAATTCGGCAACTACAGGCGATAAGGGCTTTTCTTGAGGCTGAAACAAGTGAATAAAGCACGATTCACCGCTCCCAACGCGGTAATTCTTGGCGAACCCGACATTGGCGAAGGCACATGGATAGGCTACTTTTGCCTTATCGAAAGCGTCAACGCTAAAGTCACAATCGGCAAAAACTGTTCTATAGCGTCAGGCGTTCACATTTACACTCACAGCACCCATGAGTTAACCACTGAGGGAAAGCCTAAGAAAACGGGTGCTGTAACAATCGGAGACAACGTGGCGATTGGCGCGAACAGCGTAATCTTGTATGACGTTAAAATCGGAAATAACGTTTGCATCCCCGCATTATCATTAATTAAACCACACATGAAGATTGAAAACAATGAGAGATAACTGTCTTGTAGAAACCATAAGAGCCTGCGTTCATCCCTCGCCGAAGCCATGCGTAAACATCAGCGGTGGCATAGACAGCGCAATCGTACTGTACCACCTTGCAGAAAAATCTAAGGAACAAATCCACACTTACACCGTCGCCTTCACTGGACAAGACAACGAATTAGAACACGGCAAACAATTAGCCGACCACTACAAAACAGTACACCACGAAATAATCATTGATAACCTACTAGACCGTTACCCAGAAATCCTAAGTTTTATGGATAAGCCACGCTTTAACCTGTGGCCCTTCTACGTTGCAGAACAGGAAGCCAAAGACGGAATGCAGAACTGTTACATTGGCGAAGGTGGCGATGAACATTTTGGCGGCTACTGGTATCTGCCACAGCAAAGTTATCCTGAAGTGTGGGCTCACCTGTTCCAGTTTGTAGACCCCACTTACCAGCAGGTTTATGACCACTTCAAAATCACACTGCACAAACCGTTGCATCCGAGCAATTTGCGGTTTAACGTGACTTACCCCTTCTACGACCATGACCAAGAAAAACGGTTTGTCCGCGAAGCCTACAAGGGATTACTGCCTGATTTTGTGATTGACAACCGCAAATTAAACGGGCGTAAGGACTACTGGACTATTTGGCAGGGCGAACTTAAACAGCGTTTTCCCAACCAGAAGCCACGAAGCGAAAAAGACGTGCAGGATTTACTTAATTTGTTTGTGACGCGAGAATGGCTTAAAACTCACGATATACCTGAAACGGTGCAAACTATTGCTCAGACTCACTAAACCCTGCATCGGCAAAGAAGAAGCTGAAGCCGCCGCAAAAGTCCTATCGTCAGGATGGCTTGCAGAAGGCGACTACACACGCCAATTCGAAGCAGAAATAGCCCGTTTCGTCGGCGCAAAACATGCCATTGCCACATGCAACTGCACAATCGCGTTAACCCTGTGCCTAAAAGCACTCGAAGTAAAAGGCACTGTTGTAGTTCCCGACTTCACGCACCCAGCAACCGCGCATGCAGTCCTCAACGCTGGATGCCACCCAGTCCTATGCGACGTATCCCTAGAAAGCTACAATATGAACACTTGGAACGGTTCACCCTTCGCAGTACCCGTAAGCTGGGCAGGCAACCCACTATCAACTTACCCGCGCACATGCTTCATTGAAGACGCAGCCTGCAGCCTTGGCGCAGAAGGCGTCGGCTCAACATACACCTCTTGCTTCAGTCTGCACCCAAGAAAAATCATTACTACAGGCGAAGGCGCAGTAATCACCACAAACGACACCTTACTGGCTGAAAAGTTGCGGTTGCTCAAAAACTTTGGCAAAGGCGGCGGCAACTACAGATTCAACGACGTATCAGCCGCAGTGGGCATTGAGCAGCTTAAACGGTTGCCACACTTGATTAAGGTACGCCGCGAACTAGCCGCAGTTTACGACAGCCTGCTTAAGGATGCGGATGGCGTGACGGCTCCGCAGAAAACATCTGGGCACGTTTACCAAACCTACGCGGTACTACTGGATAAGCGTGTCAACCGTGATAGCGTAATCAGCAAACTTATTGGCAAAGGCATAGAAACCCAAATCGGCACGTACGCCCTGCATTTGCTGCCCCAGTTTAACAGGTTGAAACGATGGGCTAATCTTGCGCGGAGCACGGTTTTGGCGAATCAGTTGTTGGCGTTGCCCATGAGTTACGACTTAACATTGGAAGACCAGCAAAGAGTAGTTGAGGAATTAAAGCTTGCAGTATCCTAAACGAGTCACCATAGAATTAACTAACAAGTGCAACCGTAGCTGCAAAGGATGCCCACGCCACAAAATGACCACCCCCCAAGGCTACATGAACCCCACCCTATTCCAGAAAATCATAAACCAACTCCCCGAAAACACCACAATCGTACCCTTTTTCCGCGGCGAATCCCTCATACACCCACTATTTCCCACTTACATGAGGCAACTGAAACGGTTTAAAACCGTACAGTTAGCCACAAACGGCGACATCCTAACACCCACAAACCAGCAGGCAATCCTTGACACATGCACCTTCATATCCGTAAGCCTGCACGAATTCAAGTACCCCAACCAAACACGCTTTCTAGGACTATTATATGACGCGCTTGGCAAAGACTTAGAAACCCAAGTCAGCATACTCGAAACCCTCTTGCCAGAACGCAAACGCAAAGGCTTCATCCGAGCATGGCAAAAACACGTTAACAGAATACGCATCTACAAGGAACACAGCGTCAACGGCTTCGGCAACATGAACACGCCACAGCCAACCACGCCATGCCACAAGCCATTCGAAGACATGATTATCTACTGGAACGGCAACGTGGGCTTATGCAACCACGACTGGAACAACAACACCTACCTAGGCAACTTGAACATGCAGTCAATAAGCGACGTGTGGAA
>Ga0172380_10005975_pt1 | contig 14410 bp, 17 predicted proteins | sample Leawe162metaG_FD_119747 | JGI IMG/M metagenome (GOLD analysis project Ga0172380, IMG submission 119747) | Leachate microbial communities from a municipal landfill in Southern Ontario, Canada - Leachate well 162 metaG | ecosystem: Engineered > Solid waste > Landfill > Unclassified | place...
CAGTGCGCTGATTGAGGGCCCAACAGTCGGCTCGCACCGACGCGGAGAAAATGATGAAGCCCAGTTCGATTGTACTGATCCTCGCCTGCCTGAGCGCCGTCCCTGCGGTGGCCCAGCAGGTCTATTCGTGGACCGACAGCAACGGTACCAAGCATTTCTCGGATACCCCGCCGCCACCGAACACGGCGTCGGCAAAGAAGCTCATCGTCCACAGCGGGGTCACCAGCACCGCTACCGAACCCGAGGCCGAGCAGCCCAAGGCCGGCCCGAGCATGGCTGCAGCCGCCGGCTACAGCGAGGATGACATCAAGCGCAATTGTGCAGCCGCGCGCAAGAACCTCGATATCTACAACGCCTCGGCACCCGGCGACGAAGCCCTGCCGGAAACCCAGGTGCAGTATCAAATGAACCTGAACAAGGCCAAGGAACAGATCAAGCTGTTCTGCGGCTGAGCGCTTGCCAACCGCGGCTGTTGGCCAGCACGGAAATCCGTTGATGGCCACCACGGCCTGGCGACTGGGAGTCGTCCACTCGATCAGGTCGACGCGCCCGGCGCGGTGAAAACCCACCTGCTTCTGTAGAATTGCCGATCCACTGCGATCGAAGCAAACCCATGCGCCTGTCCCGTTTTCACCTCGCCACCGTCAAGGAAGTCCCCGCCGATGCCGAAATCATCAGCCACAAGCTGATGTTGCGCGCCGGCATGATCCGCAAGCTCGCCTCCGGCATCTACACCTGGTCGCCGCTTGGCCTGCGCGTCTTGCGCAAGGTCGAGGCGATCATCCGCGAGGAAATGAACCGCGCCGGCGCGATCGAGCTGCTGATGCCTTCGATCCAGCCGCAGGAACTGTGGGAGGAAACCGGGCGCTGGGAGAAATTCGGTGGCCAGTTGCTGAAGATCAAGGACCGCAAGGACGCCGGCTACTGCTACGGCCCCACGCACGAGGAAGTGATCACCGATTTCGCCCGCCAGGAGCTGAAGTCCTACAAGCAGTTGCCGATCAACTTCTACCAGATCCAGACCAAGTTCCGCGACGAGATCCGCCCGCGCTTCGGCATCATGCGGGCGCGCGAATTCCTCATGAAGGATGCCTACTCGTTCCACATCGACGCCGACAGCCTGGCCGCCGAATACCGCAACATGTACGACGCCTACACGCGCATCTTCACGCGCCTTGGCCTGCGCTTCCGCGCCGTCGATGCCGACACCGGTGCCATCGGCGGCAGCGCCTCGCACGAGTTCCAGGTGCTTGCCGATTCGGGCGAGGACGCCATCGTCTTCTCGACCGGCTCGGACTATGCGGCGAACGTCGAAAAAGCCGAGGCGCTGGCGCCGACCGGCAAGCGCCCCGCGCCCGCTGCGGCAATGGAAAGCATCGACACGCCAACGCAGAGGACCATCGAGGAGCTGACCGCCTTCCTCGGCATCGACGCCAGCCAGTGCATCAAGACCATCATCGTGCGCGGCAATGATGGCCTGGTCGCCTTGTGCGTGCGCGGCGACCACGAGGTCAACGAAGTCAAGGCGGCGCGCCTGGAGGAACTGCCCGGCGAATCCGCACTCGCCGATGAACAGGAAATCGTCCGTGCAATCGGTTGCACGCCGGGCTTCATCGGCCCAGTCGGCCTGCCCGCGTCGATTCCGGTCATCGTTGATCGCGATGCGGCGCTGGTTGCCGATTTCGTCTGCGGCGCGAATGCCGCAGGCAAGCATCTGCGCGGTGCGAACTGGGAGCGCGATGCCCGCATCACGCGCATCGTCGACCTGCGCAAGGTCGTCGAAGGCGACGCCTCGCCGGATGGCAAGGGTCATCTGTCGATCGCCCGCGGCATCGAGGTCGGCCACGTCTTCCAGCTCGGCAGCAAGTACGCCGAGGCGCTGGGCGCGAGCGTGCTTGACGACCAGGGCAAGGCACGCATCATGTCGATGGGTTGCTATGGCATCGGCGTCAGCCGCATCGTCGCTGCGGCGATCGAGCAAAACCATGACGAAGCCGGCATCCTCTGGCCCGCACCGATGGCGCCCTGGCAAGTGGTCATCTGCCCGATCAACATGGCCGGCAGCAGCGTCGTGCGCGAGGAAGCCGAGCGACTTTACGAGGAACTCGCCACGCGCGGCATCGAGGTGGCCCTGGATGATCGCGGTCTGCGGCCGGGCCCGATGTTTGCCGATGCCGAGTTGATCGGCATTCCGCAGCGCATCGTCATCGGCGAGCGTGGCCTTGCCACGGGCACTTTCGAATACCGTCGCCGTGACGAGGCTGAAAATCGTTCATTGTCGCGTGATGCGCTGCTCGCGCTGTTTGCCTGAGCGGCCTTGGATCATCCCGCCATGCCGAGGATTGCTCGCCGCGGGGTGAGGCGCATCAAGGGGGAACCGCATGGACGCCGATGAGCCGGAAACGCCGCAGGCCGAGCGCCGGCGGCAACTGCTCGGCGGCGAGCTGCGTTCTTTGCTGCCGCTGGCGCTGGCGGTGATCCTGGTCGTGGTTGCCGTGGTCGTGCTTGGACACGAAGCCGAGCTCCACCTGCAGGCGATCGAAGCGGCGATCGCCGCACTCGGCCCGTGGGGTCGCGTGGCCTTTGTCGGCTTGCTGGTCATCGGCACTTCGATGCTGGTTCCCGAAACATTGTTTGGCCTGGTTGGTGGTGCCTTGTTTGGACTCGCCTGGGGAATTGGCCTGCTGCTGCTTGGCAACCTCATTGCCGCCGCGCTGCAATACGGTCTCGCCCGCCGCCTGCTGCATGCGCGGATCCAGAACGCACTGCAAAGCCGCCCCCTGCTGCGCTCGATCCAGTCGGCGGTGATCCGCGACGAGTTGCGCCTGCAGGTACTGCTGCGCCTGACCCCGCTCAATCCGGCCTTGATCAGCTATCTGCTTGGCGCGGCCGGCGTGCGTTTTGCCGGCTTCATGCTTGCCAGCCTGGTCCTGCTCAGCCACTACGCGATCGAGGCGTATATCGGCCACGCCGGCAAGCAATGGCTGACGCGTGGCCTTGCCGGCACGCAAGAAGGCTGGCAACACGATCTGCCGATCTATGCCGCTACTGCCGTCGGCGTGCTCGCCATCATCCTCGTCTCCAAGGCCGCGCATCGCGCCGTGCTGCGCGCGATTGCCGAGAACCCGGCTGGCCCGACCGCCACGCGCAAGCCGTAGCGGCCCGGGCGGAAGACCGCGAGCCTCAAGTGCCGGGACCGCAATCCAGGCATGGCGACGGCGGCTTCGTGGCCATGCCGAGTTCCTTGAGCAGCGCGCGCAAGGCAGTGCGCAGGCCTTCCTCGATGACCGGGTGATAAAACGGCAACTCCAGCACTTCTGCGACGCTCTTGCGCAATTGCACGACCCAGGCCAGCAGGTGCGCCAGATGTTCGGCGTCCGGGCCAAACATCTCGGCACCCAGCAGCAGGCCGCTGCCGCGTTCGGCATAGACGCGCAGCAGGCCCTGGTTGACCTGCATCACGCGCGCACGGCCCTGGTTCTCGAAGGAAACCTGGGCGCTTGCGAAATCGATCTTGTCGGCAAGCAGCCGTGCATGTCGCGCACCGACAAACGCCGCTTGCGGATCGCAGAAGACGATGCCCATCGGCGTGCGTCGCGGCTTGCGCAATACTTGCGGATAGCGTCCCGCATTGCGTCCGGCCAGATGGCCCTCGTCGGCTGCCTCATGCAGGATCGGCCGGTCCGCCGCCGCATCGCCGGCGATGAAGATGTGCTTGACGCTGGTCTGCATGGTCAAGGGATCGAAAACCGGCACGCCGCGTGGGTCGCGTTCAATGGCGGTGTTTTCCAGGGTCAGGCGATCGACATTCGGCGTGCGTCCGGTGGCCGCCAGCAGCCAGTCGAAGCGCTCGCTGCGCGGACGCCCCTCGTCGTCGATGAAGTCGATGCACACGGCATCGCCATCGCGGCTGACGCGCACCTCGCGGGCATCGAGACTGACCGGCATTTCCGCGGCCAGCGTGCGCACGGCGACTGCGCGAACCGCGGCATCCTGCAAGCCGGCGATGCCGCCACCGCGGCCGAACAGACGCACGCGCACACCCAGCCGATGCAGGGCCTGGCCGAGTTCGACGCCAATCGCGCCAGCGCCGAACACGGCGACCGATTGCGGCAGATCCTGCCAGTAGAACACCTCGTCGCTGCTGATCAGGCGATCGCCCGCCGGCTTCAGGGCATCGGCAATCATCGGTCGCGAGCCGCTGGCAATGACAATACGCGCCGCCTCGATGCACTCGATATCCGCTGCCGGTGCCTGTTCCGCATCCGGCGCGTCCAGATGCAGGCGATGGGCTTCGGCGAATCGTGCGTAGGCACGCACGATGTGGCCCGGGTCGAATGCGGCAACGGTATCCGTGGCAAAGCCGACAAAGCGATCGCGCTCGGCACGCACGCGCCGCATCAGCGCCACGCCGTCCACCTTGCCGGCATCGCTGCCGATACCGAACGCCGGCAGAGCCTGCAGGCGGTGGCGCGCCTCCGCGGGCGCAACCAGCAGTTTCGACGGCATGCAGCCGATGCGCGCGCAGGTGGTGCCAAATGGCCCGCCTTCGATCAAGGCGATGCTCCCGGTGTGCTTGCGCACCTCGCCATAGGCGACCATGCCGGCGGTTCCGCCACCTATGATCGCGACATCGACCTTGCGGGTTTTCATGGCCTGATACCTCGCTTGCAGGGATCGCCCGGCCTGGGCAGCGCATCGGCAAATGCTGCCCGATGATGAACATGGAATAAGCCTCGCGGACCTCGATGCTGCGTCGCAGCAACGAGTCCCGTATGATGACGCCCCCGAAAATCCCGGCGCTCATGCGCTGTGCGCGGATGTCCTCATCAAGGAGTTTCCATGGCTTTGCAGCTCGTTTCCACCGGCAAGGACGTGCCGAACGAAATCAACGTCATCATCGAGATTCCCAAGGATGCGGAACCGGTCAAGTACGAGGTCGACAAGGCCAGCGGCACGATCTTCGTCGATCGCGTGCTGTCCACGCCGATGCGCTATCCGTGCAACTACGGCTACATCCCGCAGACCCTGGGTGGCGATGGTGATCCGCTCGACGTGCTGGTCATCCTGCCGCTGCCGCTGGTACCCGGCTCGGCAATCCGCTGCCGTCCGGTCGGCGTGCTGCGCATGAGCGACGAGGCCGGTGCCGACGAGAAGCTGGTTGCCGTACCGATCCCGAAGGTGTTCGAAGGCTACGCCCATATCAGCGACATCGATCAGGTCTCCAGGCATTGGCTGGAACGCATCGGCCACTTCTTCGAGCATTACAAGGATCTTGAAAACGGCAAGTGGGTGAAGATTGAAGGTTGGGCCAACGCCGACGCCGCCAAGCAGGAAATCCTCGCCAGCGTCGAGCGCTATCGCAACTCGGAAAGCTGAGCTCAGACGAGGAGATCCTGGTAGTCGGGGTGCTTGTCGATCCACGCTTGCACATACGAGCAGGCCGGCACCACCTTCCATCCTTTCGCACGCGCCTCGTCGAGGGCAAAGCGCGCCAGCTGGCCGGCAATGCCGCGTCCGCCGAGGCTGGCCGGCACGCCGGTGTGGGTGATCGTCATGGTGTTGCCCGACAACTGGTATTCGACCACGCACTCCTGCCCTTCGACCACGGCGACAAATCGCGTGGCGGCGGGCTCATGGACAATCTCGATACTCATCGGCACTCCCTGGTGGCATCCACAGTGGATCCAGCGAGGGTTTCCGTTTTGCCGGCGCAGGTCAAGCGCAATTTCCCGCCTGAGGGAATTGCGCTTCGATCCATTCATTCAACGCCGCAATCCGTCATCGAGCACTATTCCTCCTCGAAACGCCGGATCTCGTCGAGGATCGATTGTGCCTTGCGCAGGCTGCTGCCGGTCATGTTGCTGTCCATGGCCTCGCGCAGCCGCGTGCGGCCACTGCGCTGGGCCCATCGATGGAAAGCCCATGTGCCGAGCAGGCCGACCACTCCGCTGGCGATGCACCAGCCGATCGCGGCGCCCATGTTGGCGTAGAAATCGACACCGGCCAGCCAGGCGAAAAGGCTGGCCACGAAAGGAATCCAGAACAGCCACCACGACAGGCCAATGATCATCCCGCTGCGGATGTAGAACCCGCGCAACCGTGCAAGTTGCTTCTGGATCGTCAATACCGGTGCGGCATAGTCGAGCCGCTGGATCATGCCCAGCGTGATGCCGGCGAACATGATTGCGAGCACGCCGTAGACGTGCACTATGATTCCACTGAAGAACAGGCCGACGACCTCGCGCTGGCTGCTCCATGTCGAAACGCCAAGCAGGATCATCAATACACCAAAAATGATCTGCGCGATCTGGCCCCAGAACAAGGGTCGCAAGCCGCTGCGCGCCTTGTCCGCGCGCGAATCGCGGAAGAGTTGCAGATTCAGCGCGTGCTGCTGTTCGAGGCGCCGATCGAGGGTTTGCCATGCGGCTTTCATGTCATCGAATTCCATCGTCGTATCCATGTTGGTTCAGCCTTTGAATGAGGTGTCGTTGCGGATGCGTTGCTTGAGGCGCGATATGCGTGTTGCCACGTTGGTTTCGCTCAGGCCGAGGATCTCGGCAATCTCGCGATAGCTGCGCTCTTCGAGGACAAGCAGCAACAAGGCACGGTTGAGCGGGTCGAGTCGCGCCATGAAATCCTCCAGCGCACGGACGCGCTCGTCTGGCTCGTCGATGCCACCGACAAGCGCTGCTTCGTGCGCGGATTCGTCGAGTGGCAGGCTGTGCCGGTCGCGTCGCTCGGCATCGCGCAGATGCGAGATCGCCACGTTCAACGCGATGCGGTACATCCAGGTCGGGAACGAGCGCGATTCGTCATAGCCGGGAAACGCCCGCCACAGTTGCGCACGAATCTCCTGGGCCAGGTCGGCCCGATCGGTGGCCAGCCGGGCATAGCTGCCGGCGACCTTGAAAACGATCCTGTGATGCTGTTCCAGCAACTCGCCGAAGCGTTCGCGTCGTGATCCTGGCGCCGTGAATGCCATGGTCTGCATGATCCCCTTGCCCGTCCGATTGTGCCCGTGTGCCTGCATGATTCGCCGCACAGCGGAAAAAATCACAGTGGGCCGAGGACGGGAATTGGACTACGGAAACGGGTCAGTCTGCCGGTGGCCATGCTGGACGTAGTTTTGCCGTCCGCGACGCCCTCGGCCCGGATTTTGCAGCGATTATCGTGGGCAAGCTGAACAGCGCAGGGTTCCGGTGGAGGGCTGACTCCTCCCACGTCGCGCCTCGGCATCGGCATGAGGTAAATCCGGGGGGGCAAAGCAGGCAGCCCGATCCGGACGAAGCCGCGCATGGCGTCGCACCCCCTTGCGTGAATCTCAAATCATGCGACGCTGGCATTGTTCCACCGAATACCGCGTGTTTTTCTCTCAATCAGGAGTACATGGCAAAATGAACCGGGCACATGGATTCATCCTTCTCATCCTGCTCGCAGCGGGGCCGGTGCTGGCCCAGTCGCCAGTCAACCGACTCGAGTATCAGGTTCCGATCAACCCCGCCGTGGGTGGATGGAATTCGCCTTTGACGAACCTGGGCGGCATCACCTTCGATTTCATTCCGGATCGTAACCGGCCCATCGTGTCGGGCCAGTGGATCTACCAGATCAACGGTGAATACAAGAGCTTCTTCTTCCAGACCAACATGGTCTACTCGACGCAGCCGGAAGCAATTGCGACAGGGATCATCTCGACCTTCGAGGGCCCAACCTACGACCTCACTGGCCGCGGTGACTATGCCGATCCGGTCTATGGCGGCGGTGGCACGGCCGTGCCCACGGGACGCACCATCCGCCTGGAGTTCAATACCTCGCGGGCAGGCACCTTCATCGACAATCCCGGCAAGGCGGATGAGCGGCGCTTCCCGATCTTCGCGTCGCTGCGCGGTGCGCCGCTGGTCGCACCGACAGACTATGCCGGTGATTGGTCTGTCGCCGTGCGCGTTGATGGCCCGCAGTTCCACTTTCAACACATGGGGCTGGTGCAGCTTCGCCCCTTCACCGGCCCCACGACCTTTCAGGTGCTCGACTACTCCTCGGTCAACAACGCCCCACCCGCAGGCGTAGCCGTACCGCAGGAAAATGCGCGGCTGTACGAGGTCACCTGCGCGACGGCCGATCCGGAGAATGGCCTCAACGCGTGTGAGGTGATACTGAATTGCGGATTGCTCTGTGAATCGGGTGTGACCCGCCCGCTGCTCTGGATAAACCCCGACGAAGCCGGTGGCTTTGCCGATTCGACCCGCCAGGCCAGCAGGACCTTGTTTTATGATTTTGGCGAACCGCTGCTGATCACCTATGGCGATATCGATCGCATCATCATTCGCGGATCTCGAAGCGCAACAGGCCAGTCCATCACCGAGATGCAGTTCACGCGTATCCCGACAGGCGTGTTCCAATAATCAACAATACCGATCAACGAGCACGAAAAGGCCACCGCAAGGTGGCCTTTTCTATTGTGCAATCACAACCCAACCTCTATGGAGAGGGCAAGGGATCGACCTTGCAGCAGACGTTGTAATCCGCCACTTGCGATTTGTCTTCGCGATACACCCCGACGCCCCCGACAACCTGGTAATAGAAGCGCGAACACTGCTTGCTGGCGACCTGGACACTATTCATGGTGACGATGCCATATGTGCGACCGACCGGCTGGCGGCATCTATTCAGAACCGAGTCGTAGTCGCCGGGGCAATAACCCAAATCGAATTGAGCATACCCCAAGTTGCTTTCATCCAGCCCCGAGGTCAGGGTGCCACCGAACGGCAGCACCGTGATCTGGCCATTGTTGCCGCAGACCGACATATCCCTGTCGCCGACGATCCGGCGTCCCCCATCCGTTCCGCCCGGGCCTGACGTGGCGCTGCACACGTTCATGAACTGGGTCAGCCCGCTGATGAGTTGTCCTTGCACGACCTGGCAATTGCTGTATTTCGGCGCATCCGCTACCGGATTCCCGCCCTCGCCGCCATCATCCGGATCCAGATCCTTGAAATTCACCAGCGCCACCGCCGAGGCCTGGGTAAAGCCCGCCGTGAAATACGCCGTCAGATCCTTGGTGAAGGAGTTGCCGACACCCCGCGCCGTGCGTGAGGACTTCTCGATCGTTGCCGAGATCGCCTTGTAGTCACGCCCCGTCTGCGCTGCAATCGTCTGCTTCAAGGCGAGGATGGCCGGATCGGAATCCTCCACGCCGATCCTGGCCAGCTTGACCGGTATCGGCGCATTCGCCTCGGAAACCACAGCGGTGGGCGGCTCGCCGGCGACGATGCGCCGCGCCACCACCATGTAGGGCTGACCGAACGGCGAAACGGCCGCCGTTCCCGTCCCCTGCCTGGCGGCAAAGTCAGTCGGCAGGAAACCCGCGGTAACCACTGCCGAAACGGGAATGGCGACGCTGGTATTGAGTGGGTAGCTGGCAGCCGGTGCCGTCGCCAGGTACGCCTTGCTCGCCCTATTACCTATTCCCTGTTCGCCACTCCTGCCTACCCGCGCTTGAGCAGCTCGCGCAGTTCGATCAGGGCGGCATTGGCGCGCGAGATGTAGTTGGCCAGCACCAGCGAGTGGTTGGCAAAAAAGCCGAACGGCGAGCCGTTCAGGACCATCGGGCTGCTCAGCGGGTTTTGCGCTTCCTCGATTTCGCGGATCACCTGCTCGAGGCTGATCATGGCGTTCTTGTCGCGCAGCACCGGGCCGAAATCGACGCGGATCGCCTCCAGCTGTTCGCGAATGGCCCAGGTATAACCGCGCGCCTCGTAGAAGTTGTCGTCGATCTTGGTCCACGGGGTCTTGACGATGCGCGAACCGGCGGCGGGCCTGGATTGCTGGGCATTGGGATCATTGGCCAGATCGGTGTCGATGCGCATCTGCCCGACACTCGCCGAAAGACGTTGCGACAGCGAACCAAGCCGCGTCGAGACAACCGAAAGGAAATCGACCAGGTTGTCGGCACGCGCATAAAACTGCGCATCATCCTTGTCGGCGTCGGCGAGGCGCGCGGAGTAGCTGTCGATGCGCCCGATCGCCTTGCGATACTGGCTTTCCGAACTCGGCAGCAGCCAGCGGTCGTTTGGCGAACTTATCAGGGGTTCGGCCTCCTGCAGATCCTTGTCCTCGACCGACTGCGTCTGCGAACGGCTGAACTCGTTGCGCAGGGCGCGGGTCAGGTCGCGCGATGCGGTGACGACGCCAAACTCCCAGTTCGGGATATTGTCCAGCAGCACGCCCGGTGGCAGCTTGTCGTTGCTCAGGTAACCGCCACGCTTGTCGAGCATCACCTCGAGGCTGCGGATCAGCGCCGTGGTCGTCGCCGAACCCACCACCACCGGCTGCTGCCGCTCGGTGGCGCGCTGCTGGGTTGCCTTGATCGGATCGAAATAGCCGGGCTCGGTATCCCACCACCACATCATCGCCAGGATCGAGAGGCCCACGGCAAGCAAGAGGGCCAGCAGGCCACGGACGAACCATGACGAGCGGCGGACGACAAGCGCTGACGATTCCATGAAGCCTCCTGGGAACGACCCGGATCCGCTTGGCCCGGTTGATTGGCAATGCCGGGCAGGATCTTCGAGTGCGCATCTTCGCACGGCGCAAATGAATCGTGCAGACCTGCAAGCCGCCGGAAATCCAGCGTCCGCGCCACCTTCATTTTCGCAATCGTGTGCTGGCCATGACTCTGCGCCGTACCGATTGCCGGGGCGGCAATGGCCGGATCCGGGAACTCCTGCAAGGCGTGTAGGAAATTTCCTACAGGCAGACGCGATGAAACCCTGACGACAGCCAAACAGCGTTGCCTGATGCTGTCGCCCTCATCCGCAACGACGCCGCGCGAGCACAACGGATCGAACCGCAGCGGCATGGGTACTTCCAGGAAATCCGCAACATGCGCAAAGAAGCACGCGACACCCTCACCACGATCAAGACGCTGACCCGCCTCGAAGCGTGGATCCGCTGCGCCAAGGCCGAACTCGCCAGCACCCCCGGGGACGAATTGCTGGCCGAGTTCATCCGCGTCAATGAGCGCCTCGTGCAGATCGAGCGCAACAAGCTGCTTGCCGCCTGAGCGCAGCCGCGCGCGTGCGGCGCGGGTGCCATGCCGCGCCGATCCACTACAATCGGTCCCCCGGGAACGCGCCTCGGCAAACCGATGCGCGCCCTTGCGATCGAGGCGACGATGTCCAGGCAAAACACGCTTGCCGAGCAATTCCGCGCGCTCCATGTCCGCGGAAACCCGCTGCTGCTGTTCAATATCTGGGATCCGGGTTCGGCACGTGCCGTGGCTGCAGCCGGTGCCAAGGCACTTGCCCTTGGCAGCTGGTCGGTTGCTGCCGCCAATGGCTATGCCGACGGCGAACGCATCCCGCTCGATTTTGCCGTCGGCAATCTGCGACGCATCGTCGCTGCCGTTGACCTGCCGGTTTCAATCGATCTGGAAAGCGGCTACGGCGAGAAACCCGACGACGTTGCCGCCACGGTGGCCCGCGCGATCAAAGCCGGCGCAATCGGCTGCAACCTCGAAGACAGTTTTCCGCAGGACGGCCGCTTGCGTGAACCTGCCGACAATGTGCGACGGCTGGCGCGCGCCCGCGCTGCCGCGGAAGCAACCGGCGTGGCGTTCTTCATCAACGCGCGCACCGATGACTTCATGCAGGCACCCGCCGAAAACCACAATCTCGCGCTGCTGCGCTCGGCACTCGAGCGCGGTCGCGCCTATGCCGACGCCGGTGCCGACGGCCTGTTCATCCCGGGCCTCGTCGATCCGGCCCTGATCGAGCGCGCGGCCCGCGAATCAGCGCTGCCGCTGAACATCATGAAAAGCGCCAGCGCGCCGTCCCTGCGCCGCCTCGGCGAGCTCGGTGTCGCCCGCGTCAGCCACGGCCCGGGGCCCTATCGCGCCATGATGAAGCACCTTGAGGATGCAGCCCGCGAAGCGCTGATCGCCGGCTAACGCGGCACGCCCTGGCAAACTCGCCTAGTCCTTTTTTTCCAGCGCCTGCACCGCTTTCAGGGTCTCGCTGACATGGTGATCGGGGCTGAGATCCGAATGCACGTGCACGATCGATCCCGCGGGCGATATCACGTAGGAGGTGCGATTGGACCAGCCCGGCTTCTTCGTCAGCAATGCATCGTACTGCCCGGCAATTTTCGCCCCGGGATCGGCGGCAACGGGAAACTTGCCGCCGCAGTATTCGGTTTCCCTGGAGAAGGCGGCAAGTTCATCGACGTTGCCGGCAGTCACGCCGATGACGCTCGCACCCGCCGCCTTGAACTCGTCGATGGCTTCCGAAAACAGATGTGCCTCGATGTTGCAGCCCGGCGTGTGCGCGGCGGGAAAGAAATAGACGACAACCGGACCCTTCTTCAAGGCATCGGCAAGCGAATAGGTGAACGGCTCGCCGGCGAGGAAGGCGGAGGCGGTGAAGTCGGGCGCTTGCGACCCAACCTTCAACGCCGCCTGCAAGGGCGATGCCGGCACCAGGGCAGCCAAAGCGAGAAGGACGGCAAGTGGATGGATAAGCCTCATGACAGGAGCTCCGCAGCGGGGAAGAAAGCCTTATACACCCGCATGGTCAAAGGAGGGCATTGACGGCAACCGGTTGCGTGCTTGCCTCAGCGCGCGGACTTGCGCCTGCGCTTGTCAGGCGGGGCCCTGCGCGGCGTTGGTTTGGCCGGCTCGCCTTTCTTGCCAAGCTGTTCCAGCAAGGTGCCCATGTCCTCGGCATGCTCTTCCTCGACCTCGAGGATTTCCTCCATCAAGCGCCGCGTGGTCGGATCGGCGGATCCCAGGTAATCGACGATCTCGCGATAACTGTCGATGGCAATCCGCTCGGCGACGAGATTCTCCTTGATCATGTCGACCAGATCATCGCCTTCCACGTAATCGGAATGGCTGCGCGTCAACAAGCCATCGGGGGAAAAGTCCGGCGCGCCACCCAGCTGCGTGATGCGCTCGGCAATGCGGTCGGCATGGCCTTGTTCCTCGTTGGCATGCGCAAGGAATTCAGCCGCCACGCTGTTGGCATTGATGCCCGAGGCCATGTAGTAGTGGCGCTTGTAGCGCAGCACGCAGACGATCTCGGTTGCCAGCGCGGCATTGAGCACCTTGATCACCGTGTCCCGATCGGCCTTGTAGCCTTCGGTGATGGCACCGCGTTCGATGTGTTCGCGGGCGCGTTTGCGGATGTTCTCGATATCGGAAACAAAGGGCTTTTTCGTGGCCATGCTGTCAGCTCCTCGGGTCAGGGACGGTTCGGACATCGCCACGCGCGGGAGTATCCCCGCGCTCGCGACAATGACATGAGGGGGCCATTCTCCTCAGTACATTGCAGCGCAGGCTGAACAAGCGGCTGAGACCGCGATCACTGGGGCGCTAGCCGGTATTTCCGACCAACCAAATCGCCAGCAGCGGCGCAAGATTGATCAGGAAAATGCCGATCTTGTACGCCGCCATTCCCGCGTAGTGGACACAATCGAACTGTTCCGGAGACAAGCGGAACCAGCGTGAATGCAGCTTGCGCATCGCCTCATGGGCGAACACAAAGCCGCAAAACCAGACCAGCAGGATCGCGTAATTCACTGCCAGCGAACAAAGCAGGAATTGCTGGATGGACAAGACATTCATGAGCTTCTCCAGAAATCTCCGTCCTGCGAATCACGCCGCCGCAGCGATCCTTCGGCCACGAATCTCCTATTGATAGACATCCCCGCCGCTGGCACGGAACTCGGCGGCCTTCTCCGCCATGCCGGCGTCAAGCGCGGCCTGCTCGTCGGTGCCGAGTTTCGCGGCATAGTCGCGCACGTCCTGGGTGATCTTCATCGAACAGAACTTCGGCCCGCACATGGAACAGAAATGGGCGGTCTTGTGCGCCTCTTTCGGCAGGGTCTCGTCGTGGAACTCCTTGGCCTTTTCCGGATCGAGGCCGAGGTTGAACTGGTCGGCCCAGCGGAATTCGAAACGTGCTTTCGACAGCGCGTTGTCACGCGCCTGTGCGGCCGGGTGGCCCTTGGCGAGGTCGGCGGCATGCGCGGCGATCTTGTAGGTGACGATGCCGTCGCGCACATCCTGCTTGTTGGGCAGGCCGAGGTGCTCCTTCGGCGTGACGTAGCAGAGCATGGCCGTGCCATACCAGCCGATCATCGCCGCACCGATCGCGCTGGTGATGTGATCGTAGCCGGGCGCGATGTCGGTGGTCAGCGGGCCGAGTGTGTAGAACGGCGCCTCGCCGCACTTCTCCAACTGCCGCTCCATGTTCTCCTTGATCAGATGCATCGGCACGTGGCCGGGGCCTTCGATCATGGTCTGCACATCGTGCTTCCAGGCGATCTGCGTGAGCTCGCCAAGCGTGTCGAGTTCGGCGAACTGCGCGGCGTCATTGGCATCGGCGATCGAGCCCGGGCGCAGGCCGTCGCC
>Ga0172380_10005977_pt1 | contig 14408 bp, 13 predicted proteins | sample Leawe162metaG_FD_119747 | JGI IMG/M metagenome (GOLD analysis project Ga0172380, IMG submission 119747) | Leachate microbial communities from a municipal landfill in Southern Ontario, Canada - Leachate well 162 metaG | ecosystem: Engineered > Solid waste > Landfill > Unclassified | place...
TAACCCATGTGCGCGTGGCATCCCAAACAGTCGTATCACTATCCTGCTGATATCCGGTAAGAGAAGAACCTATCAGATAACCCTGGGCACCTACCCATGTGCGCGTAGCATCCCAAATAGTCGTATCACTATCCTGCTGATATCCAGTGAGGGAGGAGCCAATCAGATAACCTTGCGCGCCTACCCATGTACGCGTGGCATCCCAGACTGTCGTATCGCTATCCTGCTGATATCCGGTAAGAGCTGAACCTATCAAATAACCTTGCGAAGTAACCCATGTGCGCGTAGCATCCCATGAATTTGTATCGCTATCCTGCTGATATCCGGCTAATGGGGTATATCCTTTTAAAAATTTAACAAAACTCTCCATCACCACCGTATCGCGGGCCGGAGGATTAACGGATATCACGGTATCAACAGCTGTTTTGTTACTATAAAAATCAACCTGAGCTATTAAGTTATAACTCATTAAAATCAATAATATGGTAATGAATCTTTTCATGATAATGGTACTGCAATATATCTGTATTCTCCATTTTGCAAGGGATGAACCATAAATCCATCAACCGTGAAATCGGTTTCATAAAAACTAACCTTTGCATGGCCCGAAATAACCATACCGATTACTTCATAATCTAAATCATCAAATGGCCTTGAAAATTCAATATATGTCCCTGCTGTTGTAACATTTATTTTCCCCCTCCTCATATCAGCAAGACCATTGATTAATATCGTTGAAAGAGTATCAAGTAAATCAATCAGAAATACCCTTAGCTGCTCAGCTGTGATATCCTCATCATAATTCTCAATAAAATTTGCTTGCACATATTCGCGCAACTCTGTCCAAGTTTTAACTGCCATGCCACTCGTCGGTTAAATAGCTATTATTAAAGCTCTTATTAAAATTTTTAGAAAGCAATTCGTTTTCATCATAAGAATAATGTGAATCCTTATATGCCCGAACGTATTCAAATTCACGAAAATGCAGATAGTTATTATCCTTATGTATATCAGATTTTGTTGATACCAGGAGAATAGGGTAGAGCCGGTTTAAAACAAACTCATAAATTTCACCTGATAATTCAAACTCACGGAGGTATTCAGTATATTCTTTTGTGATGAATCCGGTATTTGTCTTAAATTTCTGGCTTTCAAATACAATATTGTTCTTTAGCTGTGCATCCTTTGAGGTGAAATCAAAATCATTAAGCACTTCAATAGTTGTACGGGTGAGATCAGTAGTCTTCACCGACTCCCCGGTGCAACGCAGAGTGTCATATCCGCTTAGGGAATTCCTGAATATGAATATACGCGCGTTTGTATATACCTTCCGGTCAAGGGTATAGAACCGAGATATTGATATCTTAGCATCATCCTGATCGGCTATCCACACCTCGTATTTCTCGATCTCCTTATCATGTGATGCTTCTTCGTTGATCAGATCGAACTTATTATAACTCACCACACATTCATATAACTGGTACTGTGAACAAGCCTGAGTTTCCTTAGTGATTGTGGCTGTAGTATCATCGGTATAATACATCTTCACCATGAGCTTTATGGTGGTGGTATCGGCCTTCCATACCAGATAATATAATTTTTCAGGTTGCCGTGCCCATATACTCTTATTCACCGGCTGCCAGGTAAGGAAATCTTTATTATACTGCATCATATCCCAGAAACTCGATTCATCCTCGTGGTACTTTGCCAACTTGATAAAATCAATTCCACCGGGAATGATATAATTGGGATCTTCATCAGAAGAATAAAGCTTCCGCACTATATCATCATATATTTCAGCATATTTGATGAAGAATTTTTTACACTGTGCGGTACGATCGATGATAATATCGTTCAGAGTTTCAGGAAAGAGAAACAGGGATGTATTCTCCATTTGGGGTTTAAGAAATCCACTCAAGTTAAAATTTGCATAACCGTCGGTATCAGGAACTATCCTATCCTCACCCAAAAAGGTATCTTCTGAATCAATATTGAGATATGTACGTGTTATTAATTTAAAACCATCTCTTAATACCGGATCGCTACCTCCGGCATTTAGTTCTTCAGATAATCCGGTAACATTATTATCAGAAAAAGTCAGATCATAATCAGAACCTTTCTCCTGTGCTTTAAGTTCAATGAAATAATCACCTTCCTCTCCAAGGATTTCATCATAGCGAATATCAAAGTCTTTTATCAGAAGATAATTATACATAAGATATTGCGTGAAAGCGGCACACCATGATGCCTTACTCTCTCCACCAGAGGCGGCGCGTATTTGTGTACCACTGTCATCCGGAGTGGTTGCCAATGTAAATGTAACTTCATTCGTACCCCAGGCTAATTTGAATGAATGCCCAGGTACAGTATCTATATTGCTTATTCTCAAATCTAATACAGCCTGGGATCCGGGTGTTGAATACATATTAGTAGTCTTTAGCCGAAAGACTATGTCGTTATTCGCGAAATCAACTGCAGGAGGATATGTTTCAATTGTGAGACCCATTATAATTTAACGATTGTCGATTTTTGATTTATTATTATGAATGTCTTGTTTTTTCTGATAAAACTCCTCCTGGAAGGTTTTTGTCCTCCAGGAGAGTTTTATCTTAAACCCAAATAATCCAATGCTACGAAGCTTTTTGAATATTTTATTCAGGTCCATTACCGACTAAGCAGCTTTTAATGCTTTGGATTTCGCAACAGCGGCTCCGATGTCGGCGATCGACAGGATGATGGTGATGGCCTTTTCTACAATTTCCTCAACAAGGTCGTTGTGAATATTGAACTCAGAGGCAAAATCATCAGCGATAATTTTCTTTTCTTCGTCCGATAAATTCCTTACTTCCTCAACTACTTCGGGGAATTCCTTGTATGACAAGGCAACCTTTGATGCGTTCCATACGATATCAACGGTTTCGCGCATAACGATTTTTTTGCCTCCGGCGCTATCGGCCTGAACTGCTTCATCAACCGTTACGATCATTTTTACAACTTTTGATAAAATGTCTTTCGTGGCATTTACATCAACTGGATGTTCTTCTGACATAAATTTTATTTTTTAAATTTGTGATTAGAAATTGTCATCAAAACTCATTAAAGATTAATGTTCATAAAAGGACAATTAATTATGTATTCACTTCCTTTTGTATCTTATCGTACTGATCAAATTTCTCTTTGATTTTAGTCCATGGTACCTCGACACCATTTTTGTCGAGCCGGTCTAAAAAGGCATTAAGCCGTTTAACGGTATCATTAAGTTCGGCATAGTCATTAGCCTCCGGCGCAGGATAGTTATTTGTGATCGTCGTGGTTTCTTTCTGTACCGGCGGATGTTGATATTGTGATATCCCTTTGAAGTTGATAGGTTCGATTATTTGCGGAGCGGTAAGCCGGATGGTTTGCGGTACACTCGCTGCCTGCAGTCGTGATGTTTCCTCACGCTGAACCATCAGTTTTTTCTCTATTTCAATATTGTCGGCCCGCGTGCTGATCAGCTTCTTCTCACCAGCGGTAATGATATCCATATTCCGTTGCCAGTTGTCATATACCTTTTCGATGAACTCCGGTGACAGGCCTGTATTTTCGCGTTGCTTATCAATGAGATAGATAATTCGTTCGACGTCCTTGTCTCCGCGGGCATTGGATGGGATGATATAGCCGGCAGTATCACCCCCTTGGCCCCCATCCATCCGGAGAGGGGGGGTGATATAACCACCACCTGCGAACTGTTTTCCAACTCGCATCACTTCGATCTCCTCCACATACCGGCGCACTGTTTTATTCTTCTCAAGGAGATCACCAGGTACCACATATTCGGGTTTGTCTTCGGCTACAAGTATGGATGGCTCTGTTATGAGACCTTTTTGTTTGCCGGCCAGCTTTGCATGATATTTTTTCTTGTCACTTTCACCGATCACATCAGTATATCCGCCTTCTTTCATTTCGGGGAGTGGCTCACTGGCAATGGCTGCCATTTTAAGACCACCCATTATTGCAGCTGATGCCGCTAAAATCCACCCTAATAGTCCACCGGGATCAACCAGCATTTTAATTGAGGCTGCAGCAGTGTTAAGAAATGTGTCGAAATATGCCTGGCCTTTTGCGCGTTTAGCGGCATCATAGGCCGCTTTCTTTTTTCTGGCTTCCACCGCCGCATCTATTGCGGCTATCTTTTCAGTATATTCCTCTTGAGTTATACTTTTAGCTTTAAGCTCTTTCTCAAGAGTCTTTTTGCGTGTATTGGAATCTTTCTCAAATTGTTGTAAATCCTTTTGGTCATGGTTGGCCTTTATTTGGTTAATACTTGCCCACGCAGAACTAATTTCAGATGCAATGGATATTATCTCTAAGAGATTTTTCCATAAGTCTTTCCAATCATCCGGAGTCATCCCAAATAAATCCTTTTTGGGATCCGGTTTAATACCAGCTACCTCTATGCCAAGCTCGGAAAGCTTAAGTTTTAGCTCATCTATTTTTACTTTCAGTGCTTCTTTTTGCTCATCGGTGAGCATAGAATTTTCAATATCCAGTCCTTCGATTTCACCAGTAGCCAGTTTATCCTGGAATTGCTTTAATTGTTCCTCAAGGAATTGCTTCTGTTTTTCAAGTTCTTCTTTCTGGAACTTTGTTTTTAACACTGCCTTGGCATCTTCATCATCACCCAAAGCGATAATCTCATTATTGAATTGGGTTTGCCTTACAATGGTAGCTTGGTCAAATAATTCTTTCTGCTTCGTTATATCATCAGAGAAGGCCTTATCGTTGATTTTAGCAATATTCTCCTGATGCTCCTTTTCAAGTATTTCAAAAGCCTTCAACTCATCGGCAGTCATGGTTGCTTTATCTTTCCCGAATAGCTTATAATCCCTCAGGCGTTTCTCATAAGCCATCTCCTCCTGTTCAGTGAGAGTTTTATGGGCATTAATAATGGAGAGAATTGGTTCAGCTTCCTTTTCCTGTATCTTCTTGACATTCTCGGCATATTGTTTTTCGAGGATTTCAAGAGTCTTTAATTCATCGGCGGTAAGTTTGGTCCGGTCCCTACCAAATAGTCCTGCATCTTTTAATCGCTTATCGAAAGCAACTTTCTCCTGATCAATGAGTGATTTTGCGGAGTTGATAATTCCTTCTCTTACTTCAAATTCTTTTTTCTCCTGTTCGATTCGTTTTTCTCCTTCTTTTTTACGAGCCTCAGTAAGCTTCTTCATCTCTTCTTCAGAGAGAAAACGTATCTGTTTTTCATTATTAATAATCTCCAACCTAACCGCATCATTGAAATTCTTAATATCATCTGTTGAATATTGTGGATTAGGTGGTGGAGGGGGAGGAGTTATTGTAGATTGAAGATTTGTTGTGTCGGTCAATATCGAATTAGATTGCTTCAATAAATCATTGCGCTCTGATTGCAGTTTATTTAACTGTTTATAATCATATTGCCACCCAGTACGATATTCCGCTTCATCTTCAGCGGCTACTTTATTTCTATCCAAGGCTTCAACCTGGAGGGCTTTGTATTTCTCTTCTAATGTCAGTCCTTCTTTTTTATTAATTACATAGTTATCATAATCATCATTGATCTCTTTGGTGATATCACGTTGCTCTCTAAAATTTTGCTTTTGTTTTTCGGCTAACTTGGTCAAGTCTTCTTCATATACGGCAAGCTGAATGCGCTTCTCATATTCAATGTTTGAATCTCTGAGAGCTGTCATTAATTGCTCATTGGTAAGTTTTTCAGTATTAAGATTTTTTAAAAAATCAGGATATTTAAGTTGTAGTTCTTTAATTAAACTATTCCTCATCTCCTGATTATTATTTACAGAAGTGATGGAGTTTACCAATAAATTAAGTTGATCCCGTTCATCTTCAATTTTTTTCGTTGTAGGAACATTAAACCATTCCACTACATTTTCCTTTATCTGGCGCCACCATGTGGCGATACCCCTCTGCTGCCTCATTAAGGTATCAGCTTCCATAGCGAAAGCCGCCTGTGCGTCGCGGCTTTTGTTCAATATCTGGTTATATATATCGAGCGCGCGGGCCTGCTCGCGCGTAACCTTTTCATTGGCTACAAGAGCATCTATACGTTTATTATATTCTTTGGAACCCTGGTCGATGACAATACCAAGCTGTTTTAATTGCTCTGTTTCGCCCAGCAGTGATTTCGTTAGAATTTCATTTACCTGGTTGGTATCTAATTTTCCGGCAGTCCATTCGCTTAATGCCCCTGAAAGATTAGTGATTTCAACCGAAAGCCCTGCAGCTTTTTCACGTGTAAATCCAAGCGGGACCATGAGGTCGGCAATGTTGGCAGCAGCGTAGATATATTCTTTGCGGGTTAATCCGAGTTGCCTGGCATTTTCGGCCGCTGCAGCAGTCACCTTTGGCAGACTTTCGCCAAAGACAATCTTTGCTTTGCGGTCAAATTGCTCCATCTGGGTTGCCAGCTGAAAGAACTCTTTTCCGGCGGCAAACAATCCCGTAACCAATGCGCCAATGCCCATTCCGGGAAGGATGCTTTTGAGGGCACCGAATAGTGCATTTGATTTATTTTGTCCAACACTTACTTCCCCAAGCCTGTTTTTGACAGTGTTATATTGATTGGAAAGTTCTTTCCAGGCCTGGGTATTAGGGGTAGTATTATCTAACTGTAATTTGAGTCTCTTAAGCTCATCTTTCAATTGACGCGCGCTAAGTGCGTTAACACCTATTTCATTTCGCATTGTCGCCATTTTGGCGCGATTGATATCAATTGTTGAGTTATTGCTTTTAATTTGAGCTGCGAGGCTTTTATATTCATCCGTATTTTTTTTGCCAGCAGCCTCCAGCTTTAGAAGCTCGAGGCGCAACTGTTCATTAGCCCTCCTGAGATTATAGGTAGTTTGTTCCAGGTCGGTCAGTGCTTTCATTGCCGAGTCACCGTTAATCTCGAGATTCCACCTCAATATGTCATCGGTCAGCTTTGCCATTATTTACGGAGTTTTGATAACATCATTGCTCCCAGTTGCGGGTTAATATTCATTACTTCTTCAATATTCCCTTTAATCGTTTGATATATTTCCATCGTTAGTCCATATCTAAGCCCGTTTAAAATGGGATGATACAGATGTCCGAATACAATTCGGTTATATAGATGATAAGAATCACGTTTACGCCTGATACTTTTAATATCCAGAAAACGCGCATAAGCCACATAGGCCATGCTTAATTTCGTACCCCTATCTAAATCAGTCACTGAAAAATGACCCTGAAGCATTTCTTTTAAAACACCACTATCAAACAAATTCCAATCAGCAACCACCTGGAGTTGTTCTTGCCTGATGGCTTGAGCCTCCTTTTCAAGAATGGCTGAAGCGAAGTTTTGTTTTATCCTGTCGCTGATCATCAGATGAATGGTGTTAATTGTGAATTAAATGTGACCACCCATCCAATGTTGCCGTAAAATAATTCAGGAATTATTGGGGTAATATCGAGTCTGCTCTCCAAATAACGGTGTATTGGGCATATTGCGGAATCATCTGCATTTATGGTATCAAGCACCGATTGCACCATCGTTAGGCAATTATCGGATATAATGATCTGTTCAACCGGATCACGGCCACTATCATTAAATGGAATGGCAATTGTTAAGGCTAAGGCGATATCTGTGTACCGAACCATGATCTTATCGGGCTGAGCGGCTTTTATCATTCCATATTCGATAAACATAAAGTAATCCTTCATATTCCGGATACGTTCAGTGACGATAGTGTCGTCGTGGCCGAAGACAAACCCTTTAATATCGGGAAGCAATGGATCCCCGAGAGCATTTACATAAGCCTTTATCTCATCATATCCATCAACTTTTTCCACAGTGCGGGCAAAGTTTTTCAGCACCCCCGCCTTATCTGGGAACTTTGCGAAATATTTGATTATGTCGGTCAGTGTGGTCATATCTGCATTATTACATAGAGTGGGACTTTCAATTTATCGGCGATCTCAGGATCCTTTAAATCCATGCTCCGCATGTTGCCGACAGCATCAATCAGCATATCGAGCAGCATGTTGAGATAATCGGGAAGGAACATGGTATTGATTTCTTCGGGTGTTCCATAGCCTTTTTTAGCCAGGTTATAAATGGTTGCGATGATGCCGAGTGATATCACTTTTGAATCGCTATCCTCACGGTTAAATAGAATTTTATACAGGCTCCTGTTTATCAGGTATTCCTGGATGTTTTGAAAAAACAGGAAGACACCCCGCTTTAAGTTGATATCAAGTGGTTCGAGGGTTTTTGCCCTGAGCTGTGCTTCGAATGTATTATGCTTTCCACGCTCCGGTCGGTAAAGCATACTCACCAGCATATCGAGATAGTGTACTTCCTTTGTTTTTTGGAAGAGCAGGTAGTACTCCATTGCATCCACATATTCCCCGGCCATGATATCGGTTTCGACCATGCCATTATGGTCAATGTTGAAGGTGGGACCTAATAACCTCACCGCCCAATCGTCCCCTCTCCCCTGGGAAAGGGGGAGATATGGAATCGGATTTTTATGCATGTTCAAATTCATAACCATTGAACACTCGAGACGATCGCTGATCATACTTAGTTCTGGAAGGAACTCTTCATCGGTGATCTCCCAGGGAAAGAATGATCTGAGTTTTTTTTGTAATTCCTGGCTTAGCACTGTAAGCAGTTCGGGGTTGAGATAATTAGGCTTTATTGGAAATTTAAGCATCTCGGCAAGGAGATAGAGATTGCTGTTGATCTGGTCCTGCTCATCCTGGTCAAAGCGTTTATTACTGCGCTCATAGCCGGTGAGCTCCTGCAGGAGCTTTAACCGGAAGTCGATGATAGTGAGTTCCCCGTCAATGACCTGGTAAATCAACTTGACAGTTGAGACATACTGATCAGGAGTAAGTTCATCCCAGGAATCAGGTATGGTAATGGTTCTATTTTTTCCTTTGACAGATATCATATCATTGCGACATATTTATCTTCTGCATCTGGTGTGTGCTCGAATTTTGTATAAACCGTATCGTCTTCATCTTCAGGCGTTATAAGAGAGGAGAGGTAGTGATCAAGTTCAACCAGGTACTGATTTGCTTTGTTCATTATTGATCCGCTCAACTTGTCCCGTACAAATTCTGAGTTCTTCCCTGAATCCCTTCGTGACATTTCGTTTTCGATGGTATGCCGTATGCTTCCGGGGAGAATAAAAAAATCGAACCGGATCATAGCCAGGGCTATTGTTTTATATGCCAGGAAGCGCTTGACTTTTATGAGAAGCGTTGCATCGGTAGTTGTTTGAATATTTTCCTGGCGAGGGATAAGATCATCCTTAATGATTTCGGAAATAATAAACCTTGACTTGATATAGAAGGCAGCATTCCGGTCGATAGAGTAATATTTCTCGAAATCCTTATAATTACTGAAGATAATATCTTTCTGCTCGGTATATTGTTCCGATAATGTCCATTCATGGAAGATGACATCAGCCTCCTCAACTTCATCCCAGTCGGCAGCATCAAACTCATCCTCAGAAGTGAAAGCTTCCTTTGCAGAATAAAATACAGAAGAATATCTCACCAATGCTGCTTCGGTGTATGCAGTAGTAGCTGCAAAATCAGTCCATGCAGTCGCATTATCATTTAAGAAGTCAATCAGAGAAGTAATCTGAATCCATGCTACCTGCAGGAGTTTTTCTTTTGCTTCATCAGTTTGATATCTGAAGGCGGTTGTCTCATTTTCGCCTTTCATCACTGTTACTGAGTTATTGCTTATCCGCAGCATCAACCAGATGAAATGATGAAAAAGTGCCAGGTTAGCCAGTGCCGGCTGAACTTTGTGCACCAATTCATTTAAAAGTGAATAATCAACCGGTTCTCCTTCACCAGGAGGGTCAGGAGGATCTACATCAAAATTGCCGGAGTTATAATGTGCCAGCATCAAATCCCATATATCGGATGAGATGACATCCTTCAAGTCGTCGGCAGCCAGGATCAGGCTTGAATCAATGTTTTCAATTTCAAATGAAATATCGATCTGGCTGGCCACAGATTTCAATTCTTCACCAGTTTGAAATGGATATTTGTAAGTGGTCATGGCTCATCGGTATTTGGGGGTTGGTTTGGATTAGATAGTTGATTGGGATTTGAGATAGATGCATAGCGGTCTTTTGGCGGAAGCTCTTCCTGCTTATCGGGAATACTGCGGAAGAAGCCAAGTTTAATGCGTTCCTTGCGCAAATATGGGAAGTTGATCTGCAGGGCTAAGTTTATATCCTGGGTAATGAAATCCTCGGCATAATATAAGGAGTTAAGATAAATCAGATAGTTATAATATGCCTCCGATCCTGAGCTCTGGAAAATACCCTCCTTGCTGACATTTGAAATAGAGGGAGGGATGCCTTTGCCCTGTATAATAATTTCAACAGCGCGTTTATCATAAGTAATAATGCTGGTCACAAATTCAGAATATTTCAGGGGGATGTCTTTAAACTCCCATTCTTCCAATCCATATTCTGTGCGAAAACTGCGACTGACAAAAGTTTTCCCCTGGTTTTCACCCTCTCCGGAGAGGACTTCGGTAAGTATCTTAAGCTTAGCATCTATAAGCTTTTGTACCATAGAATAATTGAAAGTTGTTGCAATCTCTTCCAGGCCATCATACGTGGTGACCAGCTCCAGCCCATCACGCTCCCTGTCGCGGTTTGTTTCAACAATATCCTGGATGACTTTTGTTTTTGTTTCAATCCACGTTTGGGGGATAATGACATGGAGCTTCGCACTCAGGGAGTTCTTCAGGTAGGAGTTGATATATTTAGGATTCAGGTTGGATCCCTTGATCCATTCTTTCAAGCCATAATAGAATGTAGGAAAGGAATAGACCTCTTCGCCAAAGCCAAAATCCTTCACATAATTAATTGCTACCGGAAAGCGCAGTGGATCGGTATCATCGAAACGATCGAAGACATCATAATCATAGCGGAAGGGGAGTTCCCATTTACCATATAAGGCTAAGTCGAGTTGCTCATCCTCTAATAGGTCATAAGGCATTAGTATTCCTTTCATCCCCAGCCGTACCCTGGTCGATGGCAGATACTCCAATCCACGCACCGGTATTCTCCCTCCGATCCGGCGGGAGACATTGTATTTCCATCTGGAGAATATACCTTCGGTATAGTAATACTCCTGGATGCAGAGTTTCAGATAGCTGCGAAAGTCTTGTAATAAACCACTCTTTTTCCATGAGTCGAGCCACTTCCAAACTTCATCATAATCATTTTCGGAGAGGGGGGTACGAATTCTCTTTTTATTACTTGTCTCTTCCTGGAAAAGGTAAGGGCCCTGGCCGTACATGAACCGCACCTGCTTTTTAAGGATCTCCGGAAGGAGATGGTTATCTCGGATAAGAATCCTCAGCTCATGGGGTAGGTTATTATAATAGCCATAGCTGGCGACTGTGTACTCGCCGATGGTGAAAATCTCACTGGCTACAGACATAATCTTCGATGACATGCTTTCTTTCTCCGCGTCAATTTCCTTCTGGTCGGCATGCTTGAGGATCTCGAATGTCAGCAGGGCATTATCGCCCTGGTAAACAATCCCATTTTTATTACCATATCTTTCGACACGCATAGTTATTTTTTTGAATTAAACCAGTCAACTTTCAATAATGTGAAATCCGGAGGAAATGCCACGAATCTTATAAGCTTCTTAAAGCACATACGAGGCTCGTTGCTATCCAAATCGGTATATGTGAGGTATAGATCAGATTCGGTTTTTAAAGCATCATCCGGCAGGGCAGGGCGTAGGCATGCGCGCTTTACAATACGCAGGCCGTCGGTTTTATCCTTGTCAATATTGTAGGTGAGATGATACAGGATAAAATGTTTTTTATCATCATGGCGTATTTCACGCATGCGCGCCAGGGCCTCGAAACCTGAAATTTTTTCCATGGCGCCAAAATTCGACACTCATCTGTGGATATGAAAGGACAAATACATTATGATTAAACTCCTTCATAGTCCTGAACATTTACCGATCCGGATGGGAGGTATTTCTCATACAACCCGAATAGCAGGTACATCAGGGAGGATGATATCTGAGTGGACCAAAAGGCCTGGTCATGGAGATCGAGTTTCTTTTCGCTTGATTTATCAAGCTCGATTACTCCTTCAGTCTTTTTGAGCGGACTCATATAGATAGAGGAGATGAGCTCTTCGCATTCGTTTTGGTCAATACGGATGCGTGGGGTTCGCTTCTCTTTCTCTGAGAACAGGATGTTCAATAAGAGGTAATGTTGCCAATAGTAGATAGAACCTTTACCGATGCTCATCAAATGGACTGTCCATCCGAAGGTTTCAAGATCCTTCTTCATAATCTGGGCATCCGTTTCGCCTTTGGGATTATCCTTGTATTTGCGCTGGTTGCCGGCGCGGTCATAATGCAGGTATATGGTTTTCCGTGCATGATGCTGAAAGAAGTCGTTTATCTTCTTTGCCAGCTCGAGCTGCTGATCAGGATGTATGACGTAGATGTTCTTAATGATACGGAGCTCTTTATTTTTCTCCTGGGCAAACACGGCGCTCATGAAGTTGCCGGGATCCAATCCCATCAGGATGGGGCGATTGGAGTCGCAGTGTTTCAAGTCGCGGCTTGTTTTCTCGTATTTGCCATCGACAGAGTAGAGATCGATATTATTATACTTGTAGGAATCGTGATATATATGATGAGCGGCAAACTTTCCGAAGAACATATCCTTTACCTTATTTGGCCGTATACCAAGGATCGACAGTTTGAATTTATCGAAGTTGCTCTTGGATCCACGGAATTGATTTTTTATATAATCCAGCCCGAGTATCTTTAAGTTTGAGAAGCTGGAGCCCTTGACATAGTAAGTTGCCCCTTTACGCTTCTCATTCAGCTTTTCGGACCAACGGCGCACAAAGTTTTGCATTTGAAGTCTTTCCTTCTCATCGCTTGTATTAAGCATTTTGAATTTTGCCTGAGAGATGCGATAAGAGACATACAGGATCTCTTCGATGAGCGCCTTGTTCATATTTTCCTCATAAGAGAGCCACCAGTCATAGTCATTCTCGAAATTGGGCGTGGTGCTGAAGGCTGTGATACCGGCGAAGTAGTGACTTTTACCATGTATCGACCGGTCTCCACGCAGGGTGGGGAGGATACGTTCGATGAAGTCGGTTTCTTTGATACGGAGCATTTCATCCACAAAGATGTGGGCGGCATTCTTGCCGATGGCGCTTTCGGGCCGGTCGTTTGAAACAAATTGCACAACTGTTCCCCAGGCAAAGGAAATAGTATGATCCCACTTGATTACTTCCGTATATGGTAGCCTGAAATGCTTTGGAGGACGCACCCCATATTCGTAGTGTATTCCGCGGATGTAATTTTTTGCCAGGTGTGTGATGATGCCTGGTACGACGGTTTCAAGAATGAATGTATATGTTGGTCCGACAAGTAGAATGATAGATCGGGGCATATCGTATGCAACGCGAACGAGGCGCGGAGCGAACATCTCAGTAGTCTTCCCAGAACCACGGCCAATTTCCCCGATGATGTTTTGAGTGTCGGCCAGAAGTACTTTCGTCTGAAGCACAGAGTTATACTTTTCTTCGAAGAGATCCCAATTGATATCAGACGTCTTCATAATCAACATCTATTACTTCGGCGGTTTCTTTTAATAAGCCCTGCTTATGCTCTGAATCAAGTTTAAGATCGTCGATGAATGTCTGAGAGTCGAGCCATAGACGACGGAGGTTATATTCTTTGAGTCCAAGCCTTTCTGGAGAAATATCTGGATTGATGAGCCAATCCTTGATTTTCATATCCTCAGGATTTATAGCATTTTCGTCTCTCTTAGTGCGGAGAGTATGTGCTCTTTCAAGGCATCGCCTGGCTTCTGTATAATCCTTTTCGGTATAAGCCTGCTTTGATAATTCTTCAAAACGGTCTGCATAATAATTATCCCAGGCTTCATTGCGAACTGTAGAATTTATATGGAAGTAATTGATCGCATCATAAATCCGTCGTCTGGCTGTAGCAAATGTTAGTTCATCACTATTCATTCTTTCAACAAGCTCCCTGGCTGCATCCCTTATGCTCCCATTTGTTTTTAGAATATCAAATGCAATATCAATTTGAATGATATACTGCTGCACATCTTCCGGGATAGAATTTGATCTTTTCGTCCTTCGAAATTCCTGAAGTATGTCAGGATGTAATTTATCAACATCAGTAAGAGTAGCCATTGTATTATTTTAAAGCAAAACTATTTCTTTAATAGCCTGACAGAAAGGACATATTCTGTGACATAATGGCGCGATTCTGAATCATTATTTGTTTATTAATAAATCTTTTATGTAAGTCCTTGTCTTTTTCCCGGAGTTTCTGACACGATTCAA
>Ga0172380_10005978_pt1 | contig 14408 bp, 14 predicted proteins | sample Leawe162metaG_FD_119747 | JGI IMG/M metagenome (GOLD analysis project Ga0172380, IMG submission 119747) | Leachate microbial communities from a municipal landfill in Southern Ontario, Canada - Leachate well 162 metaG | ecosystem: Engineered > Solid waste > Landfill > Unclassified | place...
AGTTCTAGATGCGAAAGAAGCGATAAAACACGCGGAAATTTTCGACATGGTGCTCAATGCTCGTTTGCTTCTTGATGGGAAAACGGAGGGATGTGTGGATGAAATTTTGGCAATAAGAGAAACTTTGGACGAAAAAGATCCTAACATGGAGCTTCGCATAATATGTTCAACCGGAATGTTGAGATATATCGGAGGTGATGATTTAGTCAAAAGAGCCTGTGCCGTAGTCAACAAAGCCGCTGAGGGCAAAGGAAAAGGGTTGATAACAATGAAAACCGAAACCGGATTTATCGCCAAACCGAACGATCCAAAAGGCGGAAAGTTTGGAGCAACAAACGAAGACGCCGCGTTGATGGGCGAAAAACTTTCGTCACATGTTGGCATCAAATTGTCGGGAGGAGTAAGTCTTAAAAACGCACAAGAAATCCTTGCGATAGCAAAACAACATTCACCTAACCGCACGCTTTACATTGGCGCAAGCGGTCTTGTTGGAAACTTCGGAAAAGAATTGCTAAAAGAATGCAGATCAGCCGAAGCGCAATCCGCCAGTGATAAGACATATTAAAAAGTCATAACTTGACTTTAATTGTGCCAGCGATTAATGTCTACGACCAAAACCATATTTTTATGCTTGGTAAAGACAATATATTGAAGGAGCTCGGTCTTTCGGACAAAGAAGTGTTAGTGTTTACTGCCTCAGTAAAACACGGTCCTCAAGCCGCAAGCACTATTGCAAAAAAAACAGGACTTGCGCGAAGTACGGTTGGTTTTATTTTTGAAGAGCTGATAGCAAAAGGTTTCGCGTCAAAACAAACAAAAAGCAATTCCACTTTTTACTCAGTTATTGATCCGCAACATCTCGAACATTTTGTATTAGAAAAAATTGCTAACGCAAAAAAACTCTACTCCGATTTTAAGGAAACTCTTCCGTTTCTGTTGAGTCTGCAAAACAAATTCAGCTCAATCCCAAAGGTCAGATATTTCGAAGGGGTTGAAGGTCTTTGCAGAATGCTCGACGATTTCTGCGAAAAAGATCAGACGGTCTTATATATTTCGGGGCACAACATGATGCATCCGAAAATTAGGGAATATACATACGAAACTTACATGCCGATTTCAAACAAGCACGCAAACAAAAACAAAATAATTCTTAACGATGGGAATCTCTCGAGGCAATATTCAAAAATCGCAAAAGACGCATATGACGAATTCATTTTTGTAGATGAAAAAGTTTGCCAATTCACTCTGACAACCGCAATCTACGGGAACAAAGTAGCTTTTTGGTCATACGATCCGGCGGACATGTCAGGCGTCATCATAGAGAACTCCCTCATCGCCGAGAACATGCGCAATATTTTTAACATCCTCAGTAGTTACTTCAGGACAAAAGGGAAAAACCATGTGTAGAGGTAAACTGTAAACAAGTTCACGACGAAACTCCTTTTCGAATCCAATCAAAATCAAACAAAGATGCTGTAACGCAATTTCGTCATCAAAAACTCCACGATCGCAACTTCCTTTGCGAATATCACGCGTTTTCTCAGCGACGAACTCCCTGAAGAACCGAATTGCAATAACTTTTGAGGCAAGATCATCCCCCCCGAAAACATCCTCGAAATTTACATTTTCAATGCAGCTTGGTCTGCCTGTGGATTTTCTTTTCTCGTTCAGATAAGGCAAAATCACGCGTTTCAAAACAACATTTCTGGATTGCGAAGAAATCGGACGATAATTCTCCGTACCCATTGAATCAATTCTTCTATGTAAAAGCCCCAGATTGTCCCCAAAATCCCCGTTCAGACTAAGAACTTTCGCAATTTGTCTAAGTGGCTCAATAAGCTCAGCTTTACGCTCCTTCGTTGAGACCATTCCTTCGCCGGCGAAATCCGGATTATCAAGTCTTTCCGAACAGAACTCGTCAGCAAAATCAAGCACTTCTATCCACCAAGGATCATATGAAACATTCTTCCACTTGGGGTCAAAAAAAGAATACAACCCAACAGCCATCTCTAAAACTTCCATCATTACGGTCCTTTCGTATTCATTCGCCAAATGTAAAGTAACGCCACCAAGCCAAAGTCCTTCAATAAACCATCTTAGTTTTTCTTCGGATCCATCCCCGGGTTTCCTTAAAAAAACGGGCATAAGATCCTCGATCACAACTTTTAATTGTGGTGAAAGTTTTAGCGTCTCTTCAAGTTCCGCAACTTTTTCTTCGATTCTTTTCCCGAAATCTCCAGTCCCATCGCGGTCAAATCTCTCTTTCGCAACAGCGAGTTCGGCGGACTCGATCGGCCAAATACATTTATTTATAAGCAAAGACGTAGTTAGGTAAACCGCTTTTGGGTTAGAAAAATCGAGTTTATTATAAAAATCTTTACTACCCGGAAGTGTTGATAAATATCTCCTCAAGGACTCTTCTCCTCCACGACTCAAAACATTCATTATAACTCTATGAATATGAGAAACATTGGAAGAAACAGGCAAAGATCCGGCTTGTTCAACACCCGGCTCACGACCACCATTAAACCCCGCCAAGCCATATGGCGACGGATATTTGTCGGCAAAGATTCTCGGAGATTCAACCTTCCCCACTTGAACTTCTCCTTTCCAAGCAGAGCATCCCAGCCTTTCTCCATAAGAGTTTTTAAGATGCTTTATAAGCTGTGCGCTTCTTTCCTCGCTTCTACCATGGGCGATTTTTGTTCCATCGTTGGTAAAGATAAAGGCCAGATGCAAGACTTCATATTCCATCAAAGAATAAGCATTCTCAACTCTGTCTGCTGGTACATCCGAGAAGTTTAAATAATTAAGATCATTGCCTTTTGCGCTTGGAGGTACAATCTTCCAGATTTTTTCTTGCACAAAACCATCTTCTCTCAGAATTTGTTTAATTTCAGAAACCAAAAAATCGAATTTTTCTCTTTCGCCGGAGATTACGGAAGAAGCGCGCGTTACATCAACTTTTCCTCCCTGACTAGCTGAAACGCCCTTAAGCCTCACCTCCATTTCTTCGAGAGCTTGATCAAAAGCTCTATCATCAGCCATTTCGTAACCAAGATTTTGCGCATCAAAAATAACCAAATGTCCCCCATCTTTAAGAAAGTCAACGTATCTCAAAAGATCAATTGAAATTTTCAACCTTTCTCCGGCTTGAGCCGACGAAATCCCGCCACTCAAACCAACGACAAAATACCTTTCTCCACCCGAAATTTTTTCAGGACAGGAGCTGTCGCTATCGTCGAGATGATTTGCTGGGAGGTTAGGCATTAACACGCTTAAAGAAAAGGCGGCATTCTACCACTTAACAGGGAAAAGTCAAGCAGTCAGGCGCTCCAAATCGCGAGTGTTGTTCCTCGTTAGTTAAAATGCTAAGATCCAAGCGTCCAACCACTTTATTCTTAAATTCAAATTAATGAAAAACGAAAGCATATTCGATCGCGTAATAAGAGTCATTATATCGATAGCACTTTTCGCTGTCGCCTATTTCTTTTTATTGGGCGCATTGGCAGTGCTTTTTTACGTCATTGGCTTTGTTGTGTTAATCACCGTCATAACTGGTTTTTGCGGTTTCTATAAGTTATTCGGAATCAACACATCCAAAAAGAAAAAGAAATAAGATCCTTCAAGCTACTTTGATATTTAAAGAGATAGGGATCCGGCAGACTGCTTATAAGGTCCGTCCGTGCCCCACGTTTTAGGACGTTGCTCGGCGTCCCTAAGAGTTAATTGAGAACTTGGAACAAGCAACTTGGAAGGTTTGTCACCGGGAATCTTAATTAGAACGTTTTTTCTTGCAGCGCAAATAACAGTAGCAATGACTGGGTTTGATTCATCAACGGGAACGACTCCTAGTTCTTCCGGTAAGCCTTTGCACAAAACAACATCATCAATCCTTGGTGTAATTTCTTTGTTCATGTCTTGAAATTAAAATTGTCAGTCAATGGAGCCACCTGTCGGATTTGAACCGACGACCCACCGCTTACAAGGCGGTAGCTCTACCACTGAGCTAAGGTGGCTCATAAAACACTTCGAACTCGAAAAGAGCACGCAAATTCTATTGTAATAGCTTTTCCCTGTCAATTTTTAAATTTTTTTAGTAAGATTTCAGGGAAAAACAAACCATATGAACAAGCAAATTAAATCTCAGCTCGCCTCCTTATTTCCGTCCATGCTTTTCAACGAACCGCTCTCCGCTCACTGCACGTTTCGCATAGGTGGTCCTGCTGACGTATACATCGAAACCAACGACCCAAAGCCAATAATCCAAGCTCTCAAGAAACTCAAAATACAATTTCTCGTTATCGGCGGAGGAAGTAACGTTCTTTTTCACGAATTTGGCTTCAGGGGCGCAGTCTTGAAACTCACACAAAACCCAAAAAATCTCACCTTCACAAAAACAACGCTCACAGCAGACGCCGGCATCCCCCTCCAAACCCTAATCAAAAAAGCGATACAAAAAGGTTTCTATAATCTCACAGCATTGACCGGCATCCCCGGCACTCTCGGTGGGGCAATCCGTGGCAACGCAGGCGCTAACGGCGCAGAGATCAAGGATTTCCTCATAAAAGCAAAGATTCTCAACCCAAAAACAGCGCGTACACGCACCGCAACTCCGGCTTCGCTAAAGCTCAAATATCGTGATTCAAGCCTAAAACACACAAACGAAATAGTTCTCCAAGCAACACTTCGCCTCTCAAAAGCCGCAAAATACAAAAACCTCGCACAAGAACTAAGCCAAAAACGCACAAGCACCCAACCATACGGACTTTCCGCAGGCTCATTCTTTAAGAACCCAACCTCAGCCACTCCCCTAGCCAACCACCACTTAAAAGCCGGCTACCTCATCGACCAATGCGGACTCAAAGGCCGCAAAATTGGAGGCGCCCAAATCTCGCCAAAGCACGCGAACTTCATCGAAAACATCAACGACCCACGCCATCCAGCCACCCAAAAAGACGTTCTCGCCCTCGCCGCTCTCGCAAAAAAAGCAGTCCAAAAGCGCTTCAAAATCACTCTCAAAGAAGAAGTACAAATCATTCCGGAAAAATAATTACCCAACAAACCTCAGAAAAATCAACCGAAATATTGTGTCCGAACCTGTTTTCTGGTATAATTAAACTTAAGAATAATAAAAACAATAACCATATTCCTATGAAAACAAGCAAAATCATCAAACAGACACTTATTGTCCTCGGTTTGATGACAGGATCGATTGCTCTTATGAGCTTCATTCCAGTAGCTTCTGCCGCTATGATCACTCCAAGTGATGTACCAGGCGAAATCGCAGCAGCAACAGGCGGTGAAGGATCAATTAGAGCTCTTGCCCTAAAAATCGTCAACTACGCCCTAACATTCTTGGGAATAGTTGCAGTAATGATGATTATCTTCGGAGGTGTAACTTACGTAACCGCCGCAGGAAAACAAGAATCAATCGACAACGCAAAGAAAATCATTCTTTATTCTTTGGTTGGTATCATCATCATCTTGCTCTCGTTCGCAATCGTAAACACAGTTCTTGGAGCTGCAACAGGCGGAACAGGAGGAGCAGGCGGAGCTGTTCAATAATAGATTTTAGAAAAACCGTACTTACCCCCACTTTCGATCAAAAGAAGGTGGGGGTTTTTTGAAGGCACTTAATGACCGGTCGCTAAGCGCCCACCGCCCCAACAGCCTCTCTCTCTACTTCAATCTCCACCACATCCCCGGAATCGTCCTTCACAACGACGCTATCCGCGCGAACCTCAACGATATTCTTCGCTGGAATTATTCGCGAATCATGTTGCAAAAGCCCCAAGATTACACGAGCGGTATAAATTTTATTCAAAATCAAAGCCTTATCATCAATAGTCATATCGACAATTTTTCCAAGAACCTTCCCTTCAGAAGTAATCACTTTCTTCCCCATTATGCCCATTCCGTCGTCGATCACTTTCTGCACCCGCAAAACATCCGAGGCCTCCAAAACATCATCATTACTTCTCACCAAAACCGAATGTTTAATAGACAAAACGTCCGATGGCGTTACTATTAAACCCCTGCCAACAACGAATGCGATAACGGCTCCACTAAGAGGATCCAGAATCAAATCCTGTACAGAACAAATCGGTCTAGAACTGTCCGACGCAAAAACAGGCATACCTATAATTCTTGAATATAACATCTCCATATATAGAAAATATACAAAAAATCTTGGCAAACTGAAATAGCAGTGTAGAATAGGCGTACTTATCATCGATCTATCGGGGTGTAGCGCAGTTGGCTAGCGCGCATGGTTTGGGACCATGAGGCCCAGGGTTCAAGTCCCTGCACCCCGACCATTTTAGCCCAAGCTTTTTCTTAGCACTCCAGCCTCTAGAACATCCGAAGAAAAATCCACTCCAAGCCCACGCTTAAGAAGGATATTCGACGTAACATTTCTATGCAAGAAATGATGGTCTTTCTTTGGACCAAACTCAATCCCCAAGATTTCACTGCACAAACGAACATCTTCCAAGATCTCGCGGGCCCAATCACTCTCAGACCCGCCAATAGAGGCGAGCCTCTCAAGATTCTCAATATTCAAAAACTTCCCCGCATGCGTTAGCTCCCACACCAAAGTAAAGAAATGTTTATCGATCAAATCTCTCATACCCAACTCAACAGCTTTTTTAAGTCCCCTTCCCGTCCCGATAAACTCTGGTGGAATTCCCAGCGAATAACAAGCCCCGGTAAATTTAATCGCTCTCGGCAATTTAACCTCTCCAACTCCCCTACTATATCCAAAAAGTCCGACATGTTGCACGCGCTCGCGACGATTAGGCACAAAACCCGCCATCTCGTTGATCAAAGGCGCAAAGCCCTCAATAGTTGCCGAATAAAAATCGCCAAAAATCCCACAAACTTCTTTCAATCGCTCAAACTCCTCATCCGCAAAATCCACCAGCGAAGGATTTGAACACCCCGCCTTAATGTACTCGAACGCCTTCTTGACTTGATCCAAAGGATAGTCATATCTAAAGGCGGACTGAATAGTTACAGTCTTAACGCCGGAATATTGTTTAAGACTATTCTCAATGTTTTCAGGATTAATTCCTCCACGGAAAGGCAACGACCCAGTTCCAATTATGGGATAAACAGGAATTCCAAACTCTTTGCCGATCCCATAAAACTCGCGAAGAGCCATGCGAGTTGCCAACATAGCCGGTACAAATCCGGCATTCAATGCAGGATCGGAACGAGCGATAAAAGCTCTCAAATACGGTGGCAAAAACCCAAATCTCTCACGATGCTCATTCAAAAACTCACGCAACACGGTTGCGCATCCACTCAAATCAGAAACACTTTCAAACAAAGGAATAATATGGATATAGCCTTCCCCAAACTTCTCTTCATTAAAAATACTTTCATGTAGCTTTGCGGTCTTGCGAAAAGTTTCTTGAATATGTCCGAGCTGATCCGCTGATTTCGTCATTGGCAAAATCAACTCAAAAACCGAAGGTGCCTTAAGCCCCAACGACTTCGAGAATTCCCCCGCGGACAACACGCTCATATATGCCCTCGCCAATTTAAAAGTCTTCTCCTCCCAAATATTTGGAATACGAAGTGTCACAAACTTGTCTCTCCCAATCTGTTGTTCCTTGAAGTATTCAAAATAATGCGACTGAAGTTTTTCGATCATAGCTTCGTCGGCAAACTTCCCTTCCCAATCCCACATATACTCATCACACCCAATATCTGAAAAACAATGATAGATTTCCTCAGCCTCTTGGCGAGAATGAATGAATGCATCATCACCCCAAAAAGGCTTGCCGGCATTATCTGGATGCTGGGTTCCCATAAGTATCGGAATCTTTCTGTCGGCCTGTGGATTAAACATTTGTATTTAGATAATAAACTAGTTCCGCAACGATCTTACAATAATTGTTTAACTTTCAAAAACTTTCTTTTAAAAAAATAGCGAATCGGTTAAAATAAAAAAAATAACCAATCTCTATGAAACTCAAGCCAAACTATTTCATAATTCCGTTAATAACAATAGCAACGGCCCTTCTGGGAAGCCTTTTAACGAATATCGGGATGTCATGGTATGACGCGACATTGATTCGTCCTGAACTTACTCCTCCAAAAATAGCATTTCCGATAGCATGGACGACGATATTTATTCTAACAGCGCTATCAGCCCTGATTTTTTGGAACAAAAGTGGCAAAAAGGTAAAAATGAAGAAATGGATTTCTATAATATTCTTGATCAACGCAATTCTTAATATCCTTTGGACATTTTTGTTTTTTTATAGTCAGGCAATTGAAGCCGCTCTTGTAGAAATGATATTCTTGGAAGCAACTGTTCTTACTTTAATATTTTTGATTTGGAAAATATCAAAAACAGCGGCATGTCTACTCCTACCATATTTCATTTGGGTCGGATTCGCGACATACCTTACATATGAGATCGTAAGACTTAATGCATAAGACCAAATCGAAGACCAAATCGGGGTGTAGCGCAGTTGGCTAGCGCGTACGCATGGGGTGCGTGAGGTCGTCGGTTCAAGTCCGGCCACCCCGACCAGTTGATATCGAATTGGTTGATTTGACTCAACCTTCACTCGAGCCTACAATGAAGATCCGTCAAAAATAATTTAACCAATCAAAACATGTTCGAATGTAAACATCATCACCGTATCGCGGGCATAGCTATCTTGGTCGTTGCCTTGGCCCTCACGACATTCTTAGTATTCAGAACCTACGAAATAATTAAATCAACACAAAACTACAGTCGAGAAATTTCAGTTGATGCGCAAGGAGTGTCGTATTCTACTCCTGATCTTGCGACAATTGGTCTTGGAGTAAGCACAGAAGATTCAACAGCGGACAAAGCCGTAGAAAACAACACGAAAAAAATGAACGAAGTGCTAAGCAAAATCAAAGAACTCGGAATTGAAAGCAAAGATATCCAAACAACGAATTACTACCTAAGCCCAAAATACGAATGGACACAGGACAAGGGTAGTTTCCAGAACGGTTACATGATCAGCCAAGATGTGATCATCAAGGTAAGAGATCTAACAAAAGTTGGAGAAGTTCTCACGGTATCGACAAAAGCTGGGGCAAATGTTGTTGGTAATGTTAGCTTTAGTATTGAAGATCCAGAAAAAGCCAAGACGGAAGCAAGAGACATAGCTATCGCGAAGGTAAAAGAAAAAGCAAAAATGATTGCGGAACAAACAGGTCTAAAGCTCGGAAAAGTTACCAGTTACTACGAATATCAGGATTACAACTACGGCAAGGGTGGAGGATATCCAATGATGGCTGAAGGAGGTGGCGCGACGACATCAGACTTAGTGACGATAGAACCGGGTCAGGAAGCAACAACACTGACCGTTACTTTGACATACAAAGTTTACTAAATGTCAAAACGCATAATTAAAAACTCAATAGAGGGGTATAACCTTTATGCCCCTCTTTACGATTCCAATCTCGCCTACTTGGATTCTTTCGAAAGAGACGAGCTTATAAAATTGATAGGTAGTGTTCGCGACAAAAAAGTACTCGACATAGGTTCCGGGACTGGCAGAATTATTCAAATTCTCAAGCGGAAAGTGGACTCGGAAAACGCTCATTTCACGGCAGTAGACGTCTCCGAAGAAATGCTTAAAGTCGCCAAGAAAAAACACCCGAATATCGACACTGTCCACACCGACATGACAAATTTACTCCTGGAAGACGACACTTTCGACATTGTCATCGCGTCATTTGTCATTGTCCACATCCCTACGAAAAACCTCGACAAAGCCTTCGACGAAGTCGCTCGTGTACTCAAACCAAATGGTGTATTTATTCTAACGAATATCAACCAGAGAAAAGCTCCGAAACTCAAGCTAAATGAAAAAGAAGAACTCGTAATAGAATCCCATTACCACATACCGGATCATGTAATAAAACATCTAGAAAAATCTCTATTCAAAATTGAAAAAGAAATTTTTGTTGAAGAAGAAGGTGTCTGGATAAATCAAATAATAAAAGCTACAATAAACAAGTAATAATCCAAACAAGATGCAAAAAATAATGTCAGTTTTCTTATCGCTATTTACAATCTCCTCTCTCCTGATTTTTCAAGCCTGCGATGATCAAGTCGCTGACACGACAAAAGCTAGCGTCATAAGCTACGATGTCACAGCCGGATCATTGAAAGATTTCGAAATTTCTCCACAGGACGCAAAACTTTTCGCACAAGACGAATCGGCGGTAAGACTAATTGATGTTCGCGAACCATCGGAATTCAAAGAGTATCACATCGAAAATGCTATCAACATTCCTTTAAGCCAACTCTCAAAAGAAATTCTCGAGCAAAATGGAGTGACTAAAATAGACTACGCGATTCTCTATTGCCGTTCAGGGAACAGAAGCGCTCAAGCCTATGAAATCATGCAAAGCTTAGGTTACTACAACTCAAACAGTATTGCCGGAGGCATTCTTAAATGGACGGAAATTGGATTGCCGGTCATAGTCGACTAAATATCTTCTTAGCTCTATCCATCATTTTTTCCAATTTTTGATCATTTTCGTGAGTATATCCGGCCAAATGCAGTAGTCCGTGCATGAACAGATTTAAGATCTCACTAGACAAACTTTCTCCAACCTCTAGCGCGTATCGTTCAGCGACTTTCACGCAAATATAGATTTCTCCGGTAACACAATCGCAATCTCCCTCACCCTCATTATTACGCTCAGTCCCCTTTCCGTAATTAAAACTCAAAACATCAGTTGGCCCTTTTCTCTTTTTCCATTTTTCGTTCAGTTTAGCCATTTTAGCCTCTCCAACGAAGATCAGCCCAACTTCCATACTCTTTACGCCCTCGGCCTCAAAAAACGCGCCAAAAGCATTCAAAAGCCTCTTTCTCGGCACTTTAAAACTCTTAACCTCATTAAATATTTCAATTTTTTTCATTCCAAAGTCCGTCAAAAATTAACCATTCACGCTCATCTATTTCCCATTCAGGGTAAATCGCAATACCGGTAAACTTTTCATGACTTGAGCGGATATCGTTTAATCCGTTAATAAGTCCCAAGATAGCGTTTCCGACATTCTCAACATCGGGATTGAATCCATCTTTAACATCTTCATAAGCCGGTATTCCGATAAGTAACATTGTGTCTCGAGCGATAGGATCATCCATAAGATCAGTTACCCAAATCACCTGCTCTTTTACGAACCACTTATACAGGAAATCATGGTCTATGCCTGTATCGTAAACCATATCAACAATTTCATCGGCGTATTTCGCCACGTTCAAATAATTTTTTTCAGTATTATAATTCTGAAAATTCGAAATTTTCTCAGTCCACCAAACAAAAGAATTTGGTATAAATTCGGCAAGCGCTACCGATAAAATTTTATGTCCATCATCTCCGTACATGACTCCGGTTCCAGTATCCAAAATCTCTCTTGTTTCTTCTAGAAGTTTAATAAAATCTTCATCCTCATCCCAAACAGGCTCAATGTCATAGTGTACGCCATCCATCCCTATCATTTTGGTAAAAATAGTACACATATTCAAAATATTCCGTCTCACTTTCTCATCCGACAAGTCCAATTTATTTCTAATCTGTCCCATCCAAGCCAAGACCTTAAGGTCATCTCTTTGATATTTAACATTTTCAACAAAACCAGCTGTCGCCTTGTAAGTCTCAGGATCAATTCCACCATCAGCGTTCAAAGGTCCGACATGCAAATAAATCGTATCAATGTTATGAGAAGTTAATTTGGCTACAAGATCTTGAATTTCATGAAGGCTTTTTGTCTCACCGGCCCATTCATGCGCAACCCAAACAGCGTTATGTCCATTATTATAAAATTTACCATTTTTATCCACTCTCAGCCCAACAAAAAACACCCAAACTATCAAAAGTGTAAAAAGAAAAAAGATCACAAATGCTACAAACCAAAAATTTTTAAAACGATGCCTTCTCATTTCATTTTTTAAGATATTTTCTCAGGACTTCATAAACGACTGTACTAAAAGCGGCCTCAACGTTCAACGACTCTTTTTTCCCAAACATAGGTACAAAAATTTTCTTGTCACACTTTGCCAAAATTTCCTCGGAAACTCCCTCAACTTCATGTCCAAAAACCAGACAAACAGGATATTTAATTTCAGCTTCCCAAAAATTCTCCGCATCTTTCGAGAGCTCGACTCCAACAATAGTCACTCCTTCGGCTCTCAGCCTATCTATCACCTCAAAAGCTTCTTCGGTATATTCAAACTCAACATTTTTTTCAGCTCCAAGAGCGGTCTTACTTATCTCAGGTCGTGGTGGAGCGCCGGTTATTCCGCACAAAAAAACCTTTTTAACTCCAGCGCCATCAGATGTACGGAGCATAGCCCCAACATTATAAAGACTTCTGATATTCTCCAAAATAACATAGATCGGATATTTCTTTGCGGTCATATAACTTAATAACAGTAAATAAATCAGGTATTGTTCTCATCACCGGACATGCCCTCGCCCAAAACATCTAAAGTTTTTTCAATCATATAGTCAAGCTCCGCCTTGGTAATATAGTCGTCAGGTCGGAAATAAAGCCTGCCTTCAATTAAATTATTTTCATGTGCAAAATTCGCAAACCTCGGATACCACCACATATGAGAAATTGATGGATCAACATCTAGGTAAAAGCTCTCCTGTGACTCAACTCCTTCAAGCCCCCCGAGCATGTCGATAAGTTGGAATCTATAAACAGAATCCACAAGTTGAGTGGCGGACAAAACAATTTTTAACGCCTGAATTCTCGTCACATTACTATCAGGTCTAAAAGGAGATCCATCCTCCTCGCCAAATCCACTAACTATACCAAGCATCGTTGCGATAGTTACAGATTCGTAATATGGACTTGAATATGCGACATCAGGATACAAAATAATGTTTGGCTCAAGCTTCAACCCGGAAAAATCCGACTGTCCGGAAAAAGCAAAAAAACAAAACTCACGATACTGATAACAGCTATCTATAAAACTGCTTCGCTTTTTCTTAACATCAAACCTCTCAATAACAGACTTAACCAAATCTCCTCTCATGACATACTCATCGTCAGCCTCCTTATAGATATAATACTGACCAATAGGATCCGAATGTCCCAAAATCAAATAAACCTTCCCATTATTCGAATCACCGACAACTCCACTGTCATCAAACCGATCCGAATACTTACTTGAAACAACAAGGTCATCGTAACCATCATTGTTGAAATCAAGCGTTGTCATCTTCGCCCCGAACCAATCATCCGCATTCTCTCCGAAAACGCGAGAAATCATCTCTTCATTTTTCACATCGAACCTAGTGTTGCCGTTTAAATACTTCTTGTAATAAACATAAATCTCACCAGGATCACTACTGGAAACACTCCCTATCCCGGGAGCTCCCAAAACAAAATCATTTTTTCCATCACCATCCAAATCTCCGAGAGCAATACTTGCTCCAAGCAAACTTTCACCATTTTTACCGGACACATAATAATCAGCAGTATCCTTATTAATATTGTTTTCACCATCAAAGCTTGATTGCCCCAAAACAACATAAACTTTTCCGCCATCACTCTTTTTTAAATAAGGGAAAGTTGATATCAACAAATCATCCTTGTAATGGCCATCAACTTCCGCGGCATCAATCGAAAATCCAAACCAATCATAACTCTTATCCCCAACCAAAATATCAGACGGAACGCGTTCATATTTAGCATGTTTTTTAACTCCCTTATATAGATACACCTTTCCGGTTTGCGGGCCATTTGGCCCACTGGCAAAATAAGCCGAAATTATCACATCATCGTAACTTCCACCAATAACATCCCCTACCGCAATATCAGCCCCAAACCTCTCCCCTTTTTCTTTCCCCATAAAAATAGTATAAGCATCATCACTATAAAAAAATTTCTTTGGCCTATCGACACTGTCCACATCAAATGTCGACCCACTGTAACCATATACCTTACCTGTTTCAACACCACTTATAGACAAACCAAAAGGAGCACCGACAAGAATGTCATCAATATCGTCATTATTAATGTCACCCATCTGGACACTCAATCCAAACGCTTCTTGATCATCCTTCCCAACTAATTCCAAATCAGCAACAGTCGACTGCAACTCTATATTCTTATTGGCAAACTCTCTGCGTCCAAAAATCAAAAACACTCTTCCGGGTCTTTTCTCCTCATAATATGCGTTATAAGCTCCAACCAAAAGATCATCCAACCCATCATTATTAAAATCTCCGGTACAAAAGTTTGTAATGTTTCCATCAAATTTATTGTTAACGTCGTAAAAAGCTGAGTCAATTACGGTAAAATTTGCTTTCCCATCATTTTGAAAGAGTTTTATCTTTTTCTGATTGATCAGCGTTATAATATCCAGATCACCGTCGTTATCATA
>Ga0172380_10005979_pt1 | contig 14406 bp, 10 predicted proteins | sample Leawe162metaG_FD_119747 | JGI IMG/M metagenome (GOLD analysis project Ga0172380, IMG submission 119747) | Leachate microbial communities from a municipal landfill in Southern Ontario, Canada - Leachate well 162 metaG | ecosystem: Engineered > Solid waste > Landfill > Unclassified | place...
CCCTACCATGCTGCGGCTCTGGCTTTGTTGGGTGGCGGTGAGGTTTTGTTTATCGGTGGTCTCGCGTTTACCTATGCTGATACTCAGGCCGCCGTTGCTCATGAGGCCTGTTTTTTTGGTGTAGCTTTCGTTGCTCTGGCTGTAGCTATCTGATCCCGCTGCGATGGTGATGTCGTTGGCGGCATCCAGTGTGACATCGTTCGTGGCGGCGATGCTGCTGCCGATGACGTTGATGTTGCCTTCAGGGAAATCTCGTTTTCCTTCCTCATCTCCTTCTTTTTTACCGGCTTGTATAACGAGGCTGTCTGCACTTAATGTGCTGCCCACTGCGATGCTTTGGTTGCTGCTAGTGCGTGTGACTGTGGTCTTGCTGGAGAAGAGTTCCTTTTGTGAGATTCGCGTTTGCTTGAAGAATTCGTGTTGCTCGTCGGTGGTGGTGATGTTGACGTCTTTATCGGCGATGACGGCGAGCTTACCGTTAGCACTGCTGATGGTGGCGCTCTGTAGGTTGATGTTGCCACCCTGCGCTGTATTTGGTGTGCCTGCGCCACTGGTGGCTGCTAGGGTGATGTTGCCTTGGGCATTAAGGCTTGTACCGATGACGGTTTCGTCATAGGTGCGCTGTTGTGTGATGCCTGTGTCAAAGCTGGAGCGTGTGCTGTTCTTGCTAGAGGCCAAGGTTAAGTCGCCGCCGGATACGATCACAAGATCACCACGAGCGCCCTGAGCTTGTCGAAGGGTACCCACATCCAGTGCGGCAGCAGTGAGCGTCATGTTGTTGCCTGAACTCAGGTTGAGGTTGCCACCGGTGCTGATGCCGCTACCGAGTTGGGTTGTTGTGCTGCGTGTTGCGGCATAGCGCGAGGTGCTAGCACTTTGGTTTACGGTGACGACACCCACGTTGAGGTCGCGTGTGGCTGCGATGATGGTGTTGCCACCACTGGCAACGGCGGCACCTATGATGGAGATGTCACGCCCTGCATTCATGCTCAGGTTGTTAGTGGCGCTGATGCCTACTTCCAATCCCAAGGCGGTGCCGCTAACTGTTTCGGTCACCGAAGGAGTAGCAATGCGACCGAAGCGGGAAGAGGAAGCCTGTCCCGAGGTGGTTTGCGTGGTAATGAAGGTGCTGCTGGCGCGTTGATTGATGATGTCGCGGCCTGCGCTCAAACTCACATCGTTGCCGTTGATCTTGCCGGAGAGGTTGAGGATGTCGGTGTCGGCCTTGAGTAGGGTGAACCCTTGGCTACTGATGGTGCCGTTGGTGTTGGTGATGTTATTGGCTTGCAGGACGTTGCTGTTGCGGCCTTGGATGCGGCCTGTATTGGTGATGCTATCGGCCCCTGTGATACGGATGTCGTTGGCAGCGATGATGGCGCCGCTTGGTGAGAGGTCTGCTTTGCTTAATTGCGACAGGTACAGTTGTGGTGCCAATACGTGTTCGATACGACCATCGGGTAGTGTGACGGTGCGCTCTTCCATCCAGACGATGTCTTGCTTCAGTGATTCTATCTGTTGCGCAGTGAGAGCGATGCCGGGTGCGAGTTGCAGGTCTTGTGCGGCGCTGACACCTGCATCCAGCAAGGCGGCATATTGATCATTGGCGCTGGCGTATTGGCCGAGATAACGCTGACCTGTTTGTAGCATGATCTGTTCGTTCACCAGCTTCTGTTCGTAGAAGCCGTCGCCGAGGCGCTTTTGCATCAAGGTCGGGTCTAGCGACAAACGGCTCAGCATGTAGTCGCTAGAGACGAAGGTCTGATAGTTGGTGAAGCGTGGGTCGGTGACGACGAGATATTGCTGACCCAGTTGACTATGGATGGTGTACAGGCCGCTGGTGGGGAGGGTGATGGTTAAGGCAGTGGTGTTCAGCGTGGGGGCGGTGACTGAGCTGACTACACCAGCGCTAGTGGTCGCGACGGTTTTATTGTCTTTAGCCGCAAGATAGGCGGAAGGGGATAGATCGAGTTTGATGTAAAGCAGACCAGAAATTGGCGCGTACGTCGGTGCTGGTGCGTAAGGGGTGGTGACTAAAGTCCAAACGTCATGTGCCGGCTGACAGTTCACCGAAATCCAACCACAACTACCGTACTGAGGGATATGCGCCACAGACCAATAGCTGGATGTGCCACTCAAGGTCGTGCTTCTCAAAAACTCAGACCCGTTGTTATTAACACTCATTTGTGCGGTCAATGCCCCGCCCGCAATGATGGTGCTGTAGTCATTGCCCATCGCGTTACCACCCAAGCGCATATTCCTGCCCGACAATAATCTAGCTTCTGGCGTGGTTGCGGCGATGAATCGCTGATCGGCATAAGCCGTTGTGTAGCTATCGACCCACGGCCCGTAATACACTGGGGTTGCAACAACCGTGGGACCTGTTCCTGCTGGAATCCACTCCACGCCCACCACACTGCGTTTGTTGGTGATGGTGTTGGCGCTGATGTGCAAATCATTGTCCGCTTCTATCGTGGCTGAACTGTTGGTGACACTCACTGCATTACCCGTCACCCTGTCCGTCGTTGCATCGATGACTTTGTTCGAACCGATGTTGATGTCTCCCAGGCTGTAGATGAAGGCACCATCCAGATTGACGAGGGCATTCGCAACGATGAGATTGGCTGTCTGGGTGGCGCCGATGAAGGCGGTGGCAGTCTGGTTGGTCAGGTTGTTGGCGTAGAGGTCAAGCGTGTTGCCCATCACCGTTGCGATATTAGTGAAGTTGTTGCTGTGTGTCTCGACGTTGTTGCCTTCGATGCGTCCTGCATTGGTGATGTCGCCCGTGGTGGTCAGTACGCTTGCATTCGCGTTGATGAGTGCGCCGCTTCGGTTGTCTATGTTCGCGGCATCTACTGTTAGCGTCCCGCCTGCTTCCAATGTGGTGGTGTTGATGAAGTTACCCGTTGTGGTCAAAGTCATGTCTCCATTCGCTGCGAACACATTCCCCGCCGCATGGGTGTAGTCACCCTGCAAGGTGATGCTGTTGTTGCCATAGGCAGCGACGGTTCCTAGTCCGTTGTAGCCATTGGCGGCGTGGATGGTGAGGCTGATGTTTTGTGCGGAGAGTACGCTGCCGCCTTGGTTGTTGATACTGGCAAGGTTGAAGATGGTGTTGCCTTTGCTGCTGATCTCGCCTGCGCTGTTGTCTAGGGTGGCGCTGGCTTGGTCGAACGTGAGATCGCCGAACGCGTAGAGTTTGCCGCTGCTGTTGTTGAGGGCGGCAGTGATGAAAGTGAGGTTGCCATTGCTGCCGATGAAGCCGCTCACGCTATTCGATGCGGTGTTGATGATGTCTTGCGTTGCGGTGATGTTCAGGTTGCCGCCCAAATTCTTGATCGAACCGCTTGCATTGTTGAGGCTGTTCGCGCTGAGGCTGATGCCATTACCCGCTTCCAGATTACCTAAGGAGTTGTTGAGTGTGCCGCTGGCTGTGGCGCTGAGATTGCCTGCGATGGCTTGGGTCTGTGCTCCACTGATGTCTAGGTTGCCAGCGCTGGCGTTGAGGCTGATGTTGTTTTCCGCTTGGGTGCGGCTGGTGGCCAGGTTGATGTCGGTTGCGCTGATGCTGAAATTACGGCCAGCAATATTGTTGCCAGTGGCGATGGTTTGACCTTGGGTGGTAATGGACAGGTCGCCCGCTTGGGTCGCATTGCCGTTGGCATCTATGCCTGCACCTAATGTACCGGTGCTATTGAGGCTGTTGGCATTCAGCGTGAGGTTGCCTTGGGCAGTGGTGAGGCCGCTGTTGGTGATAGTGCCGGTGCTGGTGAGAGTGGCGTTTTGTTGTGCGTAGAGGGTGCCGCTGTTGGCGATACCTGTTGCGCTATTGAGGCTGAGGTTGGCGGTGGCCGTTATTTTACCCGTCAGGATGATCTGACCTTGGGTATCTAGAGTGAAGTCGCCTGCTTGTGCCGCTAAGGTGCCGGCGCTGTTGACGCCGACACCCGCTTCAGTGCCGATGAGGCGTATCTTGTTGGCGTACATGCCGCCCAGTTGGGCGACATCGATGCCAACCGTCGGTGCTGCGCCCTGCCCTTGGATGATTTGTACACCGAGTGTGGTGTAGTCGACTTGGTTGCTACCGGTAATGATGTTGAGATCGTTCGCCCACAGCTCGCCATTCACTTGGACGCTACGAGTGATGAGGTCGAGTTGGGTGATGTTGCTACCGTTCAAGCCTGCTGTGCCAATCTGGATGTCGCCGCGGGTGACGCGGAAGGCATCCAAGCTACCGCCTGCACCAATGACAGGTGTGCCAGTGGTGAGGATACCCCGGCTGGTGTTGATGAAGCCGCAGCCGTTACAGCTGATGCCGTTGGGGTTGGCGATAATGACTTCGGCTTGTTGTCCGGCGACTTCTGTGTGGCCGTTGAGTTGGCTGCGGTTGGTGCTGGTGACTTCGTTGAGGATGATGCGCGCTGCGCCGTTCATCAGATTGGGGTTGGCGGTGACGTAGCCTGCTTGTAGGGTGAGTGCGGTGTTTTGTGCGTTGTTAAGGATGGCACCCGCGGGATCAACGTTGAAGGTGGTGTATTGGTTGTGTGAGACACCAGCAGCACTGGGAGTGGTGATCTGCACCAAGGGTAGTCCGTTGGCGGTGGCATCAACGGTGGGGCGATTGTTGGGGGCCGCGCCTTGAGAAGCGATGATCTCGGCGGTGGCGACGAGTGGTTGGCCGATGTACGCGATGAGAGTGAAGATAGCGAGGTAACGGCGTAAGGGAGATGGTTGCACGATATCGCTCAAGCTCGATGAGTGAGTGTGCGTGATCTGGCTATGGTCGTTCATAGTTCACCTCGCGTCGCTATTCACTTGCCTGTTTCTCTAATAATTCATATTTCGTCGCTCCCGCGAAAGCGGGAGCCCAGTTAAATCAATAAACCGGATTCCCGCTTTCGCGGGAATGACAGCCCTTTATGCGCATTTATGTCGCATCACATCTGATACATCAAACTGAATCCGAGAGCTGGATTCTCACTTCGATAACTTTGCGGCTTGTTGATTGGCGTTCCCGCAAACACTTCATAGCTCAGCCCTCTGAGCAATGCACCGCGCATGCCGATGACACATCCCGCCAGATGATCGCCTGGCAAGTTGATGACGTTGTCACCATAGACTTTGCCGTAGTCGAATCCGACATAGGCTGACTGCTCTGTATTAGGAATGGGATAGGCGAGTTCGTTACGCAGGAAAAAACCCTTCTCTGCTCCCAGCGAATACTCGCCATCGAATCCACGCACCGTCCAGCGGTTGCCGATGGAGAACCATTCGCTGGCATACAAGACGGTGTTGGTGTTCTGCGCGCGCATGGTGGCGCTGTAGCTGAGGGGACGATCTTTGATCTTGAACGGGATGCTCAGGGTGGTATCCAATGTCTCGATCCCGTAGCGATAGCGCCCATTCGCGGCGTTCGCAACTTCTGCTTGTGCGCCGAACCAAGGTGCGCCCCAACGATAGGCGAAGGTGATATCCAACTGGGCTTGGCCGATGTTGTGTTTGTGGATAAGTGCAAGTTCGGCATGGGTGGTGTTGCGCTTCTGCACGGCGACTTCGGTGTCGTCGATGTAGGAGTGGCTCCAACGTTTTGTGGTGCGGAACTGCAAGCTGGTCTTGCTGAATTGGTCGCGATGAAACAGATAGTTGAGTTTCGCTTCGAAGTTCTGCGATCTGCCGCTGGAGACGAAACTGGTGACCGCACCTTGGATGCGTTGATGGTAGGTGGATTCACCCGCCGAGACGGAGGCGGTCAAATAGCCGAACGGAATGGAATACGAGAGATTGTTGCCTTGCGTGCCGCGTTGATAACTATTGCGATCCGCGTCGGCGTTAAGACCGATATTGAATAGGTCGTTCGCGCCGAATGGGTTGTCCCACGCGAACTGAAGTCCGGCTTGGTACTTACCTGTGCCTTTTGCTCCCGTGTCATCCAGTGTGGCGACTACCTTCCAAGGCTTGCCGCGTTTGACTGAGATGACGATATCACTCTCCCCTATGCTGCCGGCAGGTACGATCTGCATATCGACCTCTTGGCTGGGCACGCGCTTCATCTGCTCTAACCCCTGCTCAAGATCACGCAGGTTGAGCAATTTGCCCGATGCGGTGGGGAATGCGTTCTTCCACGTTCCTGCCGTTGCGGCATCGGCGAATCTCAATTCGTGAATGAGCCCGGGCACCAAGGTGAGTTTGAGTGTGCCATTCGCAAGGTTTTGCTCTGTGATGCCGATGCGGGTGGTGGAGTAACCACGTGCCAATATTTGCGTCGTCAGATTCTGAATCAGGTAATTGATGCCACCATGACCGATGCAACGACCTTTGTATTGCTCCAAATAATCTTGAGCGAAGAAGAAAGTGTCGAGGGGTAACGCGCTTGCACCTTGGCGTTTAGCTTCAGAAGAAAGTTGACTGGGGATGTCGAGGCTGAAGCGCTGAATGGTGAAGCAAGGTGTTTCCGATTCTGGAATGCCTTGGGTTTCTAGTGATGAGCGCGATCCACTTTGCAGGTTGACGCTGGGTTGTTGCTGTAGACGTTCGCGTTCTAAAGCTTCTAGTTTGGTGCGCTCGCGCAACGCTTCGCTGTCCGCTGTCTCAACAGCCGCATAGGCATTACCTATGAGAAGAAAAGCGGCGAAAGCTGATGAAGCCGTTCGCAAGCGTTGAAGCGTGACAGTACAGAGCATCGTTGAATACCCCGCAGCTTGATAATTGATCGTTCAAATAAAAAACCAATTCTCGAAAGCAAATACGAAACAGAAATATAACTAGCCTCTTCAATTAAATCCATAAAGTTATTGGCCTATATATTTCTATTCCATTTAGGGACGCGAATATTTCAACTATATGTATTTATTCATATTTATTGTGTTATTTGTAGAACAAACACACATACTATGTCTAATATATTTGACATTTAAAATCGTTATTCAGTAACATCAGATGCTATGTTGATCGACATTCAAGCTATAGGCATTCAAATCAAACAATCCAGACTGCAGGCTGGAATCAGTCAGGCAGAGTTGGCTCGTCTTGCCGATGTATCACGCGCTACGATAAATGGTATTGAGAACAGCACCATCAAGGAAATTGGGGTAAATCGCTTGAACAGGGTGGTCGCGACTAGCCTCAACCTGCCCAATGCAACCGCTCAGGCCAAAAGGAAATCAGAGAACCTTAACTTGTCCTTTCCTTATGACTCGAGCAATTCGTCCATACCTGACTCGCTACTGATCGATAAAGTCGTCGAGCGTGGATTGTTCGAAGACATGGTAAAGATTGCCGTTCGTTATGGCGTAGAAGCATTGCGTCTTTCGGTGATATCTTTTATATCAAAGAACAACGCCTCAGCCCCCTCGTTGAACAGAATGCTTTCGAACATTGAAAAGGCTTTGTATGTTCAGAACTGAACCAGAGCGCACAGGATGGGGATTTCAAGTGCTATTTCAAGAGCCGTTAATGCAAGGTTTTGTATCGATTGGTGACACAGCAATTTCTATCCAGATAGGGCACAATCTCAGCAAATATCTTGAGTTCTGGATAAATGAATACGAAGTGAATATTGCGGTAGCAATACGTAATGCCGCGTACCGATTAGATTCATCCCTTAAGAGACATCGGAGGTTTGCTGAAATGTCTGTCTGATCGGGCAGGAGCAATGCCTTTTTCACCTCCCAGAAGCGGTCGTTCATAGGCACTGATTTGATGATGCTCGGGTGACGCTTCCCAACCCTTTGCCGTCCGTGATGGTTGACCGCTATGTAGCTGTTGATTTTGCTTCGACGGTTACTCGTCAAATGGATTTACTATTTCCACTCCAGTTCCGCCAAAATCACCCACGTTGCGTGTGACGACGGTTAAATCGTGAATCAATGCAATTGCTGCTATCTGTTTATCAATAGGATGCTGAGGATGAGGCGACATTAATCGTCCCCACACTTGGGCGCACTCTTCATCAAAAGATAAAATCTTATCCGCGTAATCACCAACGATCACTTCAAGCCATTTCTCAAGCTTTTTAGTTTGCGTGATATCTCCGCGATGGCGGATGTTTTCTAAGCCGCGCCGAATTTCTCCGATTGTTTGAGCAGATACATAAATGTCGGCAGCATCCGTTTCTTTGAAGAATCTTCTCACGCCGCGATTGGCTTTCGTCCCCTTGCGTGCCTCACTGATGACGTTGGTGTCGACCAAGTACATACGGAATTCTATGTATTACGAAAATTGAAGTCGGCGTCTTCACCAACGTTTGGCATGGACAACAAAACTTCGGCAACTGAACGACGCTTGGGGCGTTGCAGAACTGATTTAAGAATCTCACGATGTTCAGCTTCAGCACTTCTTCCATGAGATGCAGCCAGTTGCTTTAAAGCCAAGGCGACATCCTCTTCCACATTACGAACAACAAGATTGGTAGCCATGATGGAAACTCCTTTTGTAATCATTGATAGCAATATACTTAAGGAGTGATTGCATTGCAATCTAAATTTGCTGGCGGATTGTAATGACAGGTTGGTACACATCCCGCCCGTGGTAAAGGTCAGCCATCTGGCTTCGAGTTTTCAACTCTGACTGTCGCTTGCCGGGTGATTTGAGTCAGCCAACACCTCCCAAATCAGAACTCACTCTTTATCCCAATAAGCCGTCGCTATCCCCTCGCCCAGATCTGCTTCGATCAGGCGGCGGCGTACTTCAAGCAATCGATTGATCAATGCGGGTTCATGCTTGGCGTAAGCATCGGCATCGGCAATTCGATTCACCACGACACCAAGCAATTCAGTGATTGCGTTGCCGATGGAGTTCTGGCTGATGGTGACGATGAGCTTGCCTGCATCGTTGCGGTAGATGAGTTGCTTGAAAGCGGGCTGCCAGCGGATGGCGTTGGCATATTTTGCATCCACAATGCAATGGTCGCGCACTTTCTTGGCGGTCTTCATGAAGTCGTTGTTGAACAGCAGCACGCTCTCCACCTGTTCTGGGAAATACACATCGGCCAGGATGGGCGCATTGTGGGTGGAGACCTGCGAAAAGAAGCTGCGGTAGAAGTCGATGAATCCTTTCAGCACCTCGTCGTACTCTTTCCAAAAATGCACGTCTTTAAGTGCGGCCGCTCCACCTTGCACTTCCCAACTAGGCAAGCCCTGCGGATAACCGGTGAGTGCGATGCGCGCATCGGCTTCGCTAGCCGGTTTGAGTATCTTCAAGCTCAGTGCCTTGGCGAAGAACTCGCGATACACATCGCGCATATAGGCTTGGAACAGGCTGTGCTGCCCGCCATCAGTCAGGTTTGGATTAGCTACATCAGCCAGTTTTGCATTGCGCAATGTTACTTTAGGGAAGACCACAAAATGGTTGTGTAGCATGCGGATACTGGGCACGCCAGGCGATGTCAGTGGCCATGTCGCATCCAGACTCGCCTCACCTGCGAGGATCAGCGCTTCATCAGGATCAGGATATTGCTCCAGCATGTAGTCGATGATGATTTGATTCATGCGGTTCCACACCTGTTTCACATTGTCTGCCACTTGAGTACGGCGCACGGGGCGACCCAGTGGATTGAGGATGGTCTTGGAAGTGTTGTAGATGATGGAACAGTCAAACTCGGTGCTGTGCCCCAATGCCTTACGATACAGCAACAGGTTCTCTTGATTCATCAATAGACCGTTGTTGTTCACCAGATCATTCAGATTCTCGGTGCTGTTGAAGAACTCGTTGTGCTTCAACCCCTCCGGGACTTCAAGGGGGATAGAGCGAAATGGGGTGACGATCTCACGTGGCCCGGATTGCATGCTTCATTCCTTCACAAGTGTTCTGGCATGAAGTTGTCGTGATCAAACCACCAACCAGATATTAAAGATTATTTCCGCATCTTGGGGCTAGCTTCAAAAGCATCTAGATAAACGTTGGATGGCCGTACCTCGAAACTCGCCCCAAACGGCTCGTTTTCCGGCTTTGGGAGCAACCGCTACGCGATTTGCCTGCTTACCCCTTTGCGCGGGATAGCCAGCCACTTGCCAGCTTGCTGGCTTAGTGGCTTGGCTGTAATTCCATCAATGACAAACTAAATGGTTTAAGTCTGTGCCCAAGGTAGGCCATCAAAACGCCAACCGTTGTGCGAGTTGCGATGGTGCGTATCGTCGAGATCACCTTCGCAACCGCGAGCGACGTTGTACACGTCTTTCAACCCTGCTTTCTCCAGCGCTTCCCCTGCATCGGCTGAACGACGTCCGGAACGACAGATGAGCACGACGGGGCGATTGACGCTAGCCGCTTTACGCACATGCGAGACGAACATCGGATTGATGTCCCAGTCGGGACCATCCACCCAGGGGATATGGATGGAACCGCGCGGGTGACCAACGAACATATATTCCATTTCGCTGCGTACATCGATGAACACGGCTTCTGGATTGGCTTGCAGAAAGTCGAAAGCTTCTTTCGGGATGAGGTGTTGCATGGTCGTTCTCCTAATGGTCTATGTCAGGTTGCAGGATTATAGCCCCACACCCGCGCCGCCGGCATCAGACAGACCTTCTCATTTCTTGTCGGCGATGTCCTGTATTTCTTAGGGCTAGATGATGTGGCCATCCAAACCAGACTGCTTGGCACCACCATAAGCCACACTCATCAGTTCGGAGTAATACACGACTGGCATGGTGTGACGAGTATAGTCTGTTTGGTGCTGTGGGAGCGTTCAGCGAACTTCCGGTAGCTTGCGTATCTCGAAACTCATATTGGACAAGTCCCCCAGTATCCATGTGGCGATCGCGTCGATGCCAGGCGCATCGACGCCCGCGACCGAGCCCGGATTGACCAACCAGCACTCGCCATCCCGCACGTGCTTTTGCTTGCCGATATGCGCCGTATGACTGTGGCCGTGACACACCAAGTCATAGTCCCCGGTACATGCAAAAGCCCGACCGTGATGCGGCATGTGTGTCACGAAGATCTTGCGCCCTCCCAGGTCCAGTGCAACGTCTTCGCCGTAGTAGGTGAACAAACCATTGGTTTTCGCCATCATGCGATAGAGCGCAGAGACATCGCCAATGTTGTTACCGTGAACTGCGTGGATGGGAATATTGAATTTGAGAGACGCGCGCAGTGTGTTGACGCCGATGAGATCACCGCAATGGATGACTGCTTGCGCACCACAAGCCTGCGCCTCTACGATTGCTTCCACAAGTGGCTCAGAGCGGTCGTGGCTATCGGAGACGATGCAGATTTTCATGCCCTATTTATATCATGGAGGTTGGACGCATTAGGCAAAATTCATACGTTCAGTGTCTATAGCCATATCGGGGGAGTATAGGGTATAACCCCGAAGGAGGGTGCGCCGCGCTTCTCGTTTCCTTTGTTGATATTTTAGGCATTTCGACTAAACTTAAAAGAAGAGTAAATCGTTTAGTGTTTACCCACTAGAAACACCGAAAATCAATGCCCATCACAATAACCCCTCATTCCGGATTCTCTTGGGTTCGTGAGCCAGAATTCACACCGCCAGACAGCGACGGTGGAGTGACTGCCTGTTTAGAACAAGAATTTATGGAGACCCGCTCTGGTGAGTTGAAGACCCTACTGGGCACCTTCCTTGAGATCATCATTGGCACTGTCAATGCAACTGCAGGTGTCGTGCGTTTACTCTCTCCGGATGGCCAGTCACTTACCATCATCAGCTCCGCGGCGATCTCAGATGAATTGCAAGCTGAGGCCGAGAATTTTGTCGGCCTGGATTGCGAGGTCAGCGGCAAAGCCGTACTAAATCATGTCGTCCACGCATCCGACCTCAGCGAATGCAACTCACGTCAAAACTGTCCCTATTCAAGTTGCCGCTTCCAGTCACGCGTAGTCGCCCCATTGGAATCATCAAGTTCACCCGGTACTGCGTTTGGCATCTTGACCGTGTTCTTTGATATCCCGCACGACAGCGCCAGCTGCATGATGAATACGGTCGCATCCTTTGCAGACGTGATGTGCGCCACCATAGAACATGCGCGAAGCAATCGGGAAGCTAACCGACTAGAACGATTGGCCGCAAGGCAGGAGATCGCCAACAACATCCATGATTCTCTGGCGCAGACTCTAACCTATGCCCGGATGCGAGCGAGCTTACTGGGTGAAGCGGTTCGTTCCGGGGATGAGTTGATGTCCACCAAATATGTACGCGACATCGACGAGGCGCTGGAGATCGGCCAAAAGAATGTTCGCGAACTGATTGCCGATTTTCGTTGCGATCTTAACCACGAAGGCATCTCTATCGCTTTGCAGGAGATGGTTCGCAACTTTAGCGAGCAGCATGATGTCACACTCGAATATCACAACAAGTTGGTCGATCTTGAGTTACCACTCGAATACGAGATCCAAGTGTTTCACATCGTGCACGAAGCGCTGAACAACATAGCCCGCCATTCAGGGGCAAGCCACGCGCGCCTGTTTGTTGAGGCGCGCTTCGGTTACTACATCTTCACCATTGAAGATAATGGGGTCGGCGCTACCACTTTTACGCCTGTTGAAGGCCATTATGGGATGATGATTATGCGCGAGCGGGCACATCACATCAGTGGAGAGATAAGAGTCAAAAGTGCTGCGGGACTGGGAACACAGGTACAATTGTTCTTTCCCGAACCACCGTTGGACTGGAGAGCAATAAATGAGTGACAAATTGAAAGTAGTGTTGGTTGATGACCAGAGCCTATGTAGGCGCGGGTTGAGCGAGTTACTTTCCAGTTGCTACGATTTCACCGTTCTGGGCACAACCGGCACCATTGAAGAATTGCGAACTTTGCTGGAAGGTAAACCCGATCTGCTCATCGTCGATTTGCGCATGAAACCGTTGGATGGCATCTCTTTGATACAGCAGATCCGTAGCGAAGGTTTTATGACCCCCGCCGTGATGTTAACCATGAGCGATTCTGAAACCGACCTGACAAATGCCATTCGTGCCGGTGTGCGGGGGTATCTACTTAAAGACATGGCGCCGGATGATGTGGTGGATGCGATCCGTCGTGTCGCCGGAGGCGAACTGGTCGTTGCCCCCACTATGACCCTGAAGCTGATCGAGATGTTGCGCGGGGACCAACCGGAGCAAGAACCCAAGAACTCAATGAAGCTACTCACCGAACGCGAAAGGGAAATTCTGCAATTGCTATCACGCGGTGAAAGCAACAAAGCCATCGCCCAGACTCTAAAGATAAGCTACGACACAGTGAAACAGCACGTACGTCATATTTTAAACAAGCTGAATCTATCCTCACGCGTCAAAGCGGCCGTGTTGTTTACCAAAGAACAAGAATCTCCCAATAGTAGCGATAACAACTCGCGCTAACCCCCCATCGGGGTTATATCCACACTCCCCAATATGGCTATAGACCTCTTAGCTACAATTCCGCCTAATGGCGCCACCGAAACTGGCCATTTTGTACGGCTATCTTTCCAAAACAGCATCAAGCTTCACAAAGTTTTGGGGTAATCAATCAAGACCACCAGAAGTTCTTCGGCCAATCATAATCAAGGGGAAAACATGGCACACATCGTCATCATGGGAGCGGGAATCGGCGGCATGCCAGCCGCGTACGAAATGCGCGACAAGCTGGAAAAACAGCACAAAGTCACCGTCGTATCGAATAGCGAGAACTTTCAGTTCACCCCATCCAACCCTTGGGTCGGCGTGAAGTGGCGCGATCGTAAACAGATCGAGTTCCCGGTACGCAGCTATTTGGAGCGCAAGGGCATCGATTTCATCTCTACAGGCGTGAAGCGAGTCCACCCCGAGCAGAACAAGCTCGAATTGAACGACGGCAAGGAGCTCGGCTACGATTATCTGGTGATCGCCACTGGTCCTAAATTGGCCTTTGATGAAGTTGAAGGTTTAGGACCGCATGGCGGGCACACCTATTCCGTGTGCCATGTAGACCATGCCATGAAGTCGCACGATGAATGGGAGAACTTCTGCAAGAACCCGGGGCCTATCGTGGTCGGTGCGGTACAAGGCGCATCCTGTTTCGGACCTGCCTATGAATATGCCTTCATCATGGATACCGATCTGCGCAGGCGCAAACAGCGTAACAAAGTTCCAATGACATTCGTGACTTCAGAGCCCTACATCGGGCATTTGGGCCTGGGCGGTGTTGGTGATTCCAAGGGAATCCTCGAATCCGGCATGCGCGACAAGGGTATCAAATGGATCTGCAACGCCAAAGTCACCAAGGTGGAAGCAGGCAAGATGTTCGTCACGGAACATGACGACATGGGCGTTGAGAAGAAAAAACACGAGCTACCATTCCATTACAGCATGATGCTGCCGGCCTTCAAGGGAATCGATGCCGTTTTCGGCATCGAAGGCCTGGTCCAAGCGCGCGGCTTCGTCACGGTGGACAAACATCAACGCAATCAGAAATTCAAAAACATCTTCGCGGTCGG
>Ga0172380_10005980_pt1 | contig 14405 bp, 10 predicted proteins | sample Leawe162metaG_FD_119747 | JGI IMG/M metagenome (GOLD analysis project Ga0172380, IMG submission 119747) | Leachate microbial communities from a municipal landfill in Southern Ontario, Canada - Leachate well 162 metaG | ecosystem: Engineered > Solid waste > Landfill > Unclassified | place...
CCTGCGCGCCTCGAAGATCATGGCCGAGCGCGTCCGGCAACACCCCAAGATCGACATCCGCTGGGACAGCGTCGTCACGGAAGTAATGGATGTCGCGCGCAACGAAGTCACCGGGCTGCGCCTGAAAAACGTCAAGACCGGCGCCATCTCCGAACTGCCGGTCGCCGGCCTGTTTGTCGCCATCGGCCACCGCCCCAATACCGCGCCCTTCGCCGGCCAGGTGGACATGGACGGGAAAGGCTACATCCGAGCCGACCAGACCCGCACCAGCGTGCGGGGCGTTTTCGCCGCCGGCGATGTGGCGGATCCCCGTTACCGCCAGGCGGTGACCGCCGCCGGCTCCGGTTGCATGGCAGCCCTGGAGGTGGAACGGTTCCTGGCCGAGTGAGTTGAGCTAGAGGCGCCGGCGCGCCGCCGCGCGATGCCCGGCCGTAACATAACCATGCCGCAATCAAAAACCAAATCACCCGTTCAGTGGCAGACTTATGGCAGGCTGGTGCGTTACGCCCGGCCGTATTTGCCGCGCCTCATCGGCGGCACGGTCTGCGGCGCGCTTTTCGGCGGCTCGATGACCGGGATTGTCGGCGTCAACCGCGACCCGATGGGCACGGGAATGGGCGCGCAGCTGGTTTCCAATGTCTGGGGCTACTGCCTCGGCTCGCCATTCTACGACAAAGAAATTCCGGCGGGACTGATGCATCCGCGACGCATCCGCGACGGCGTACATGCCGGCGTGATCGCTGGCGGCAATGAATCGGGCATTCCTTACAGCCGCGGATTCGAATGTTTCGACGAACGCTACCTCGGCAAGCCGCTGGTTTACTGTGGCACGATGGGCACTCTGCCGGTCAGCGTCGGCGGACGTCCGTCCGAGCGCAAAGAGGTCCAGGTCGGCGACTGGACAGTCATGTGCGGCGGACGTATCGGCAAAGACGGCATTCACGGCGCGACCTTCTCGTCCGAAGAGCTGCGCACTGAATCGCCGGCGCAAGCTGTGCAGATCGGCGACCCGCTCACTCAGCGCAAGCTCTACGAATTTCTGATGGAAGCGCGAGACCTCGGCCTCTTCCGTTGCGTCACTGATAACGGCGCGGGCGGCATTTCCTGCTCGTTCGGCGAAATGGGCAAATATTCCGGCGGCTGCGAATGCGAACTCAAAGACGCGCCGCTTAAATATGAAGGCCTCCAGCCGTGGGAAATTCTGGTTTCCGAAGCGCAGGAGCGCATGACGCTCGCCGTCCAGCCTGAATGCCGCGAGGCGTTTGAAGCGTTAGCCAAAAAGCGCGACGTCGAAGTCTCCTTCATGGGCAAATACAACGACTCCGGCTACTTCACGGTGAAGTATGAAGGCAAGGTCGTCGCCAGCCTCGACATGGATTTCCTCTACGAAACCGGCTGCCCGAAACTGCACATGAAGGGCGTCTGGAAGAAACCGGAAATTCCGGCTCCGGAAAAAGCGCGCGGCGGAAACCGCAGCAAAGCGCTCCGTCAGATGATGGGCCGCCTCAACATCTGTTCGCGTGAATTCAAGAGCCGCATCTACGACGGCGAGGTCAAAGGCCTCAGCGTCGTCAAAAACTACGTCGGCGTAAACTCCGACGTTCCGTCCGACGCCACCGTCATGCGTGTCGAGTACAACAAAGACCGCGGCGCGATTCTGGCCGAAGGGATCAACCCGTGGTTCTCGGACATCGACACCTATCACATGACGGCATCAGTCATTGACGAAGCCGTGCGCCGTGTCATCAGCGTCGGCGGTCGCCTCGACCGTATCGCGGTTCTCGACAACTTCTGCTGGCCCGATCCGGTGCAGTCCGAAAAGACTCCGGACGGCGAATACAAGATGGCGCAGCTCGTTCGCTCCAACAAAGCGCTCTACGACTATACGATCGCCTTCGGCACACCGGCCGTTTCCGGTAAGGACTCCTGCAAAAACGACTCAACCCGCGGCGGCAAAAAAATCTCGATTCCGCCGACGCTGCTCATCTCTTCGATCGGCCAGATCGACGACGTGAAGAAGGCCGTCACCATGCCGCTCAAAGAAGCGGGCAGCAAAATCTACATGGTCGGCGTCACGAAAAACGAACTCGGCGCTTCCGAATGGAGTCGCATGCTCGCCGAAGAGCAGGGCAATCCGATGAACTACGGCGGCGACGTTCCGACCGTCGATGCCAAAGCCGCACTGAAGATTTATCAGGCGATGAACCGCGCCGCGGACGAGCAGATTCTGCTCTCCTCGCACACGCCGTCCAAAGGCGGACTGGCAGTCGGTCTCGCGCTCATCACCATCGGCGGACAGCTCGGCGCGGAAATTGACCTTTCAAATGTTCCAATGGTTGGAAAGAGAAAGCTCAAAGACGACGTGATTCTCTTTTCGGAATCCAACAGCCGCTTCATCGTTTCAGTCAACCCCGAGAACGCCGCGCACTTCGAGGAACTCTTCGCCGGCCTGCCGGTCGCGCAGATCGGAACCGTCACGGCGGAGAAGAAGCTGGTCGTCAAAGGCGTCAAAGGCGCAACGCGAGTTGATGCGGCGATTTCTGATTTGGCGAAGCCCTTCAAAAAGACACTTTATGGAATATAGGACGAACAGATCCTATGGGACTTATTATGCACGGTGAAAATGATTTGATCAGAGCGCACGGAGGCTGCCGCGACCTGAAATCCTTTTAGATGTCGGAAATCGTGTTTGACGGAACGGTGAAATCCTTTGAGCGGATTGTTTCTCCAGTTGGTTATTGCTGTCGCTGCGCGCCGACCTTGACAGGAATATCGCCTTTCTCTAAAAATTCCGCCATGAAAACTATTCCGCTGTCGCTTCTCTCAATCTGTTTCCTTTTGTGTCACCAGAGCCTATTTGCGTCCGTGGAGATTGCCGTCACCACCGACCGGGAGACGGCGCTCTATCAGGTGGGTGAAACGGTGGAGTTCCTGATCGAAGTGAAAGATTCCGAGGGGGAGCCCGTCAATCAAAGCCTTCACGCTATAACCAGTTACGACGGAGGGAAGATGGTTTTCTCGGAACAAGACCTTGATTACACCGGGAAGCCGCTGAGGGTTCGTGGAACTCTGAAAATGCCCGGCTTCCTGCGTTGTGAAGTGAGCTTCAAGCAAGAAGGCAAAACGTATAAAGGCATTGGCAGCGCGGGCTTTGATCTGCTAAAGGTTCAGTCAGTTACGCCTGAGCCGGACGATTTCATCGCATTCTGGGAGAGCGGGCGAAAGCGACTTGCGGCGATCCCGGTGGATCCACAACTGAAACACCTGCCCGATCAGAGCGATGAATTGCAGGATAGCTATGAAATCGCCTTTGCCAATCTGGACGGTGGCCGGATTTACGGCTATCTCTCCGTTCCCAAAGGAAGGACCGGCCCGTTTCCGGCCTATGTCCACATTGCCTCAGCCGGAGTCGGGGTGCCTCCCAAGCCGGAATCATCCCGCGCCGCCAAGGATGGCGTGATCGTTTTGAACATGAGCATTCACAACCTCGAGCTGGGTCAGGATCCCGAGATCTACCGTCAACTCAGCGCGGAAGGCGGTGGCTTGCACAACTATTATTGGATCGGCGCCCCTGATCGGGAGGCCTTTTATTTTCGAAAGGTGATCCTCGGTCTTGACCGGGCGATTACCTATTTGCATGACCGGCCTGATTTTAACAAAAAGAACCTGGTGGTCTATGGCGGCAGCCAAGGTGGCGGGCTCACCTTGATCCTAAGCGGATTCAATCCGCACATCACTGCGGCGGTGGCCCGGGTTCCCGCGCTGTGTGATCATTGGGGAGTGAAAGCCGGGAGGCGATCCGGCTGGCCGAGAATCGTAACCTATGGTGCCAAACAGAATCCTCCAGAGCCCTATTTTGATATGGCGCGCTACTACGATGCGGTACATTTTGCGAAGAGGATACGCATTCCGATCATTATGGAAGTGGGATTTGTGGATACGACAATTGCACCCACTTCGATGATGGCGGCTTACAATGCGATCACCGCAGAGAAGCAGATTGTCTATGGACCTCTGGGTGGACATTTCTCGACCAGCGATGAAATGAAAAAGCTCCAAAGCGCCTTCATCAATCAGCATCTCGGATTGGAATGAGATCGCTCAAGGAAGAGTAATTTAATTTTTTCCGTGGAATTCCGGCTCATACACCGATACCAATCATCCTTTCGCCATCCGGATGTTTCACAAAATCGGGGTCGAACTGGCTCCGTAATCACTATACGCTCCTAGGATGCGAATAATCATCCAGCACGGCGACGAGTGGGTGCATTTCAGCGACCCGATCGAGGTGCTGACCGCCCGCACGGCCCCCGAGGTTTTCCAATGTCTGGAAAAAATTGAAACGAGCGGTCTGTGGGCCGCCGGATTCATTTCCTACGAAGCAGCTTCGGCGTTTGATGACGCTCTCAAAACGCATGAACCCAACGGGATGCCGCTTCTCTGTTTTGGACTTTTCCAGACATTGGAAAAGGTAGGGACGCCTCGCCGAGGCGTCCGCGATTATCAGCTCGGCGAGTGGATGCCGTCGGTGACGCGCGGCGAGTACACCGAGGCGATTGCGAAGATCAAGGAGCACATCGCGGCGGGCGACACCTATCAGGTGAATTACACCTTCCGGCTGAATGCGCCGTTCTCCGGCGATCCGTTCGCTTTCTTTTGCGATCTGGCCGCCGCGCAGCAGGGGCGCTATGCCGCTTTTATCGAAACCGATGAGTTCGCGATCTGCTCTGCCTCGCCCGAGCTGTTCTTTGAACTCAAAGACGGTGTGATTGCCTCGCGTCCGATGAAAGGAACGCTTCCGCGCGGACTGACTTTTTCCAAGGATTGGAAAAATGCGGAGGCGCTGAAGAACTCTGCCAAGGATCGGGCGGAAAATATCATGATCGTCGATATGATCCGCAACGATATCGGCCGCATTGCCGTGCCGGGTTCGGTCGAAACGCTCAGCCGCTTCGATGTCGAAAAATATCCGACCGTCTGGCAGCTGACTTCGACAGTGCAGGGGAAATTTAAACCGCGAATGAACGCGAATGAACGCGAAAATTTTGGAGAGATCATGAAGGCGCTGTTTCCGTGCGCGTCGATTACCGGAGCGCCAAAGGCGAAGACGATGGAGATTATCCAAGGTTTGGAAAAATCGCCGCGCGGCGTTTATACCGGTGCGATCGGTTTTATTGCGCCGAACGGCTCGGCACAGTTTAATGTGGCGATCCGCACAGCCGTGATTCAGAACGGCAAGGCGGAGTACGGAATCGGCGGCGGGATTGTCTGGGACTCCGATGCGGATTCTGAATATGCGGAGGCACTTTCTAAGGCCGCGATTCTCACCAAGCAAATGCCGGATTTCCAACTGTTGGAAACGATGCTTTGGGAAGATGGAGAAATTTTTCTGCTGGAGCGGCATCTGAAGCGGCTGGCGGAGTCGGCGGAATATTTTGATTTCCAGTGTGACTCTGAAAAAATCTGTGAACATCTGCGTAATCTGCGGTTGAAAAATCCGGTCCGGCTTCGTTTGCTTCTGAATAAAGACGGCACATTTGATTTCCAAACATTGGGAATTTCAACGGTAAGCGGCGATGTGAAACTGTCGCTGGCGAAAGCGCCGGTCTATTCGGGCGACGCGTTTCTTTATCACAAGACGACAAACCGCGCGGTGTATGAAAAGGCGAAAGCGGAGTTTCCGGATGTAGACGATGTTCTGCTGTACAACGAACACGGCGAGGTGACGGAGAGCACCATTGCCAACGTCGTGGTCGAGCTGGCCGGGTGCAAAGTGACGCCGCCGGTTTCCTGCGGCCTGCTGGCCGGGACGTTCAGGGAGGAGCTTTTGGAACGGGGCGAGATCAACGAGAAAATTGTGATGCTCGACGACCTGAAGCGGGCAAAAACCGTCTGGCTTATAAATTCTGTTCGCAAATGGCGGAAGGTTTCGCTTAACTGGTCGGCCTGATTATGAAACCAAAGATTTTAATTATTACGGGCTATGGAGTGAACTGCGAGGCGGAGTCTTCGCGGGCGTGGGAACTGGCGGGCGCGGAGCCGGTACAGGTGCATCTGAACGACCTGCTCGATAATCCGGCGCAGATGCGCGATTTCCGCGGGCTGATGTTTATCGGCGGCTTTTCCTACGGCGATCACATGACCAGCGGTCATGTCTTCGCCTTACGCGTGAAGCATCACCTGCGCGAAGAACTTCAGAAGTTTATCGACGACGGCAAAATTATTCTCGGCGTCTGCAACGGTTTCCAGACGATGACTAAGATCGGCCTGCTGCCCGGGCTGAACGGCGAATACTTTGATCCGAAGGTTGCGCTGATGCAGAACGACTGCGGTACCTTCCAGAACTTCTGGGTGAGCCTGAAGTTCGAGTCGAGCTCGCCCTGCATCTTTACCAAAGGCCTTTCCGGCATGCCGATGCCGATTCGTCACGGCGAAGGCAAAATTTTTACGACGGATAAAACCGTGATCGAGCAGATTGAAAAACTCGGCTGCGCCGCCGCGCGCTATGCGGATGCGGACGGCAATCCGACCATGGATTTCCCGGCCAACCCGAACGGCTCGCTCAACGCCATCGCCGGACTGTGCGACCCGACCGGCCGCATTTTCGGCCTGATGCCGCACCCCGAGGCCTACCTCTTTCCCGAGAACCACCCCAACTGGGACATGCAGAAGCTCAACGGTACTTTGCCTCAACACGGACTCGGACTGAAACTGTTTGAGAACGGTGTCCGGTATCTAAAGGGTTGAGTTTTCTGAACATTCAGAAAAAGAGGCATTGACGGAGCGGAGCTTTCCACGTAAAACGCCCGCTTGTTCTGGGGTTCAGCCCTTCATCATATTAAAGGAGAAAGACCATGGCAGTTATTGATTTTGGCGGTACCAAAGAAACCGTCGTGACCCGTAAAGAATTTTCGCTGGCGAAAGCCCGCCAGGTTCTGAAAAAAGAAGTGATCGCGGTTATCGGCTACGGCGTACAGGGCCCGGCTCAGGCGCTCAACCTGCGCGACAACGGCTTCAACGTCATCGTTGGTCAGTCCAAGAAATTCATGAAGGACTGGAACCGCGCCATCAAGGACGGCTTCGTTCCCGGCAAAACGCTGTTCGAAATCGAAGAAGCGGTTCAGAAGGGAACGGTCATTCAGTACCTGCTTTCCGACGCGGCTCAAAAACTTTGCTGGCCGCAGATCAAGAAGAACCTGAAAGCGGGCGACGCCCTCTACTTCAGCCACGGCTTCTCGATCGTTTACAAAGATTTGACCAAAATCATTCCGCCGAAAGACGTCGACGTGATTCTGGTTGCTCCGAAAGGCTCCGGCCTGAACGTCCGCCGCAACTTCCTGACCGGCGCGGGCATCAACTCCAGCTTCGGCGTATTTCAGGACGCCACCGGACATGCTGAAGAACGTTGCATGGCACTGGGTATCGGCATCGGCTCCGGCTACCTGTTCCCGACCACCTTCGAGAAGGAAGTGACTTCCGACCTCGTCGGCGAGCGCGGCGTGCTGATGGGCTGTCTGGCCGGTGTGATGGAAGCGCAGTACGAAGTGCTCCGTAAGAATGGCCACAGTCCGTCTGAAGCGTTCAACGAAACGGTAGAAGAGCTCACCCAGAGCCTGATCCGTCTGGTTGACGAAAACGGCATGGACTGGATGTTCTCCAACTGCTCCGCCACCGCACAGCGCGGTGCGCTGGACTGGTCGCCGAAGTTCAAGAAAGCCACGTTGCCGGTCTTCAATGACCTCTACAAAGCGGTCAAAACGAAGTCAGAAGCCAAACGCGTGCTTAAAGTTTGCGGAGCGAAAAACTATCGCGAACGTTTGGAAAAAGAACTCAAGGCCATCCACGACTCCGAAATGTGGCAGGCCGGTGCGGCTTCCCGCTCGCTGCGTCCGAAAGGCGCAGCCAAAGCAATCGCAAAAGGCACCAAAGGTGTCGGCGGCCGCGCCACCAACTGATTCTCTGTTCCAGAGAAACGAAACGGGCTCCCGCAAAGGAGCCCGTTTTTTACATGCGGCTTTAATGTGCCCAAAGCTAGATGTGCTTCCGGGCGGCCTTGCCGATGGAATAGACGTTGAACCCGATTTTGTGCAGGGCTTTGTGGTCGAGGTGGTTGCGGCCGTCGAACAGAAATGCAGGCTGAACCATGTCGTCGAAAATCTTTTTATAATCGATCGTTTTGTATTCTTTCCACTCGGTCAGCAGTGCAATGGCGTGTGCGCCTTTGGCCGCCTTGTAAGGATCCGGCTCGAAGATTACGCGGTCGATCACATCGGCCAGATCTGTCTTGGCATGTTCCAGCGCCTGTGGATCGGTGATGATCACTTCGGCGTTTTCTTCCAGCAATTCGCGGGCAATCAGAATAGCCGGGCTTTCGCGTGTATCGCCGGTGTCAGCCTTAAAAGCGAAGCCGAACAGCGCGATGCGCTTGCCGGCAATCGTGTTGAACATCTCCTTCAGCATACGGGCGACAAAACGGCGCTCCTGATATTCGTTCATCTTAACGACCTGCCGCCAGTATTCAGCCACTTCATGCAGACCATAGGTTTCGCAGAGATAAACCAGATTCAGGATATCCTTCTTAAAACACGAACCGCCGAAGCCGACGCTGGCCTTTAGGAACTTCGAGCCGATCCGGCTGTCCATGCCGATTGCGCGCGCTACTTCGCCCACATCGGCGTCGGTCGCTTCGCATAGTGCGGAAATACTGTTGATCGAGCTGACGCGCTGTGCGAGGAATGCGTTGGCGGTCAGTTTGGAGAGTTCGCTCGACCAGAGGTTCGTTGTCAGAATTTTTTCTTTCGGTACCCAGGAAGCGTATACATCCACCAGAGTCTTGATCGCCTTTTTGCCGCGGGCGGTTGGATGGCCGCCGATCAGAATGCGGTCGGGATCTTCCAGATCGGCGATGGCTGTGCCTTCGGCCAGAAACTCGGGATTGGACAAAACGTCGAAATGCACGCCGTTCTTGCCGCTGTTCAGAATGCGCTCCATCGCGGCGGCGGTACGAACGGGCAGGGTGCTCTTTTCGACCACGATCTTATCCGAGGTCGAAACTTCCAGAATCTGGCGGGCGCATTTTTCCCAGTACTGCAGGTCGGCGGCGCAGCCCGCACCCTGACCAAACATCTTGGTCGGGGTGTTCACGCTCACAAAAATAATATCGGCTTCCTTGATGCCCTTCACCACGTTGGTGGAGAAAAAGAGGTTCTTCCCGCGGGCGGCCTTCACGACCTCGTCGAGACCCGGCTCATAGATCGGCAGGCTGTCGGAATTCCAGGCGTCAATTCGCGCTTGGTTGATATCCACTACGGTCACTTTAACCTTGGGGTTTTTCTTGGCGATCATCGCCATCGTCGGGCCGCCGACATAACCCGCGCCGATACAAAGAATTTTTGTCATAAGCAACTCCTCGGATTTCCAGACATCGGAAAATAAACTACCCGTTTCCCACTCCGTCTTCCAGCCCTCGCTGCCGGAAAGTTTCTCGTCTCAGCTATCTTAGAGAGACGCGGCATGCCGAATTCTCTGTGTTTGTTTTTCGCTATGAGTTGCAGAACGCAAGCCATTCTCTAAGGAGCGTCTGGGCTTTGATCCCGAATGCGTTTCGCAGGGCATCGCCGAGGTTTTTATGTTCATTGACGGCTAGGAGTTTATAGATTGTTGAGCTGTGGCGCGGCCGCTTTAAAGAGGCAGAGAGCCATTCCGGGTTATTAATGGAGAGGCCTAGTCCCAGAATGTTTACACTGATTTGTCCGGTCTCGCGATCCCGTTGGGTCACGCCGAGTCGCTTGGCGGCATCATCAATGGCCTTCTTCAGAAGACGGCATTTTGCCATCTTTGCTTTGGTATCTCCGATGTCGATGCTGATCTGGATTTCGTGGAGAAAAGTTCGGAACTGTTTGAATGTTTCATCAGAGCGTAGCTGACATGCTGTGCGTACGGGCGATGTGTTCTGATCGCAGTTGAGCAGGCAGAATAAAGCTATCGACGGCATGGAGGTCAGGAGCGTCAGTACTTCTCGATCAATGGATCGCCGCCTGAGTAATTGCACCTTCGTGGTCTTAACGAGACACTCAAATTCATCAATTGCCCGTGATGGCCTGTGATGCAGAAAAAGTTCCGACTCAAGATATTTCGCTCTCACGGGATGTGGACAGTAAGTCAACCCTCGGGATTCTGACAGAGCCAGATATGGTACAGTTCCGGCAATAACCTGGCCCACAAATTGAGGCTCCCCCGAATTGAAGCGTTCGATAGAACGCTCATGTATAGCTCTCAGATAGGGCTGTTGGCACATGGCGTCAATATACTTCGACTGAAGAGGTTGCAAATCTACTGTTTCCATTGGAACGTCTTTGATGATGCCGAGCTGGAACAGCTCGTCAAGTTCGGACGATACGTTGCGCCAGTGTTTGGTCCACCCCTCCATGACGAACAGGGTATCGCTGAAGACGATTTGCTCGAGAAGGCATGCGAGGGACTGCAATTGAAGGACACCGAATTTGACCGGTACAGCGTCAATGCACTGATGCGAATGGTTCGTTCGCAGCCAATGTGCCTGATCGAATGGGTCTTTGGACCGCGACAGCAGTTCTGCACAGTTCTGAAGAAGCCAGTTATCCGTAATGGTCTGGATGCCTAGCTTCATTGCTTTTCACTGTTAAGCGGATCCATATTAACCTTCTATCGATTTATCATCCCCAGTAGCGGTTGGTGATCGGCATGCGGCGGTCGCGGCCGAAGGCTTTGGGCGTAATCTTGATGCCGGGCGGGCCTTGCCTGCGTTTGTATTCGCTGAGATCGACCAACCGGACGGCTTTGCGCACGGCGGCTTCATCAAAGCCAGCCTCGATCATGTCGGCGATGCCCATGTCTTTTTCAACATACGCTTCGAGAATCGGGTCGAGTACGTCGTAGGGAGGAAGCGAGTCGCTGTCCTTCTGGTCGGGACGCAGCTCAGCCGACGGCGGGCGCTCGATAGTGGATGGCGGAATGACAACGCCCTGTTCATTGCGCCAGCGGCAAAGGTCGAAGACCAGTGTTTTGGGAACGTCTTTGATGACGGCGAAGCCGCCGGCCATATCGCCGTACAATGTGCAGTAGCCGGTGGCGAATTCACTCTTGTTGCCGGTGGTGAGCACCAGCCAACCGTTCTTGTTCGAGAGCGCCATAATCAACGTGCCGCGAATGCGCGCCTGAAGATTTTCTTCGGCCAGCCCGGGCGCCGGGTTCCAAACCTTGGAAAGTTCGTCAGTAAATTTTCCAAAGATTGGAAAAATCGGGATGGTGTGGAATTCGACTCCGAGGGTTGCGGCAATTTCTTCGGCGTCGGAGAGTGTTTCGTCTGACGAATATTGCGACGGCATTGTCACCGCCGCGACGCACTCGGCTCCGAGCGCATCCACGGCGAGTGTGAGCACAAGCGCGGAGTCGATTCCGCCGCTAACCGCGACAACGGTTTTCTTAAAGCCGTTTTTATTCACATAATCCCGCAGGCCGAGTTTAAGCGCTTCATAAACCTCCTCCAGAGGGGTCAGTCCGATATTTTCATATTTTTTGCCAAAAGTATTAAAATATCGGACTGACCCCTCATCTGACCCCTCATCCATGAGCGTGTATTCCTCGAAGAGCGAGGCGCGGGCGGTGACGGTACCGTTGGCATCAAAGGCCATACTACCGCCGTCGAAGACGAGTTCGTCCTGTCCGCCGACCTGATTGCAGAAGAGCAGGGGGGCGTTGAGTTTTTTCGCGGCGGCGGAGAAGACGGTTTCGCGTTCGAGCCGTTTGCCGCGATGGTAAGGCGAGGCGGAAAGATTGATGACGAGATCCGGGTGTTTGGCGGCGAGCGCAGCACAGGCTGCACCGTCGGGTTGCCAGGAGTCTTCGCAGATGTGGATGCCGACTCCGGTTCCAAACGCATCGAAGACAAAAGCTTCAAGGCCTTCGTCGAAGACGCGTTTTTCGTCGAAGACGCCGTAGTTCGGCAGAAGCATTTTGCGGTAAATGCCGACAACTTTTCCGCGATGAAAAACAACGGCGGCGTTATAGCGCCCGGTGCCGTCGGTGACGGGTGCGCCGACGACGGTGAAAACCTGCTCTGGCAGTTTGCTCGCAAGCCGCTGAAGCTGTTTGTCGCAGTCCTGAATAAATTGCGGGCGCAGAATGAGGTCTTCGGGCGGGTAGCCGCAGAGCGACAGCTCGGGAAAAACAATCAGTTGTGCACCGGTTCCGGCGGCGCCCTGCGCATCGACGATGATACGGGAGGTATTCTTTTCCAGGGCGCCGACTGTCGGATTGAACTGGATGAGGGCTGTTTTCATAAGTACTGCGTACTGCGTATTGCGTATCTGAGCCAATACGGAATACGCAGTACCGTTCTATCGTCTGTAGTTCGGGGCTTCTTTGGTGATCTTGATGTCGTGTGCGTGGCCTTCAAGCGCGCCAGCGTGCGAGACACGGATGAACTGTCCGTTTTCCTGCAGGTCGGGAATGGTGCGGCACCCGCAGTAGCCGAGGCTGGCCTGGAGGCCGCCGCTGTACTGCTTGAGCATTTTGCTGACGGCACCTGCATAGGGAACAACGCCTTCAATGCCCTGCGGGACGAGATCGTCTTCAGCGCTGTCTTTGAGTCCGTAGCGCTGACGCGAGCCTTCACGCGATTTCATGGCGTCGAGACTTCCCATGCCACGGTAGATGACGAACTGGCGGCCTTCGTAGAGGATCTTTTCGCCAGGGCTTTCGTCAGTTCCGGCAAGCACGGAACCCATCATGACGCTGGAGGCGCCGGCGACGAGCGCCTTGGCGATATCGCCGGAGTGCCGGACGCCACCGTCGGCAATAACCGGGATAGAATCTTTGAGTGCCTCAGCGCATTTATAGATAGCACTAATCTGCGGAATGCCGACGCCGGCGACGACGCGGGTGGTGCAGATCGAGCCGGGGCCTATGCCGACTTTGACGGCGTCTGCGCCCGCCTTGCGTAAAGCGAGAGCCGCTTCGCCGGTGGCGATGTTGCCAGCGATTACGTCAATACCGGGCAGATTCTTTTTGACCCACATGGTCATTTCGATGACACCCTTGCTGTGGCCGTGCGCAGTATCGACGACGAGCACATCAACTTCGGCGGCGGCGAGGCCTTCGGCGCGGACGTAGTCGCCGGGGCCTATGCCGGCGGCGGCGCGCAGGCGGTATTGGTCGTCACGATTGTAGAGCGGGCGGGTGTTTTCGATCAGGTCGGCGACGTCGGTGTAACTGTAGAGACCGATCAGTTTGCCGTCTTTTACGAGCGGCAGTTTGCCGATCTTGTTTTTCTGCATGATCTCGTAGGCTTGACGCAAATCGGTACCGGCTCCGGCTGTGAGAACCTCTTTGGTCATGATATCGCCAGCGCGCACGTTGTTATTGGCGGCGTATTTCATGTCCTTGGTGGTCAGAATGCCCACGAGGTTTCCGTTGTCATCCATGATGGGAAAGCCGCTGAAGCTATAACCTTTTTCCAGCCGATGTTGCTGAATCTGGGCAAGCGTCTGATTGACATTAAAGGTGATCGGTTTGCCGATGAGTCCGTTGAGATAGTGTTTCACCCGGGATACGTCGGCGGCTTGCCGCTCGGCATCGAGATTTTTATGGATCACACCGATTCCGCCGTGCAGTGCCATGGCAATGGCCATGTCCGCTTCGGTTACCGTATCCATCGCTGCGCTCAGGAACGGAATATTCACCTTGATATTGGTGGTGAGGCGGCTGGTGATATCGGTGTCGCCGGGCAGAAAGTCGGCGTATTGGGTAATCAGTGAAACATCGTCAAAGGTGAGCCCCTCAAAAGGAAAGGTGCTCATGAATTTATCGAGATACTTATTCTGGCTCATGGAATGTGTCCTTTTGCCGCAACAGCTTGGAGACTGGGGCGGGCGTAGTCAATATTGTTTTGTTCTTGTGTCGTGTTGTTCTTGTTGTCGGGGCGGGCGTTCTGGTTTAATTCCAAAACGTACATAATAAATCCATACCGTAACACCAGAAACCGGAGGTCGAGGATGATTAAAGTTTCAAGACGGGATTTCATAACATGCACCGCAAGGCAGGCACCGTACCAATGCACAAAAGCTGATGGGGCTGTTTCGGCGGCTGTTAAACCGGACATTCTCTTTATCATGCCGGATCAAATGCGCGGCGATTGTTTATCGTCATTGGGGCACCCGGTTGTACGCACTCCCCATTTGGATCAGCTTGCAATGCAAGGAACCCTGTTTACACGGGCCTATTCGACATGTCCGTCCTGCATTCCGGCACGTTATGCCCTGCTGACAGGTCAGTATCCGGAGACCAGCGGAGTGGTGGGGTTTAAAAATAAACAGGTCGAGGTGCCGACTTTGCCCCAGTTGCTGACTGACGCCGGCTACACCACC
>Ga0172380_10005981_pt1 | contig 14404 bp, 6 predicted proteins | sample Leawe162metaG_FD_119747 | JGI IMG/M metagenome (GOLD analysis project Ga0172380, IMG submission 119747) | Leachate microbial communities from a municipal landfill in Southern Ontario, Canada - Leachate well 162 metaG | ecosystem: Engineered > Solid waste > Landfill > Unclassified | place...
CTCCGGCTGAGGTAGCGTGAAGTTCGTCGCGATTGCCGCCGCCAGCTTGCTGTTCGGGATCACGATAGCATTATTGGAGAGTGCCCGCATCGTCGTGTTGCGCCAGTTGATGTCGGTGATGTAGCCCTCCACTCCCGACTCGAGTTTGACGTAATCCCCAACTTTCACCTGCTTGGAGAGGATGATATGGATCCCCGCGAAAAGATTCGAGAGCGTATCCTGCAGCGCCAGAGCCACCGCGAGACCTCCAACGCCCAAAGCGGTCAACAGCGGAGCGATGCTGATACCAAGCTGGTTCAGCATCACGGTTAAGCCTATAGCCCAGACGCCTACCTTGGAGAGGACGCGGAAAATGGAAGTCGATGCGCCGAACGCTGATCCTGCGGAGAGTCCGATCAGCTTCCCGATGATGTTAGCGCTCGCCCACGTCACCGAGAGGATCAGCGCCACGCTGGAGGCTTTCCGCAGTCCGAAGACCAGCTTGGGACCGAGCGGCATGAAAGGAAGCGCTACCAGTAGCCCGGCGAGCAGCCCCCAGAGCGGGGCTTTTTTCGCCAGTTCCAGGATGATCAGCTCATCGCCTTCCCAGGCTGTCCGGGCGGCGAGCTTGTGGACGTAACGCCTCAGGACGAAGTCAGCCACCAGCCCTGACAACAGTCCGGCGAGGACGGTGATTCCGGAGTAGTACCACGCCATGATGGCGTTTGTAGTGATTTGTGGTTCAGGCATTCGGAAATTTAGAATTAAGAATTATGAATATAGGGCGGATGTTCCACCCGCCACGGGGGGGGGGGGTGCCAAAACATCGTCACATCGTCACATGAAACCCGCATACCTTTGACTGGATGGAGTTTTGGGTGTGACGGAAATAGAAACGGTAGTGACGATACCGCCGATTTAAATCGGCGGTACTGTTAGTACTAAAGACTTTAGTTTGTCCAGGTTCTTAACGTTCTGTCAGGTCTTCAGCGTAGCGATGACTCGGGCGGCAAGGCGAGTTCCGGTACTGCCGACTGTTGTCGGCAGTTCAATCCTTCTTCTCCGCCTTCATCTTTTCCCGTAATTCCTGAATCCGCTTCTGAACGTCCTTCCCCACCTCAAGGATCTCCTGTGCCACGATGACCTCATCGCCGAGGTCGAGTTTGAGTCCGACGATGAGGGGTTCGAGAAGATGGGCGGAAGGGGAAGATTCGATGATATCTAGTGTTTTTTTTCCAAAGCCATAAGCTGCAAAAAGTGTTGAAGCAAAAATGAACTCTGATATCTTCAAGCGAATTTTCTGAGTATTGGTCATAAGCCCTAAATCAATGAGAAGCGAAGATAAATCCACGACCAAATCTTCCATTTTTATAATTTTGACCAATATATCGTCATTATCTCCTAACGACACGGCTTTCTCAAACGCCTCTTTAGCTTCACCAAACTTCAATTGCATACTAAGAGATCTCCCAAGCTCTCTCCAGCCTGTTCTTTCTTGAGGTTTCTTATTCACAAAAGATCTAAATGCCATCTCTGCTTCGGCGTACTTTTCCTGATGGAACATTATACTACCAAATAAATTCCATGCTTCCGGTAGTTCTGGAGTAACTTTGAATAGATCACGGATGATCAGTTCTGCTTTTAAGTACTCACCTTGAATAAATTTGAGTGTACCAAAACCAAGTAATGCAGTAGGATCTTTTGTATCCGTTTTTAAAGACTTGGTGAATACCTCTTCAGCCCTGGAATAGTCTGATAAACTTAAATATATCACTCCCTCCATTGGAAGTGTCTTTTGATTATCAGGTTTGCTATTCAATAGTTCTTCTAAAATATCCATTGATTCATCGGTTTGGCCTGTTTCTTTATACTGTTGCAATGCAGATTTGACTGAGTACATCCAAGATACCAATTCCAGTTTCCGTCTATCGCTGGCAAGGAGTTTCGTAAGAATCTCCGGAGAGTCTTCTAAAGCAAAGAGCTCTATAGGAACCGCTTTAATCAAATCGTTGCGAATCGTCATTGTTAACGGTGAATAAATTATCTCAAAGATGGTCGCAAAATAATCGTAACGAGATCCCTTTTCTAAGGAAACAAGTTCGGTTGAAATGATTTTGATTATATGCGCCAATTGTTGTTTGTCGTAAAACCCTACCATAAATTCAGCCAGCACCTTAACTCTCTTCGCCGCCCCTCCAGCACACCGCGAGAGATAGTAAATGTTGAAAAGCCTCTCTGAAAGCTGATAAAACTGCGCTTTACCCTTCTTTTCAACCACAACAACCGCCCCGTATACACCTAACCGCTTTAGTTGCGCGCTTACTTTATTCACACTCTGCCGCGACAGTCTTGCTACTTGTCTGGCCGTCGATGGAGTCCACAATTCCGCCAAGGCAACAAATGTTTCTCTCTCGCCGGAAGCGATACTATCAAGTTGACTCTTAAAATAGTCCGTATGGTCATCGACAAGTTGTATTAGTTCCTCCATCAAGTGCTTCAAGCTTAAATCTTTCCCAAACTTCGCCACAATCGAAACGAGCCTCGGGCTTCCTCCAGTCAAAATCTTTATCGGACGAATCGGTTGTTGAATAGCATCTTTATTGGACGCAATCGAATTCCAAAGCGCACTGCATTCATCTTCGTTAAGTGGCCTGAGTTCGACCGTCTTGAACATTTCGAACATAGCGTTGTCAGAATGAGTGACTTCCTTGAAGCGAGTGGTCGAAGTCGCTAACAGCATGATGCGCGGTTCATTTTGAAAAGTGTGCCGCAAAATCCAGGCGTCCTTTTTCGATAACTGTTGACCCAGCATCATATTGAAGTTTTCGACGATCAGGAGCAGTCTCTTTCCCAGTTCCTCAGCATAACCTAATAGTTGGGACAAGGCGCGCTCGCGCGAACGTTGTTCATCCGGCTCATCGAGTAAATCCTGCCACGTTCGTTCCCACCTGATATCGCCGGTTATGTTGCGGAGGTGCTTGATCGCCTCGAGCCAGAATTTTCCGGGCGAGGTGACCCCGTAGCTCTCCTCCGCATAGCGAATCGGAAGCCACTTTTTTAAAAGATCTTCATCATGTTGTACTTCTGCGGCAACCCTGAGGACGAACATTGTCTTGCCCATTCCGCGTGGTCCAATGACGAGAACATGCTGATTGGAGAGGCCATTGTTTCGCCTGACAACTTCGACAATCTCTTTCATCTCGCGCTGTCGGACGACAAAAGAATCGACCAGCTCCTCTTCCGTGAGAAAAGCGGGATTGTATTTCATGACGCGTTTGGTCATTACTTTGCGGCTCTTTTAATAAGGGAAACATAACCGCTACCGAACCTTCGCTTCCACCAATCCCTGAGTAAATTGGAATAAAACACCCAGTTTGTTTTTGATCGTTTCAGATATCCATCGTGCTCCAAAATACCAAGGATTTTATTCTGGATCTCCGGTGATCCATACTTTTCGTATCCGCTTAACTGGCGAATACTCTCCAATGCCTTTTGACTAAGTTTCCCTTTCACGGCAGTTTCGGTCAGTAATTCGATTGCGAATGGAGTCTCTTCCTCGCCTAATACTCTTGCTAATCTTTCATAGTAATTCGCGAGATCGAGTTCGGTGATAGCGCCGAGCATTTTTCCTTCATAGGCATTTTCAACATCTTCTATTGTAATTCCCGATTGCCCCTTTGACTGGCACTCTGCCAATACAACGTCAAAAAAACGTTGAACATAATGCGGAATTCCTTCGCCTAATAATTGCATCATTTTTTCCGATGCACCCGCATCAAAAATCACACCTTCGTGGTGCGCCAATGCCGCAAGGCAGTCAAGACAAGTCTTGGTGTCCCAAGGGGGTAAATCGAACGGATAAAAATTACCCAGTTGATGGCGGAGCCCAAAGCGTTGGAGAATTGGCGCGAGACCTATGCTGCCCGTTAGCACAAAAGTCACCTTACCTTGATAAGTCTGCGACATTTCTCTGAGCCACCTAAGGAACCGGGCAACTTCTGCAATACCAGCGTCTCTATTATCTTTGCCTGCGGAAGAATACAAGTTGTGAATAAAGATGGGAACTTCATCAAGGAAGAGAATTACGGGTTTCTCGGACATAGACATAACATTAATAATTCCACTTGCCTTGACTTCCCACTCATCAAGCGTGATTAGTGGACGAAGGTGAATGCCGAAATCGAGAAAACTTACACTTTCAAGGAAGTCGGGAACATTTGAGAAGACTTTTTTCGTTCTTCCCCATAAAGACGCGAATGGTTGGCTTGCCAATCCAAGACGTACGACTGCATCTTGTGGCGTTATAGAACTTTCCAAATCGATTCGCATGCAGAAATGAGTAGATTCAAGCCTTCTTGCCGCCTCACTCATTAAGCTCGACTTGCCCATTCGACGCTGTGAAGCCAACACAATGTGCTCGCCACGACGCAAGAGCTTTAAGAATTCGCTTAACTCGGTTTCTCTATTCCAAAATTCTTCTCCAGTGACAATTTTGCCAACTGCCGGAGGGAGTGAGTTTGGTCTCAACTGAGTGCCTCTCTGTGATTCTACTTAATTATTGCGCAACGCAATCGTTGTCAACGGATGCGTTGCCAACAGTTTTATTGCCAATGTAATTGTTGGCATGCGAAATGTCAAGAGGCAGAAGGGGACTTATTGACGGACTCGGAAATCCACCCTGCCCGCTCCGCCGACAACTGTCGGCGGTACCTCCCCCCAAAGCATGCCGCCTGACGCCCAAAGCCCCTAAAATATCCCTGCTAGAATTCGTGCATCAAAATGCACAGATTGCCCGGATTTTGTTGAAAAGCCACCCTTACTATACCGCTGGTAACTGAATCCTGATCGTCGTCCCTTTCCCCTCGATGGACTCTGCAACGAAAATCTTACCGTGGTGCATGTCCTGTATTATCCGTCTTGTAAGGCTTAGTCCCAACCCCCAGCCACGTGCCTTGGTAGTGTAGCCGGGCCTGAAAATATCCTTCCAGTTTTTCCTTGGGATTCCCGACCCGCTATCTGTTACGTCAAGTATTATCAATTTGTTGCGACGGTAGGCTCTCACGGTTACGTTCCCAGCCTTCGATTTCATTGACTCTACTGCGTTTTTCAGTAAATTTTCCAGCACCCATCCAAACAGTGTTTGGTTGTAACGTGCTGATAATCCTTCTTCTAACTCGGTTTCTATCGTCACCGCAACCCCGACGGATTGCGGAATTCTCCTTCTGATGTAGTTCGCCGCGCCTTCAACCGCTATCTGTAAAGGCTTTTCGGCAATTGGCGCGTTCGACCCGATCTGGTTGAAGCGTTCGGCGACGGTCTTCAGGCGTTCCAAATCGCGTTCGATCTCCGCTCTAAGTTGGGGATCTGCAGGACGTTCGGCAAGCAGTTCGATCCAGCCGTAAAGGCTGGTCAGCGGCGTCCCGAGTTGGTGCGCCGTTTCACGAGCCATCCCGACCCAAACGGAGCGCTCCTCAGACTTTTTAATCGACATGAACCCGACGTAACCTATTAGGGCAAGGCAACTTACGACGATTGCTTCGATCCAGGGCAGGAACCTCATCCGAATTATTTCGGGCGTATCGCCGTAGTAGTAGTAGTATTTAAGTCCATGTTCCGGCAGGACAAGTTCCACCGGTGTGTTGCCTTGTTTCAGCCAATCGTCCTGGTAGTCAGCGGCTTTGAGTTGGGCGAGCCCGTAGGATAGGCTGTCAAGTTCGGGCAAACCTGACCACGAGGAAGGAACTCCGGTTGAGTCTGCAACGATTAACGGGAAGTCCTTTGAAGACATTTCTACCAGATACTTTTCCAGGGCGGCGTCGTTGCCCCATTCGAAGAGGGACTTCAGGCGTTCGACCTTGAGGGTGACCAACTTGCGAGAGTTAGCGCGCATCTCACCGACCAGTTTGTCAGTGTAAATAACGGTTGCCAGCAAAGTGGTTACTGCAAGGATGAACAAGCCGCCCTTAAACGTCCCGATGTGTTTGTAATTAAAGATAAATAGCCTTTCTGTCTGGTCTGCCCGGTCCGGTTAATTTACTCTGAATTTCTTCCGCCTACCTTGTAAGAACTACTTTTTGCAGCAGCTTTTGTTCCCCGGAGACGAGTTCCACCAGATAAACTCCGGCGGGAAAATCGCCTGCGTTCCAGACTACCTCGTGGTAGCCTGCCTGTAGGACAGAATTCCAACGTGCCAGAAGTTCGGCGACCTTTCTTCCAGATAAATCGCGGACAATTAGGGATACTTCTCCCGCCACCGGAAGCCCGAAGCGGATGGTTGTCGTCGAGTTGAACGGATTGGGAAAGGGATTAGAAAGGATGAAGGATGAGGGATGAAGGATGAAATCGGAATCGACTTCCAGCACGTCATGCACGATGATCCACGCGGTCGTATCAGCGCCGGACTGGCCATCATCGACAGTAAAGAGTACATCGTAACTCCCTGAGTCGCTGTAGGTTGGAATCCAGAAGAACTCACCGGTACCATCGTGGCGGTCTTCGAAACGCCAGCCTTGCGGGAGAGTCTCCGAACTCGCCATCAAGCGCAAGGAATCGCCGTCGGGATCGGAAGCAGAAACCATGCAGACGAGCGGTTCGTTTTCGTTGACCCAGAGCGAGTCATCAATATGCACAAACACCGGTTCCCGGTTGACGTTGTGGATGATGAGTGTAACCACTAAGTCTTCCGACGTCCTGCCGTCGGTGATGCGGAAAAGTGGCGAGTAGGTCCCGGCGTCCTCGTAATCGGTCTGCCAGTCAAACGTACCGCTTCCGTCGCCGAGATCGACGAAGTGCGCTTCGTCAGGCAAGCCGTTCGGTTCATAGATGATGCGCAACTCCCTGCCTTGCGGTCCGGTGCCTCGCAGGTTGAACACTACGCGATCCGTCTCAAAGTACTCGAGTGTATCAGGCGGAATATCGACCCATTGTACTTCGACGAATAGAACTCGCGAGACATCGACTTTGGTGAGGATAGCATCGACTCCACCGCCATTGAATTCACGGTCGTAGGCATTATCCGTCACCGGGTAATCATCAGCCTTGGCATAACCTGTAAATGCAATGATGTTTTCCTTCAGGATAATGATATCGACGGCACGCTCCTCATCCGCCCCGCCGATAAAAGTGCTGTAAATTAGTTCGCTTCCATCCGAAGACAACCGGCTCACGAAGACATCAATTTCGCCGTTAAATTCGGAATCATGGGAGCCATCGGTTACGGGGAAATTTTCACTCATTGTCACTCCGGCAACGACGACGCCTCCTGCTCCGTCAGAGCAATCCGCGTAGCCGAGTTCGGCGGAGTTACCGCCGAGATAAGTTGCGAATAGCTTTTCCCTGGCGTCATCAGTGAATTTGACGACGAATACATCGCTTTCGCCGCCATTGAACTCAGGATCGAAGGCGCCTTCGGTGACAGGGAAATTGTGAGCCGAAGTTAAGCCTGCGGCAAAAAGCTCTCTATCACCATTCTGACAGAATCCGACTATATTGTCATTATTCTCTCCGCCGCCCAAGTAAGTGCTGAATACCAAGTCGCTTCCGTCCGCATTCAAACATGTAATAAAGGATTCAAATCCATTTGGCTGGAAAGCACCTTCCGTGACGGGGAAATCCGCGCTACTTGTGAACCCCGCTAAAACAACGTTTCCGTTGTCTCTCGAGATAAGACGGTCAGGCGATTCCTGGCCACTTCCACCTAAATAGGTACAATAGATTAACTCGGAGCCATCAGGCTCGAAACAGGCGACATAAGCGTCTATTCGGTCGCCTCCGCCACGATGGTCTTCCGCGAATGCTCCTTCAGTAGTCGGCATGTCAGTCCCCCAGGTATAACCTGCGACAATGATATTGCCATTTTCCAGAACAACTACGGCACGTTCATTTTTATCGGCATCTTCAAGGCTTCCGAAGAAAGTGCCGTAAACGAGTCTATTTCCCTGTTCATTGATCCGTGCAATGTAGGCGTCTCTGGTGTATTCACCCTCGTTCCGCTCGCGGCGATAGGCTCCGTTAGTTGTTGGAAAATCATCGCTAAGAGTGGAACCAAACAGCACATAACCGTTGTCAGGATGGCGTGTAATAGCAGGATCGTAGTCTCTCGCGCTGCCACCCAAGTAAGTTGAGAACAGAAGTCGGGAGCCATCGGCGCTGAAATGAGTGATGAACAGGTCGTGTTCACCGCTCATATCCCTGCTGAACGCGCCTTGTGTGGTTGGAAAGTCATCGCTATCGACGAGTCCCGTCACGACTATTCCTCCGTTGCCGTCGCTACAGAGAGCATAGCCGGTCTCGCCGCCGCTTCCGCCTAAAAAGGTGCTATAGACCAACGCTTCGGCATTGACGAAGCCGAGGCAAATCGCTACGGCAATGATCAATGATCGCATTTTCTTGATCCTTTAGGACTTTTCTCTTGGAGAGCGGTTCTTTGAACCGCTCTAAGTGCGGCTCGAAGAGCCGCACTCCAAGACATTGATTTATTTTACGAGTGTCACTTTTTGCGACAGTTTACCTTCGACTGTTTCGTTTCGATCTCGAGTTATTTCGTTACCACCAGTTTTTGGTGCAAAATCCAAGTTGCCGTTTTCAATCTCACGATGTAGATCCCGGAAGGCAAAGTCCTGCTGGAAATCATAGCCTGATATTGCCCAGGGCTTTGGTCACTTTCGGTGATTTTCATCGCAACTCGCCCGTAAAGATCAAGAAGATCGATTGAAACTCCTGTACGAGCTGGCAGAAAGTATTCAATTGCGACACCGGAATTGGATGGATTGGGGTGAAGCGTCAATGCCATTCCCCTGACCTTTCCGTTTGAGTCATCTGTATGGATGCCGGAAGGATCATGAACTGTCACATGCCAAACGATAGAATCGAGAACGCTGTTATCGACTATTAGACCCTCAACCAGATACTCACCTATCGAAGGGAATTCAATAACCGCAAGACTATCGATGGAGACGATTGAATCTCCCAGTGTCCATCGGTATTCAATAGAGTCTGATTCTTCGTCCAGTGCAATCAAGGCGAAGTTGATAGTAGAATCCCTTACACATCCAATATTCAGAGACTCCGGTTCCCAAGACCAAATGACGGACCTGACATTGACCGACCAGACAATTTCGTCGGAATAATCGCCTATGGTGGCGCGAGCGGTTAGTGTATTCCTTCCCGGATGTGGAAAGACAATCGAGGCATTTTCGCCTTCAGCAACGGCGTCTTCGTTCAAATACCAATGATAAATAACTGAATCGGGATAGATGGTTTCGGTCGTTATTGTAAAATTGACCGTATCGTTCCGATCGACGGACAATTCGAGCGAATCAAGACTATGATCGATAATGTACAAGTCCCGAACATGAACTAACCAATCGATATTGACCGCGTCCTGTCCGTCTGAAACTTCACACACAACGGCGTGGTCTTGTGAAGTCGAAAATTGAATTCGTTTTCGATCTGATTGTCCAATGAGACTGTCGTTGTGAATCCAACGGAAGGTAAGGTCATCGTTTTGCAAATCATCGGCATAGACCCTGAAACTGACCGTTTCATTGCGCAACTTCCACAACTCTCTTGCCAGCGGTTCCCACCGGAGTACGTTTGGTGGAGATCTATCAGGTACGATTTTAATCATAACCGCGTTGAATCTGGCGAAATAGTCCGTTCCCACCAAAACAACCATGCTGTCTCTATCCATGATAATGGACGAATAACAACTACCAGCATGCTCATTTTGAGTTACTCTTCGCCAAATTTCCTCCCCTTGCCCATTCGTCCTGATAATCATGCCATGCTGACTATGTAGGTAATTGCTAAAGTTGAAAAACCTACCACCAACGAACAAAAAGCCACCATCTTGCATTTCCACTGCCGCTGAGCCTGCGCCGATTTCCCTTTCATCAATGGGATCAAACCGGGTGAACCAAATTGAATCCCCATTCGGCTCGAAGCGAAGCAATCGTGGATCGCCTGCCCCATCCGAGCCAGACGCCAAAAATCCCCCGCGAGCACAGGAAATCAAACCATAAACGCGACCTTCGACCACTCGTTCCCAGATAAACTCTCCCTCATCATTCACTTTAACTATCGAACCGTCGCCATCAGTAACTATAAATCCACCTTCCGTTTCACGAATCGCAGTAAACCCGCCATAATCGTTGTAAATTCTCTGCCAAACAACATCCCCGTTACTCTCGAGCTTGGTTAAATAAGCATGTTCCTGATTCCGAGGCCCAACCGCGCCGCAGGCAAGCAAAACTCCTGCTTTTGTTTCGATAAGCGCGTTGCAAATTCCATCTAAATCATCACGATAGAACCGCCACCAAATCTGTCTGCCTGCTGAATCGCATCGAACTATCGTGAACAGGTGCCGTTCTTCCCGAATGTTACCACCTATCACAAAATCGCCGTTATCCGCTTCGATAATTGTTGTTGCCAGACCATGCCCATGACCCTCATCGTTTGCGGGAAACGTCCGATTCCAAATCGCGTCACCGTTGCGATCAATCAACATCACCCACATAGCGGTCGATGGCACTCCGCTCCATCCGGCGACGGCGTAATTGTCGTCATCGGTCAGGAAGATGTCATAGAAGCCGCAATGCTCATTGCCGCGGGTAAAAGTTCTCTGCCACAGATTTCGCGGCTGGGCGAATGCCGTTGTCGTTGCAAACAGTGTAATCAGTAGCACATGAACTTGAATTGAGCAGAGTGCCAACGTCAAAGCTGTCAATACCGGTCTTTTCATTTCGACCTCGATTTATTTCATTATCACCACTTGGTGGGTGATTGTTCTATTCTTGGACTGCATTTCTATTAAATAAACCCCTGCAGGAACTCCATCCGCCCTCCAGACGACTTCGTGATAGCCTGCTTCCTGCCTTCCTTTCGCCAATGTCGCAACCTGATGCCCGGAGAGATCCCAGACGCTGAGGGAGACCTCGCCTGGTTCAGGAATGCCGAAGCGGATGGTGGTCGCTGAGTTAAAGGGGTTTGGGAAAGCATCGGAAAGTATGAAGGATGAGGGATGAGGGATTAAGTCGGAGACGGAGTTGACGTTGTTGACGCGGAGCAGATAGTTGGCTGTTGTAGAATCGAAATCATCGGACACGGTAATTGCAAGTCTGTACGCGCCGGCATTCTCAAAGTTAGTTTGCCAACTAAACCACCATGAAGCATCCTGCTGGATAATCTGCCAGCCATCGGGTAGATCATCTGACATTCCATATAGTCTAAAGTTGTCGCCATCGGGGTCGACAGCTCGGATCTGAAACGCGAGAGTCTCTCCTTCGTCAACAGGTGATAGTTCGAACGGTTCGATATAAGGTGCGCGATTGACGTTGTTGACGATGATGACGACGTCGGCGGTGATCTCGTTCTCGCCGTCCGAGAGTGTGAAGGTGGCGAGGTATTCACCTGCGTCGTCGAAGGTGGTCTGCCAGAGGAATGAGCCGGTGCCGTCGCCGTTGTCGGTGAAGCGGGCGGAGTCGGGGAGGTTGTCGGAGGTAAATGCAATCGCGAGATCAGCCGTTCTATCGAGGCTTACACCTCTTATGCTAAATGAAAACACCTCATTCTCGCTGGTATCGAGGGTATCACTTAAATTTATAAATGCAAGAACCGGTAAACTGATATCCAACCGTGCCGCAAAGCAATCATCTGACCCGCCCCTGAAGTGCGGCTGAATCGCACCCTCCGTTATTGGGAAATTGTGGCTGTTTGTCGATCCAACCAAAAATATTCCGGTCGAAAAGTCCGATTCTATCCCATGAATAAATTCTGATGATGAACCTCCAAAATAAGACCCATATAATAGAGAAGTTCCATCACTGCTCAATTCAGTGATAAAGCCGTCATGGTCGCTCCCCCGATAGACACTTTGAAACGCGTCACCCGCAATTGGAAAGTTCCGACTGCCTGTAGTACCTGCACATACAAATGAACCATCAATAACCGGAATTACAGCCATAGCATAGTCCCAACTATTTCCTCCAATATATGTAGAAAATATAACATGTTCACCAGAACTGTTCAGGCAAATCGCATAGCCATCAGTACCACCTGAATAATCTGCTTGGAACGCACGCTCTGTAACAGCAAAATCCTGACTTTCGGTATAGCCCACGACGACAAATCCGCTATCGTTATCATAACAGATGTCAAAGACTTCTTCAATCCGGCTACCACCAAAGTATGTGCTTCCTAAAAGTTCTCTCCCGTCTTCGCTAAAGCAGGCAAGAAAGCCATCAGATTCACCTGCCGATTCTCGCTGAAATGCTTCTTCAGTCACAGGGAAGTTGGCACTAAGTGTTATTCCAGCCACTCCAACACGACCTTGATCATCAATCGCCACTGCTTCAATTCGGTCTCTGCCATGCCCCCCAAGATAGGAGCTGAAAATCAATGAGCCACCATCATCCCCAATAAGAGACAGAAATCCGTCTTCACTACCACTATTTTCATCCTGATACGCACCATCAGTGGTAGGGAAATCAGAACTTCTCGTCATGCCGACAACTAGCGTTGCTCCATTTTCGGATATCGCAAGTCCTCCGACCTCTTCGTCAGCTAACCCCCCGAGATATGTGCTAAAGACCAGACTATTTCCATCGCGGTTAATGCGAGTCAGGAAGCAATCCGTGTTCCTTCCCTGTTCCTCCTGATTATTATGGCGTTGAATCACCTCTTCAGTGATAGGAAAATCGACGCTTCTGGTATATCCTCCCACAACCACCCCGCCTTCGGCGTCTGGAACGATTTTAGAAGCTATTTCACTACTGCTACCACCCAAATAAGAGCAATAAAGAAGTCTATCGCCTTCGGAACTAATTCTAAACACGACTGCGTCAAATGGGGAACCATGCTCTGGTTGAAATGATCCTACAGTAACCGGAAAGTTGTCAGCAAGCGTAAATCCGCACGCGACCAAGCAGCCAGAATCATCCCGCGTTACATCCTTTGCCGACTCCTCATCCTCTGCACTTCCCCCCAAATACGTGCTCCAGACCAGCGGATCGACAACCAACTCCTTCGACCGGTCCCACGCACCGACGACCTCGAGACCGACCTCATTCTCGGAAAGGACGCGCATGGAGACCTCGACAGGCTGGCGAGCGCCGTCTTCGCCGCGCTGGTAGGCGAGCGGGATGCCTTCGCGGAGTGTGCCGACGGAAGTGGCGAGGAGAAGTTCGCTCTGCTTCGGGGTGTCCTGTTCACGTTGCATCAGGGTGTCCTCACCCTGAAGCCCATCTGTTCCTGTCCGCAGGGCGGGGACAGCTTGCGGCAAAGCCGCTGGATCGTCAGAAGATTGCTTCGTCACTTCGTTCCTCGCAAAGACGCCGCGTTTAAGCTCAAGCGGTTCTTCCAACCCCAACCACCTGAGCCGCACGTTCGACGGATCGGCGCCGGGCTTGATCACGTAATCGTACTTAAGCTGGTTGCCTTCGCCGTAATAGACGACGTCGATGCCTTCCCAGACGTTCCGGTAGGTGAGCCGCGTGAAGTTCCCGCAGTCGGGAGCCCACTTGGATGAGTCGTTGCCGAGGAAGTAGTTGTTATTCCAGGAGAGTTTGCCGTCGGGGATGACTTCGGTGGCGGGTTGGGATTGCTTCGAGGCTGTGCCGCTCGCAATGACGAGGTCGTCCTGCCTTTGGGTTGGTGACGGGACGAAGCGGAGTTTCAGGGCGTGGCCTTTTGAGCGGTCAGCGGATTGAGCAGATAGAGCAGATTCATGCTGAACGTTGTGAAGCATATCTGTTTTGGAAGGAGTGGGTCGATATCCTTCACTTCGCTCAGGATGAATCCCGGTGGCAGCAGGGTCAGGTAGGTATCCTTCACTTCGTTCAGGATGAATCTTGGTCGTATCCGGCACTACGACCGCCAGGGTCAGGCCGTCGCGCTCGAACCACCAGGTGAGGCCGGCGCCGCCATCCGCCTTGTAGAGGACGCGCTCGTCCCATTGACCGCGATTCTCGGTGAAGTAAATGGAAGGCTTTTGAAGTTGGCCTTTGGTCGCGCTGACTGGTTCCGGATCGGCTATGGCGCGGTTGGCGAGTGAAAGGAGCGCGAAGAAACTGGCGCAGAGAATGAAAAGTTTTCGTGAGAGTCGCATCGTGTATCCCGAAGATTTCAGGTAGCAATTCTTTAGTAATCGTCATTCAATATAAACGAAAATATTCACTACGTCAACTGAGACAGAGCTTGACCTCTATCGGGGCTTCGTTGCGATGACCATAAGGCTTCCTCCCTCAGGTCTGTCGCCCGGAGCACGGTCGAGATACATCGCCACCACAGCCGGAACGATCACAATCGGCAGCCACAACATCACCACCGGTATGAAGGCGCGGGACTTGCCGAGCAGGCTCATCGGGACGCGCTGGAGGAGTGTCCAGGCGAACATGCCGGGCTTGCCGTAGCCGCGGACGAGGTGCTC
>Ga0172380_10005982_pt1 | contig 14399 bp, 14 predicted proteins | sample Leawe162metaG_FD_119747 | JGI IMG/M metagenome (GOLD analysis project Ga0172380, IMG submission 119747) | Leachate microbial communities from a municipal landfill in Southern Ontario, Canada - Leachate well 162 metaG | ecosystem: Engineered > Solid waste > Landfill > Unclassified | place...
CGATACCTTCGGGCAAACTCCTCCGGCCAGGGGACGAATCCCTTGAGCGTGTTCCTCATACCAGCACTTGGTCCGCTGCCTTGGGTCGATGTCGCCACTTGTCAGTCCCCTAAAATTTTGTGTTGCGTTTGATTTGCTTTTCGCGAGATTCGCTGCTGCGCCGGGGAATGTTAATCGCTGAAGTTCAGAGGATCAAGCGCCAGGGCTCGCGCAAGAATCCGGCAAGTCGAACGTTGCCGCAGCGGCGGTATTGGTCGTGTACAATGTGCAGTCCGAACGGGACTGGGTGACGACATGACGGTTGTGGCGCTGCAATTGCTCTTGATGCTGCTGGTGATACTCGTGGCATCCGAGTTGTTCACCAACGCCCTCGAACATCTGGGCGAGCGGCTGAAAATCTCCGAGGGGGTGACCGGCTCGGTCTTCGCCGCCGTGGCAACGGCCATGCCGGAAACCATGGTGCCTCTGCTGGCGCTCTTCGCCGGCACGAGCAATGCCAGCGTCAACGAGGAGATCGGCGTCGGCGCCATCCTCGGCGCGCCGTTGATGCTATCCACCCTGTCGACCTGCCTGATGGCGTTCGCCGTGCTGCGCCAGCGCGGATTGCGCGGCCACGTGCGTCCGGAGCACACCGGCCTGGCGCGCGACCTGGATTATTTCCTGCTCGCCTTCGTCCTGGCTGCCATCGCCATGTTCGTGCCTTTCTCTGCGACCTATGTCCGTGGCGCTCTGGCGGTCGGTCTGATGCTGGTCTATTTCCTCTATATCCTGCTCACCATTCGTGCCTCGGCGAAACTGGTCGCCGACGGGCACGGTACCGCCGCCGAGGAGAAGATGCTGCTGGCGCGTCTCGGCCTGCCGACCACGCTCGTCACCATCATGCTGCAACTGCTGGCGGGAATGGGGCTGCTGATCTTTGGCGCCAAGGGCTTCATCAGCGGCGTCGAGGGCGCCTCGGACCTGCTCGGTGTCTCGGCCATGCTGCTGTCCCTGATCATCATCCCGATCGCCACCGAATTGCCGGAGAAGGTGAACAGCATCCTCTGGATACGCCGCGGCAAGGACACCCTGGCCTTCGGCAATATCACCGGGGCGATGGTCTTCCAGGGGACCCTGTTGCCGGCCATAGGCATCATGCTGACGCCCTGGCAGCCGCGCATCGAAGTGTTGGCCGGCGTTACTTGCACCCTCGCCGCAGCCGCCTGGGTGCGCTTGCATCTTCGCTCGGGCGGCCTGCGCGTCTGGATGCTGCTGGCGAACGGTCTGCTCTACGTCGTCTTCATCAGCGTCGCGCTGGCGGGCTAGGATCCCGTCGTGCCCTTTTCCTAGACCGGACCGTTCATCCCGCCTCCGCCGAGGAATCCGTTCCCCAGCGACGGCCATCTAGCGATGTCCGCAAGCTCGCTGTTGTCATAGTCGTTGCGGCAAAGGGTGTCGAAACCAGCCAGGCGCAGCCGGCGGAGCGTCGTTGACGCGCCTTGCCGACTCCGAGCCGCAGGTCGGCCAGCCGCGCGGCAGGATGACCTGAGGAAGCATGACCATGGTGACCCGACGTGAAGCGGCCCTCGCACTTCATCGTCGGCGTACCCAGCGGCATCACAACTCCCACCCCGCGTAGGGAAGTCAAGATCCTCGCTTGGAAGAAATAGTGGCCCATGGATGCTCGTCCGGCTACACCGCAAGCACATGAGCATAAGTCAATGCGGGCCGCATATGTACAACGGGTACTCCCTCGGTTAAAGTGTAGCTAGCAAAGTGGAGCTACACCTTTGCGGAGGGGACCGAGTGGGAGTTCGTTCGGGGCTGCCCTTCAGCGAGCGGAGAGGTAACGGAGGCGATATGGAGAAGCAGCAACAACAGTTTTCGCTCTGGTACTTCTTGATCGCATTCCTGTTGATCCTGGTGCTGCAGAGTTACTTCTTCGCGGCGCGCACGGAGAACCTCGCCTATAGTGAGTTCAAGGCGCTGCTCAGGGCAGGCAAGGTCGACAACGTCTCCCTGAGCGAGCGCGCCATCACCGGCATGCTCAAGGCGGACGGGCTCGAGGGCCTCCTGCCTCAAGCAAGACTGGATGAGCTCAAGCATACCGGTGCAGGCGAGCACCGCTTCATCACGGTTCGCGTGGACGACCCTGAGCTCGTGCTGGAATTGGAGACAGCCAAGGTACGCTTCGCCGGCGTGATCGAGAGCAACTGGTTGTCTACGCTGCTTTCCTGGGTACTGCCCGCCGTGATCTTCTTCGCCCTGTGGAGCGTGATCATGAAGCGCATGGGTGGTGCGGCCGGCGGCTTCCTCGAGATCGGCAAGAGCAAGGCCAAGGTCTATATGGAGAAGCAGACCGGCGTGACCTTTGAAGACGTCGCCGGCGTGGACGAGGCCAAGGATGAGCTGAAGGAAATCATAGCGTTCCTCAAGAACCCGAAGGAGTATGGCAAGCTCGGCGCGCGCATGCCGAAGGGCGTGCTGCTGGTCGGTCCACCCGGCACCGGCAAGACCTTGCTCGCGCGCGCAGTGGCGGGCGAGGCCGGCGTTCCCTTCTTTTCCATCAGTGGTTCAGAATTCGTGGAGATGTTCGTGGGAGTGGGCGCGGCGCGGGTGCGCGATCTGTTCGATCGGGCGCGCAAGCAGGCACCGGCGATCATCTTCATCGACGAGCTCGATGCGCTGGGGCGGGCACGCGGCGCGTTTCCGATCGGTGGCCAGGACGAGAAAGAGCAGACGCTCAACCAGTTGCTCTCCGAGATGGACGGCTTCGATTCCGCCGTTGGGGTGGTGCTGCTCGCCGCGACCAACCGCCCCGAGATTCTCGATCCGGCGCTGCTGCGCGCAGGGCGCTTCGACCGCCAGGTACTGGTGGACCGCCCAGACAAGAAAGGGCGCATGGACATCCTCAGGGTGCATTTGAAGAGCAGGCAATTGGCCGCGGATGTCGATCCGGAGCCGATCGCCGCGCTCACTCCCGGCTTTTCCGGCGCCGATCTCGCCAACCTGGTGAACGAGGCAGCGCTGCTCGCCACGCGCCGCAATGCCGAAGCCGTGGCCATGGAGGACTTCACCGGTGCCATCGAGCGCATCATCGCGGGTCTGGAGAAGAAGAACCGGCTGCTCAACCCGAAGGAGCGCGAGGTGGTCGCCTACCATGAGATGGGGCACGCGCTCGTCGCGCTGTCCTTGCCCGGCAGCGACCCGGTGCACAAGGTGTCGATCATTCCGCGCGGCATCGGCGCGCTCGGTTATACCATCCAGCGACCGACCGAGGACCGCTACCTGATGACGCGCGAAGAACTCGAAAACAAGATGGCGGTGCTGCTCGGTGGGCGCGCCGCCGAGCAACTCGCGTTCGGGCACCTGTCTACCGGAGCGGCCGACGACCTGGCCAAGGTGACTGACATCGCGCGCAGCATGGTCATGCGCTACGGCATGCACGCGAAGCTCGGCCACGTTGCCTACGAAGCCGAGCGCCCGGCATTTCTCCAAGTGCCCGGCGCGATGCCCGGGACGCGCGAGTACAGTGAGGAGACCGCGCGCGAGATCGACTGCGCGGTGCGCGACATACTGCAGGCGGCGTTCGACCAGGCAGCCGCGATTCTAAAAGAGCGCAGCGGGACACTGGCTCGCGGCGCGTACGAGCTTCTGGCCCATGAAACCCTGGTCGAAGGCGAGTTGCGCGAATTGCTCAAGCCGGAGCCGGTTGCGGCGGCAGCGTCGAGCGCCACGCAGCTCTGAGCTTGGTCGGATCTAACAGAAAGGGATGGATCATGCGGAATGCAGTCGAAGCCAACGAACGTGTCTCCCGGGAACTGTCGGCCGTGATCGAGGCGATCTCAGGTGATCCCGACATCGAGGAGCCAGTGACGCTCGGGTTTGTGCGCAACAGCATCAGGAGATCTCTCGCCGGATTCGCCGAGGTGTGGCGCGTGCATCGGTTCGGCGATGAAGAAATGCTTTGTGCGGAGGCCGATGCGCTGATCGAGGAATACGGGGAGGACGTCCTGGCTATAGATCTCGTCAACGTGAAGGCGAGCGAGGATCTGTCCATCGTCATTGAGGCCGTGGTGGACGACACCGACGAGGACGTCGCGGCAACCCTGGGGACGGTGCGGCAAGCGATGGCCGATGGCCTCGTTGCGCGCCTTGCCGGTGATGGGCTGATCGAGGCGGACGACGAACAAACGCTGCTGGCAGAGATCGACGCGCTCATCGCGCGCTTGGGAGCGGATGCTGTGGCGGAGAGGCTCCTGCGCTTCGAATAGCCTGCGCCGCTTGGCGTAGGCTTGCCGCGTTCGGCTGTCAGGCTCCACCGGCGCGGCTTGGGGGGAAAGTGGGGTGCGCATGATCGAACAAATGCTTGGGCTTGGGGCCTTAGCTTATGCCGGGTTTGCCCTGGCAATCCATCTGTTGTGCAGCCTCACGGCACGGTGCTGTTCCTGCATGGCAACGCCGGAAATATTTCCCATCGCCTATGGCAGCACTTCCTCCGACCTTAAAGAGCGCAACCAGATCAATTCATCGTTACGCCACACTGCGCGCACACAGTATTAGGGCACGCTGGGCACCGAGCCATCATCCTCGACCGCCTCGAAGGTGAAATGCTGGTCCGGTGTTATGGTGATGCGCTCAGGCGGAATACGCACGATCGGCTTTTCCTTGCGGTCCAGGTAGCCGAGCTCAAAGCGGCCGCCGCCAAATTGCGGATCCCAGCGGATGCGGGCGAGCAACTCGTGGACCGGAATCACGATGCGATTTCGTCATCCCTTTATGCAGATGAGGGGCTCAACGCGCGCGACCTTGCGCGCGAGTCCTGCCGCGTCGGCGGCATCGACGACCGCCGAGACATTCTTGTAGGCGTCGGGCGCTTCCTCCGCAATGCCGCGCATCGACGGACTCTTGATCAGGATACCGCGCCTTGCGAGATCATCCACTACTTGGCGCCCTTTCCATGTCCTCATCGCCTGGTGCCGGCTCATCGCGCGCCCCGCGCCATGGCAGGCCGAACTGAAGGCGAGCGCTTCCGATTGCTTCGTTCCGGCAAGCACATAAGATCCTGTGCCCATCGAGCCGCCAATCAATACGGGCTGACCGGCTGCGCGCAGCGACTCGGGTATGTCGGGATGTCCCGGACCGAACGCACGCGTCGCGCCCTTGCGATGCACATAGAGGTCGCGCATGCCGCCATCCACACGATGTTGCTCGACCTTGCAGGTGTTGTGGGATACATCGTAGAGAAGCGGCAAGCGGGCCTGCGGCAGGATCTCGCGAAACACCTTGCGCACGAGATCGGTGAGTATCTGCCGGTTGGCAAGCGCGCAGTTGATCGCTGAACGCATCGCGCCGAGATAGTCCTGGCCAACGTCCGACAGAATCGGTGCGCAGGCGAGTTCGCGATCGGGGAGCGTGACCCCATGCTGAGCCGCCGCGATTGCCATGCGCTTTAGGAACTCGGTGCCGATCTGATGTCCGAGGCCGCGCGAGCCGCAGTGGATCATGACCACGATGTCGCCTTGCTTTAAGCCGAAAACTGCTGCGATCTTCTCGTCGAATACGGCCGTCACTTCCTGAACTTCGAGGTAATGGTTGCCGCTGCCGAGCGTGCCCATCTCGTCGCGCTGGCGCTTCTTCGCCTGGGACGATACATTGCCCGGCTTGGCGTGCTGCATCTGGCCGTGTTCCTCAACCCGCTCAAGATCCTCGGCCACGCCCCAGCCGCGCTCGACCGCCCATTTGGCTCCGCCCGCAAGCATCTCATCCATCTCATGCTCATTGAGACGTATCGTGCCGGTGCTACCCACGCCCGCGGGGACGCAGTAATAGAGCATGTTGGCGAGCTCTGCTTGCACTTTGATGATGTCATCGCGGTTCAAGCCTGTGTGCAGGCAGCGCACGCCGCAGGAGATATCGAAGCCGACGCCGCCCGCCGAGACGACCCCGCCCGCCTGCGGGTCGAACGCTGCGACCCCGCCTATCGGAAAGCCATATCCCCAATGCGCATCCGGCATCGCATAGGAAGCATGCACGATGCCGGGAAGCATGGCCACATTTACTGCCTGCTCGTAGACCTTGTGGTCCATCTCGCGCATCAAGACCTCGCTCGCATAGATCACTGCCGGCACGCGCATCGCTCCATGCTGGGCGATCTCCCATTGGTAATCCGAGCGCCGCTTGAGCAGATTCAAGTCCATGTCAAACGTCTACGACGGTTTGCGCGACCCATGTGCCATGATCCTGTGCCACCCGCAGCGTAGTATAGGTCGCGCCTTTCACTTCGACGGCGGGGTGGTGCCGGGCGAGGTCCACCTTCTCGCCCCACGCCTGGGCGTCAAGCCGCGTGCCGTCGATGCGCACGAGGAAGCGGCTGAACAGCATCTTGCGCGTCGCCATTTCGTAGACCAGCGCGTTCAGCCACTCTGCCAAGAGCAGCTCGTGATCAGGCGCCTCGCACTGCGTCGCGACCATTTCGCGCGGCAGGACCGCGGCCGGATCGGCGATGACCGCCGTCAGCGCGAGACCCGCCTGCTCGAAGGCTTCGGGCTCGCTCACGCCGTAGCCGCGCACGCCGATGTCCGCCCCATGCTCGTAATGCTCCCAATGGGCTGCGGATGACGGCATGACTCCCTCTTCTGAGCAAGCAAAGCAGGTGGCTATTTCCAATATATGTAGCGGCCATGGTAAGCGGCCGAACAGCATTTATCAAGGATGGGCGAATTCACTTTGGGTTGGGACATTGCAGCGATCTCGGGCGCGTCATATACTCCTTTGCCATAATGGCGGATACGGACCATACGCGTGATGGTTAGCTGCGCAGCCTTAGCTGCGCACGCAAACATCAAACTGATGTCTTACGTCGGGAGATTATCGATGGCACTGACGAAGAAACAGAAGCTTGAGATCGAGCTTATTATCAAGGAGCGGCGCGCGGAACTTGCGGCGGAGCTGCAACAGGATGTCGACAAGGCACGCGCTGAACAGTACCCTGAGCTTGCCGAGGGACCAGCCGATAGCGGCGACCAGGCGAGCGCCGACCTAATCTCCGATCTGGCGAACGCCGAGCTCGCGCGCGACCTGCACGAACTGCGCGATCTCGATTTAGCGCTAGCCCGGCTTGCCGAACTCAAGTATGGCACTTGCGTCGATTGTCACGGGGAGATAGAGTTCGAGCGCCTGAGCGCATACCCAACAGCCGTGCGCTGTTACGACTGTCAGCGGGTGCACGAGAAGACCTTTGCGCACCCGAGCGAGGCGAAGCTGTAGGCTCGCATAATCCAGAACCGCGAAAGAGCCGTGACAGCAGCCATCGACTGCGGCATACCAGGTCTCAGCCAGGGACGACCTCGATCCGATAGAGTCCCTGCCACGGCTTGACGTCGAACCACACCGGCAGGAACTGCTCTATGAGCCACATGGCGGTCCGCGCGTGCCGGCTCACCTTACGCACCGTGAATCGGGATGGGCCGCGTGCCTGAGCCGCATAGATGAGCAACTGGTCGGCGGCATGTACGTCTACCGCCGCACCGCCTTCAAGCTCCGCCCGCAAGACCTGGCCCGCATCCTGGCCAAGCCGCTCGGCCGGCACGCCGCGTTCGGCCACCGTCGCCGTCCTGCAGCAGTCGGCCAAATCCCACCGGTTCGCCGCTGACGAGGAATGCAAGGCGGGGATGTTGTTGACGGCACGAATGCCAGACGGGCCTTCCCTATCGCATCGCCCAACGGAGTCCCGTTCGCCCCTGCTGGTGGGTTCAAGCCTTGGTCATCCGGGCTGTCGTCTGTTTCACGGTTGCCGCCTTCAGCTTCTTGCGCCCAGCGGCGGTGAGAAAAGGCAGGATCAGCAGTCGTTCGCCCGCGGCCAGGTAATCATCCACCGTGTAGTGACTGCGCAGCGCCCAATGCTTGAGTGCCCAAGTGTGGCCGAGCATGATGTATTGGTAGGCCATGATCTTGACGTCGAGCGGCTGCAGCAGACCTTCGGCTATGCAAGCTCGCAGGCATTGCTCGATCTTGCGCGCGATCGTGGTCTCGATGAGCTTGATCTGACGGCGCTGCTCGGGCATCAGGTCCTTGGTCGAGCGGTAGGCCAGGATCACTTCCTGGGTATGCTCCTGGGCCATCCTGCAGCTGATGGCGAGCACTCTCCTGAGGACCGCCAGCGAGCCGCCGCTGCCCGGCGGCGGGACAAAGTTCTCCGGTTCATAGACATTGAGCACGGAACAGAGAGCCCAGAAGAGGACGTCGTTCTTGTCCTTGAAGTAGCGGTAGATCAGCCCCTTGCCGATGCCGATGGCGTTGGAGATGTCTTCTATCGTGGTCTGGAAGTAACCGCGTTCGGCGAACAGGGCGACCGCCGCTGCGACTATCTGTTCCCTTCGCCTCTCGGCGATCGACAATGGCTCGTGATCGCTTTGGCTGAGGCTCTTGGCCATGTCCGAATTCGCCTATCGGCCGACTTCGCTGGCGCCGCCGGCCGCAATCCTCTTCACGAAGACATCGCCATAGACCGCGCCGACCTCGGCGCCATCCTCGTAGCATATGCCGCAACCACCGGGCTCGACCACGTATTCGACCACCTCGACTTCAAAACCGATGCGCCGGTACTCGTCCACCAGCTCCGACAGGCGCGGCTCGGCGGCGGTCGTGCGCCGCGTGTAGCCGCGCATGAGCAGGTCCGACTTGGCGCTTACCTCGAGCTTCTTGAAGAATTTCATGGTTGTCATGGGTGACTCCGCGCTAGTGGTGTAGACAGACTGACGGCTCAGTTCCAGGCGTTGCTCATTGTAACCGCGATTGAGCGGTGCCGAGAGGGTGCAAGGCTGACCCGGCCGCCGTCGCCGAACGGTCATCAATCACCGCCCCGGGACGCCTGTCGCCAGCCGGTCCGTCTCTCGTCATCTCCCTAACAAATGTTTGCCATCCGACTGCGCCTAAGCTAGAATTTCCCGGCAAAACAACCAGAGGCAGAGAGCCTGTGTGGCGCGGTCCCGGCGCGGCAGGCATTGAAAAGAAGAACGTCCGGGAAATGCGCCGACAGCGTCGCCAAGGGGAGGGGCCGCCGTGATCTCGAGGAAGCAGAACAACGACCGCGCCGCGAAGGCGCTGCCGTCGGGCGTGTCTTCGCGGGACCGGATAGATGCTGCGATCGAAGGACATCTGGTCGGACTCTTGCAGCACGGCGATTTCACCTCCGCCAACATTCGCACCTACGGCCAGGTTTCGGCGGCTCCAAAGAAGCGTAACCGGGCCATTCGCGCTGTCTATGCGAGCTACTGGGACAAGCTCCTTGAAGAGGGACGCAAGAAGGGCGAAATCCGCTCCGATATCAACCTGTCCGTGTTTGCGCTCGTTCGTCATCGGCGCGCTGAACTGGACCGTGGAGTGGATAGACCCGCAACGCGGCTCTATGGAGAAGCTCATTCGCCATATTTCGTCCATTGTGTTCGACGGCATCACGCTGCAGCAGCCTGTCGCCGCCGCCGCGGCAAAGGCGCAACGAAGCGGCGCGAGCGCCCGGCGGCGCGCATGAGTGGGCAGATCGATTTGAGGACATCATCATGAGCGAAACGACGCGGCCCGGCATTCAAAGCGATGCGCAAGACCGATCGGCACCGGCCGAGGCCGGGCTGCAAGGATTCGTTCCCTGGCCGCCTGAATTCGCCGCGGCCTATCGCCGCAAGGGCTACTGGAAAGGCAAGACCCTGGGCCAGGAGCTCGACGACTGGGCGCAACGCTACGGCGAGCGCATCGCCGTGGTCTCGGGCGAGGAACGCGTCAGCTACCGCGAACTGCAGCGCCGCGTCGAGAACGTCGCGCTGGGACTCGCCGCCCTCGGCATCGGGCCGCGTGACCGGGTGGTCATCCAGCTCAACAACGTGCCGGAATTTTTTTATGTCCTGTTCGGCCTGTTCAAGCTGGGCGCGCTGCCGGTGCTGGCCCTGCCCGCGCACCGCGAGACCGAGATCCGCCATCTGATCGCGTTCTCGGAGGCGGTCGCCTACTGCTCTCCGGCCAGCTTTCGCGGCTTCGACTATGTCGCCATGGTGCAGTCCATTGCGCCGCAACTGCCGACGCTCAAGCACCTCCTCGTCGCCGGTGCCGAGGTTCCGCCCGGGACGGCATCGATCGAGGCCATGGCCAGAGCCAGGCCGCAAGACGTCAGCGAAGTGCTCTCACGCTACCAGCCCAAGGCTTCCGACGTGGCTTTCTTCCTGCTCTCCGGGGGCACCACCGGCTTGCCGAAGATGATCCCGCGCACGCACGACGACTATGTCTGCAACTTCACCTCGTCCGGCGTGATAAGCGGCATATCTGGCGACTCCGTGTACCTGGTCGCGCTGCCGATCTCGCACAATTTCCCCCTGGGTTGCCCAGGTGTGCTGGGCTCCCTCTCGGTCGGGGCGAGGGTGGTGCTGGCACCGAGCCCCAACCCCGAGGTGGCGTTTCCGATCGTCGAGCGCGAGCGCGTCACCATGACGGCACAGGTGCCAGCGGTGACCATCCAGTGGCTGGACTCGCCGCTGCGCGGGCAATTCGACCTGTCCTCGCTCAAGCTGCTGCAGGTCGGCGGATCGAGGCTCAACGACGAGGTGGCGCGACGGGTGAAGCCGATCCTCGGCGCCACCCTGCAGCAGGCCTACGGCATGGCCGAAGGATTCATCCAGTTCACCCGCCTCGACGACCCCGAAGAGGTACGCTGCACCACGCAGGGTCGGCCGATGACGGAGGCAGACGAGATCCGCGTGGTCGGCTGGGACGGCGAGCCCGTTGCTCCCGGCCAAGCCGGCGAACTGCTGGCGCGCGGTCCGTATACCATACGCGGCTACTACCAGGCGCCCGAGCATAACGCCACGGCCTTCACCGGCGATGGCTTCTTTCGCAGCGGCGACGTGGTGCGCCTGCTGCCCTCGGGCAACTTCACGGTCGAGGGCCGGGTCAAGGACCTGATCAACCGCGGCGGCGAGAAGATCGCCGCGGAGGAGGTCGAGAACCTCATACTCGCTCACCAGTCGGTTCACAACGTGGCTGTCATCGCCATGCCCGACCCCATCCTCGGCGAAAAGGTTTGCGCCTACGTCGTTTGTCGCCCCGGCCAGTCGCTGACGCTCGAGGCGCTGCGTACCTTCCTCGAAGCGGCGAAGATCGCCCGCTTCAAGCTGCCCGAGCGCCTGGAACTGATCGACGCGCTGCCGCTCACCAGCGTCGGCAAGATCAGCAAGAAGCAACTGCGTGAGGACATCGCCGCAAAGCTGGGCGCGGAGGGAAAGGTGGCGTGATGTTGAAGAACCAGCGGAAGAAGGCTGCGGCAACGAAGCCGCCGCCGGAAATCGATGTCTATCAGGAAACGCTGAATGCCGCAGCGAAGCTGTTTCGCAAGCAGGGATACGCCGCCACCACGCTGCGGCAGATCGGCGATGCCATGGGTATTCAGGCCGGCAGTATCTACTACCATTTCAAGTCCAAGGAACAGATCCTCGACAAGGTTCTCGATGCCGGCATACGGGTCGTCCTGGAGGAGGTCAGAAAACGCGTCGATGTGCTGCCTGCGGATGCATCGTGCCGAGAGCGGATCGAGGCGGCAATCGAAGGACACTTGGTCGCGCTCCTGCAGCACGGCGATTTCACTTCGGCCAACATTCGGACTTACGGCCAGCTGCCGGTGGGTCCGAGAAGGCGTAATGGAGCCATTCGCGCTGTCTATGCGAGCTACTGGGATGAGCTGCTCGAAGACGGCCGCAAGCGTGGTGAACTGCGCGGCGATATCAACCTTGCTGTGTTGCGTCCGTTTGTCATCGGTGCGCTGAATTGGACCGGGGAATGGATCGATCCGGAACGAGGCTCCCTGAAGAAGGTCATTCAGCAGATTGCCTCCATCGTCTTCGATGGTATCGTGTCGCACGAGGCTGCGCGCGCCCGGGGAAGATAGAGCGGTGTCGACGCAAGTATTGAGAGTCGCGCGAAAGATCGTGTAACATTGGAGCAGAACATGACTGCGAACGCCTGCCCCCTGAGGTGGGAATTTGCGCCGGAGCGATGCGCTAGTCGCCCGGTGAGCACGCAGCTAAAGGGAGGAACAGGGATTTGAACAATAGCCAGGCCAGTCCGCGCGCAGTGGTTCTGAAGGCGAAGAACGCGCCACTGCTATTGGCTGAGCACGGCCGCACCAAGCCGCATGACACCGCCTATCGGGCGAAGAAGCGCGGCATTTATCAGGAGCGCAGCTGGTCCTACTATGCGGCGGAGGCGGGGCGTTTCGCGCTGGCGCTGCAGCACATGGGGCTGGAACGCGGTGACCGCCTGGCGCTCATGGGCGATGTGTTCGAGGAATGGGGTATTTGCGACCTCGGCGCCCAGGCGCTCGGTGCCATTACCTACGGCATCTATCCAACCGCCTCGGCGGCCGAGGTCGAATACCAGTTGCGCGATGGCGGGGCCACCATCTTCGTTGCCGAGAACCAGGAGTACGTCGACAAGGTCCTCGGCCTGCTCGATGGCCTGCCCGGCCTGCGGCAGGTGATCGTCATCGACAACTCGGCGATGTTCGCCTACGACCACCCCAAGCTCAAGTCATTGCATGAACTGATGTCGACGGTGCAGCTGACGCAGGATCAGGCCATCGCCACCCTGGATACGCTTGCGCGGCAGATCGCGCCGGGAGATGCGGCTTTCATCGTGTACACCTCCGGCACCACGGGAAATCCCAAGGGCGCGGTGATCACCCACGGCTCCCATCTCGCCGCCGCCTGCAACATCATCGAGCACTACCCGCTACTGCTCGAGCCCGGACAGAGCACCGTGGTGTACCTGCCGCTGTGCCATATCCTCGGCCGTAACCTCGCGGTCACCTGGCCCCTGATCTCCGGCGTGGTGCCGCACTATGGCGAGAGCCTGAACGACCTGGCGCAAACCTTGTTCGAGGTGGCGCCGACCTTTCTGCTCACCGTACCACGCTACCTGCAGAAGTTCGCATCCCAGCTCCTGATCAGCATCAGGGACTCCTCGCCGTTGAAGAAGCGGGTCTACGCCGCCGCGCTGCGCTATGGGCGCCGCTACGCGAGCCAGCGCTGGGAGGGTGGCGGCAACTGGCTATCGAGCTTGACTTACGCTCTGTGCCATGTCGCCGTCTTCCGCCCCATGTTGAACAAGATCGGCTTCGACCGCCTGCGCCTGGTCATTTCCGGCGGTGCCTCGCTGCCGCCAGAAACCGGTGCGCTGTGGCAAATATACGGCGTCAATGTCGTGGAGATCTACGGACAGACGGAGACGGGCGGCGGCATGATCACCGGTCAGCGGGGACCGTTTCCGCGCCCGGGCAACATCGGCGTGGCGCCCCCGGGCTGGGAGGTGCGCCTCTCTGCCGAGGGCGAAGTTCAAGTGCGCAGCGAGTCCATGTTCGACGGCTACTGGAACAATCCGCAGGCCACGGCTGAAGCGAAGGATGCCGAAGGCTGGCTGCTTACCGGCGACATCGGGGCCATGCAGGACGGCTGCTTGCGCCTGCTCGATCGCTCGCGCGACTTCATCGTCACCGATGGCGGCAAGACCATCAGCCCGAGTTTCATCGAGAACATCCTGCGCGCCAGCCCCTACGTCGCGGAGGTGGTCGTCTTCGGTCACGGGCGCAAATACCTCACGGCGCTGATCGAGATCGATTACGATGCCGTCAGCCAATGGGCGCGCGGCAACGACGTCGACTACACCGGCTATACCAACCTGGCACAGCACAGCGAGGTGTATAAGCTGCTGCAAGGCGAGGTCGATGCCGCCAACCAGCAGCTGGCGCGCGCCGAGCAGATCAAGCTGTTCCGCACGCTGCCCAAGATGCTCGATCCGGAAGAAGAGGGAGAGCCGGTGACGCCGACGCGCAAGGTCAAGCGCACGCTCATGTACCAGCGCTATCAGGTCACGGTCGACGCGATGTACGACGACTCGGAAGCGAGGCTGGTGGCGAGCGGGATAGGCGACCTAGCGGCAGATCTGAAGTAGCAACGAACCATCAAACCAGAGGGGGTGAGCATGAAACGTCTGATTGCAGCGCTGGCAACCGTGTCCTTGGCCACGACGATCTGGGCGCAGGACGCCTACGTCGTGGGAGTGAGCGGGGTCCTCACCGGCCCCAACGCAGATACTTATGCACCGGGCGTTCAAGGGCTGACCCTCTACGTCGAGCAGTTGAACAAGCGCGGCGGGGTCAAGGGCAAGCCGGTTCGGCTGATCGTGCAGGACAACCAGGGCGAGCCGTCGAAGGCCGCTGCCGACGCCAAGAAGCTGGTCACCCAGGATAACGCCGTGCTGCTGGTCAATGTCGCCCTGTCCTCCTCCTACGGTCCGATGGTGGCCGAAGCCAAACGCGGGCGCGTCCCGCTGCTCTTCGCCGGCGGCGCCTGCCCGGCCGAGGTGCTGCCGCCTGCGCCCGA
>Ga0172380_10005983_pt1 | contig 14398 bp, 33 predicted proteins | sample Leawe162metaG_FD_119747 | JGI IMG/M metagenome (GOLD analysis project Ga0172380, IMG submission 119747) | Leachate microbial communities from a municipal landfill in Southern Ontario, Canada - Leachate well 162 metaG | ecosystem: Engineered > Solid waste > Landfill > Unclassified | place...
AATGTTGAAAGAAGGTTATCATGTTTTTGCAATTGTGTGTACAATATTTTTTTTAATAATATGTATACAAGTTACGTTCAGCGTTCGGGAGTTCTGGGCGTTTTGTTTGTTGGTAGTCATTGTGGTGTTTGCTATTAAGTTTATATTAAAACATCTTAAAAAACTTACAAGAGCGTATAATGATAATCAATATTGAAAGAAAGGTGTTGGTTACAAAACATAACTAACAGTTCGTATAGCATTAAACATAATAATCTATTATGTCAAAGTTTACTGAATTTTTAGAAAAAACTTCGCGCGTCCATTCTTGAAGAATTAATCACCAACATCGCTACTAATAATATAGTATCTGAGGTGTATGATTATTTAACAAATAATATTAAAAGGCAAACATTTAAGTATAATAAGCACTAATTATTATATGCACACGTGTCGCTTGTTGCATGAATTAATCGCGTGCGTGTGCGCGCAAATATAGTCCTATAGTGTAGTGGTCAATCATATTAGCCTTTGGAGCTGATGACACCGGTTCGACTCCGGTTAGGACTATTGTTTTTTATGTTAGTTTAGTAATTTAATAAGTATTTTAATCGTGTTTAAAAATGTGGCGTTTTCGTTAAATTTAAATGTATTTATTTTGACTCAGTTTTATAACAATATCTTTAAATGTTTAATAGTTAAGTTTTTAATATGCTTATGCGGAAAATGAGTGAAGATGCCAAAGTAACAATAGGCAATATCCAATTGCAGTTAGCGTTTGATGACAATCATGTGAGTGTATTAAGAACAACATTATTTTATGCATCAACAATATATTCTTATTTAAAGCATAGTGTCGCAGATAGTGAAGAAAAAACTAAAGATTTAGAATTAATTAAAAAACTACACTGTGACATGCAAGCCATGCAAAAAACAATTTCTGTTGGTACTGGCGCGCAACGAGAACAATGGAAAGAAAATTTAGCGACATTATCTGATATACAATTTCAATTGCAAGACCTTGCTGTAAAATATGATTTTGTTAAGTTTGCAATCAATCAATTTGAACAGTTTAAATAATCTTTTTTTTTAACAATTGCAAGCGCGCGCGTTAACTATTGAATAACCCATATCTGATAATCTTTCAAAATCTTTCATTTTATTTCAACCATTGGTTATTAAAACATCGTTTATCGTGATGATTCATTTATGAAAAAACACTCTGATTGAAATATTTCAGCCTCGCGCGCGTTGCCATTGATATAGAAAACTATACCGAGACCCCCTATAATGAAAAATCGAGCTTTTACAAAAATACATTTAAATATACATTTTCTTAATGACGTAAATGAACACACATGGTTAATGCTAAGAGTACCGAAGCACCGAGTAGCGGTGATGTAATAGCGTCCTTCAGTTCTACCAATTTAGAATTTGTTGTTACACGCGCGAGAGAAACGTTTTTAAGCTGTATTAGTGGGTTACAAGCCCATAATGACCCAAAACCATATTTAATTACTATTTATGCGTTGTCATTAATTACAGATTCTGAAATTCGAGATAAAGAAATAAAGGAGTTTGAAGATGCGCTAGATGAATTGCCCGAAAAATTTTCTGCTGATGGAATAGTTTGCTGTATTTCTGTATGGGCGGCTATAAGCGAATATATGGCACTTATCGTTGGAAGTGGAAAGAAAGATGTAATTGGTGGGGATTTATAAGAAAATGGATGATATGACAGTAGAATACACACACGACGTTGTAGAGTTGACACCCAACCTCGATACTATACCGTCGTTTGGGGATATGACCCGCAGAATGTGTCAATTTGTGCCTAAAAAACCAAAACACTTTACTATTAAGGCTTTATCGAGAATATTTGCAGAAAGATTAGTTGACCCTATTACTAAATCTGAGGTAGTTGTAATATTAGATGCGATGAAGGGTGCTGGTAAATCGGTTAGTGCTTTAAGAATATGTGAAGATGTAGCAAAAGAACTGTCGTTGTTGAAGTATGGTGATTTTGACCATGTTTTGGAATTTTTCAACCCTGAAGAAAATGTTGCAATTATTACACCAGAAAGTATCCATAAGGTGTTAAAAAATCTTGAAATTGAAAATCAAGTGATATTATTGGATGATGCTGGAAACAGTATTGGAAATCGTGATTCTGCGACAAAAAGCAACAAATTGATTGGTAAATTATTACAAACAATGCGTATTAAATCAGCATTTGTTATTATTACGACGCCTTCTGCAAAATATGTTGATGTGCAGTTACGTGAATTAGCAACACACTATATGCATGTGGAAGTTATGTGTCACGATGATGGTTTTAATTTATTGTCCTGTAAACGAGTTTGGGTTAACCCAAACGGTGAATATTGGAAAATTCACTTGACCGCAGCAGATGCGGGCGCGTGTGAGTTAGGCGCGTCTAATACAGCCATAACTCGATGGAGAGTGGGTTTACCTACGAAGAAAACATTAGAAATGTATGAAGCAAAACGTTTAGAACTTACAAATGAACAGATTCGTCAGACTCAGATATTGTTACAACAGGAACGTGAGAAAAATGGTGTGGAAGGCGATGTGAGCGCAAAAGAAAAAATGGATTATGCGCGTAGAGTGGCTAAAAAATGGTATGGGAAAGAAGATTCCAAACGCGCGCTGATGAAAAAATATAATGTGAGTAAACATTATTTTGATATTGCAATAACACAACTCGAAAAGGAGGGTTACAACCCAGTCGCAGATAAGTATTAAAAATGATGTTAATATACTTTTTAATATCAATTTTAATCATTTGTAGTATATGGTTTGTCTATCTTGATGTTAAGAGTCGGTCAGTGCCTAATAAATATCTCATTTTTGCTACTATTTTAGCTATTCCGTTCATTATATTGACTTATTCAAATATTTACTTTGTTCAATATGGTGTTATATTGAGTATATTTTTTGGAATTTTTGGGTGCATAATCCCATTTGTGTGGTATTTTGTTATGCCGAACTGGATTGGGGAGGCTGACTGTAAATGGTTAATGGTTGTTTTTGTGGCTTTACCCTTTATGATAATCCAAATTATTATAATCTTAATTATATTTACATTATTAACTTGGTGCGTTATGAAAATTTTAAAAATAAAAGAGGTTATACCGGAAATGATACCGATTTTATGTAGTTTAATTTGCTGTTTCGTCTTTGTTTTGTTTTTTGGGCAATGAGTGACGAATTGGTGAATATTTATGTTTTTTATTAGCCTTATATGTTAAAAATTGTTGTAGTTTAATTGCATCTTCTTTATTATTTTTGATGCGTTTTTCAATTAACATTTGTTCATATTCAGCACCATGCTGGCTTTCTGGACGAGTATATTTACCTTTAAATTTAGTATAATCTATTTCTTCGTAATCTGGCATAATTAGTATTGGTTGTAAGACTAAATAAAGTATTTACTTATGAAAATAAGAATATTACCATAATTTGGTAATAATTTCAACACCATCGTTTGTATGGATTTCAATACCCGTTGTGTTTGCGTGGAATTCAAATCTATCAATAGACTTATAGGGGATGTTTACATGACCAAGCCCCCAAAATTCGACCACAATTAATTTGTAAGTCATTTTTAGTAAAACACCGCCATCATTACCATTGCACTGCAATAAGTTGTCCTGAATTACATAGTCGATGAGGTTTTTGTTGCAAATCTCACGAAGTTTGTCTAATGCTACAAGTTCGTTCATACTACTAATGGGGCACCTGTATATTTATTAGTTTTGTTATAAATATAGTTTTGATTATTTTCACATGCCAATATTTATATGTTAATGAATGCTATGTAATAAGTATGTCTCGAAACTCGGACGATAGATTTGGAGGTACAAACTACATGGTGTTAGCTTGTGTCGCGGTAGTGTTTATTGCTTTTACATGTACGCTTGGATATGTTTATTTTACAGAATTACCAGAAACTGGTGTAAATAATACAACTATTGATATTATTAATACTACTGTGATTGATATTGTTAATACAACAGAGGTTTTATTGAATGAAAGCGTTGCCAATGACACTATTATGTTGAATACAAGTGATGTTATCGATTATGATATTCTGAATTTAACGGTAAATGAGACCATTTTTAATGATACGTTGGAAGTAATAGTTGCAAATGTAACAAATGTTGTTGAAAATTATACTAATTCCACTGAGGTGTAAATGACATACATCACGTCGTTTTTACAATCGGCTTTTGAAAAAAGCAAAAGTTCTGATGAAATTGGGCGTACAAAATTAGTTTTTGAAACGTCTGGTGATAAATTAATCGTGTATTCTCGTCATTTGAACGGTAATTATACCATTAGCAAATATGAATTGTGTTGTGGACGATATAAATTACTTAGTGAAGGTAAAAAAGAGTATACTGTTGAACAAATTAAAGGTAAATTGAGAGGAAGAGATTTTAAAATCAATGATTCTGATACTAAACAAACTTTTTTACATATTTAATTTTTTATAGTAGGGTGTTAAATATTATTAATACTAATAAGTATATATGAAACAAATCAGTTTAAGTTGTGCGCTTAAATTTATAAAACATGATTGTAAAATGATTGGTAATTATTTTATTAAATTATTGAATTATATTTGGAGTATATTTTTTGTTGTAATTTGGTTTTTTGTGCCAATTTGTTATTTTGTGTGGATGTTTATAACAAAAACTTATGAAACATCTTGTTTTATTGAATTTATTATATTATCTGCGTTGGCAGTTATTACATCGTCGATTGGTTTAGTGTGTAGAGACGAAGGGTATGTTGTTAAGCGTAGATACCCCGATGGTCCATTAGCGGATACATTTTTGTGCCTTATTGCATTTGGAATGTTACTCATTATTAGTACTGTGTTATTTGCTTTTGATATATATTGGGGGTTTGCTGTAATCGGTGTATTAGGTGCGATAATTATGTATGTTCGTAGTTTGTATTCAAGATGTTCTGAAAAAGAGGCATAATAATTTTAAACAGTGTTGATGTACAATGATAAAAAGAAGTAAGTTTGAATATAAGTTAAAAGCTATAGTTTTTTTCGTATCAGTAATTGGTATTGGCATAAATTTATGTTTAAGCGCGGCAAATTCGATATTTCTTTTAGCGACGGCTATTTTTAGTATAATCATGGGCGTTTCGTTATTCCTTTTTGTGAATGATGATAATTTTGGAAATAAACAGTGCGGTTATTTTTATAGGGACACCCCTTCGCGTTCGAATCATAAAACGGGTTGCTATTTTGATAAAGCATCTGAAAAGTGTAAAAATTTTCGCATGTATGATTGTGAACAATGTCATAATTGTGCATATTTTTATGATACTGCCCGGAGAGTAAAATGATTATATCTATTGATAATTTAAGAAGAACATTGTTTGTTGTATTATTTTTTACAATGGGTGATGGCGATTAGAACTGGTGATTATTTGTTACGTAGACTGCCCTACATTATCTGTTTTGTTGTTTTAGCTATACCGTTACTAATCAATATTATATTATCCTTTGTGATTAGTGCTGAGACTATTATCCCAACATTACAAATAATTAGTTCTAATTTTTATAAAATACCAATTAAATCATTCATTTTATTCTGCTGTGTGCTTAGCACAATCGTAGCAATGCCGTTTTCGATTAGAATTTGTAAAGATAGCGCTAAATTTATTATTTTGTCGTTTAGAAAACATGATGTTTTAAAATATGATAAAAAACTCGCATACGCATATTTGTTTTTTGTAATATTGCAATTAACGATAATTTTTGTGCTTTTAACGAGCTTTATTTGGGTAGTTTGCGTAGAATTAATGATTGCTGTATTGGTTTTATGGATAACTAGCGGTAATGATAAATTAAAACAAAGTGTGTAAAATGGTTGATTTAGAAGATAAATGTGCTAAAAAAATAGTAAAAGATGTTTTATTGTTGATTGTTAAATGTAGTAGTGTTATTGTTAAATGGATAATTAGTGTGATATTGGTGTGGTTACCGTTATGTGTTAGCGTTATGTTAGCAATACATACAACTCCATTGTGTCATTCGGTCTTACACGCATTTTTAATTTTTCTGGTTTATTTTATAGGCATGTATTCATTTTTAATAAACAGTGTGTATATATTGCGCTTGATTTGTGGTGACGAGGATGTTGGTGATTTTATTGAATTACGATGCATGTTCTCAATATTTCAAGTAATTTTAATAATTGCGTTATCTTGTTTTATGATTACGTAGGTGTGGTAAAAGTAAAAAAAGATATTGAAAAAGTGTTACATTAATTTTTTAGCATTTTTAGAAAAATTTGGAATAACACCAATCATTTTATGGGCTGATTTGCAGATGCATTGTTTGTTAGGTGTTGTTTTTTTACCATTCATTTTTTGTGAAAGTTTTCTAGCGGTATTAACACTTTTACATGTTGCGATTGGTATTTCACCAACAAATCCGTTGATTGTACATGATTTTGAGAAAGTTCGTTTTGATACATCAGATATTTCTAAGTAATTCAACCCATCGACAATACTTTGAGTAGTGCGAGGTTGTACGGAGAGTTTGGTTGGTACATAAACTCCTTTTTCGTTTGGAGAGGTTAGGTGGTTCATTCTCTGTAATGAACTCCATGAATTACCATCTTTATTATTTCTTATGTATAATGTAAGATGTTTATTTACACCATAGTGGTTATCTCCTATCCAGCGAATATTTTTTAAAGTTTCTGATGTAAAGCCATTAGTTGACATACTATGTTGTACGCGGGCAGTATATAAAAAAGTATTTGTTGAAATTAATTAGAAATCATTATATAGTATTAGATGTAATTATTATGTATGATAACGTTACAGCCGAATTACAAATCAAAGAACATTTTATTTATGTTCAATTCTGATTTGGAACGTGAATTGATTCAAAACAAAATTCCATATACGTTTGATGGTTTTGCGTTTACCGTAGGTAAAATTAGTTTTAGAGCAGATGCGGTTGTAGATTGGGGGCTTACCGTGTATGTTCCAAATTGTATGATGGGGATACAGCGTTTTTCCCAACTTGATGGTGTTGATTTTAAAAACAATCGTTTAAATTGTTATGAAAAGAATGGTCATGTAAGTTCAATTCCATTCAACGGAGTGAGGTTTTGAATTATGATGCGTGATTCAGATTTATTATTGTTACGGAAAAAAATATTCATTCGTGACCAGCGCAAATGGGATGCTCAAAACGTAGAAATTGGTATAAACTCAGCAGATATATGGAGAAGCAAATTTTGCGGGGATTGTAGCCATCATAAGCAGGCTACCCTAAGCAATAGTTCAGGTTATACGTCTTGTGATGTTAACGGCGCGTCAGTGTGTTTTGGTATGGCTTGTGACAAAGGTAAGTGGCAACCGAGGTCAAAAGTATGATAACATTAATTGGTGTATTTGGAATAATGATGTCTTTATTTGGTGGCTACGTGTTAGCTGAAAATTATTTGAGAGGTCTTGCACGATAATGAAACTTGAAGAAATTAAAAGTAAACAAACATCACAGTTTTACACTACGTGTTTTAAGAAACGTATGCGCGGAAGAAATGATTTCGGACTTGATATTCACAGTATGGATGTTATGGCATGCGATGTAGTAGTTGTAAAATATAAAAAAGCGTTGACTGAAACGGTATTAGTTTATCGTTTTAATGCGGGTGACTGGTATGGTAGATATGTAGTCGCGGGTGTAGAATTTTTATTCAAACCTACAAAGTCATCATACGATGCTTTTAAAGAACACGCGCTTGAATTAAAAAAAGATTAAAGATTTGGATGTTATAGCTATCCATTATGATACACCGGTTGCGCTGTGTATATGTGAAATGGCAAAGTATGATTGGGTTATATCGGACATTGATTGTAAATATTTGTTGGATAAAGCAAATGCTTTTACCCTGTGAAAGTTGAATTGGAGTTAAGAGAAATGAGTGATGCTTTTTCATTAATTGAAAAGAATTTAAGAATAGTTTGTGAAAATATTTGCTATAAAATGTATAGTGTTCTACTTTTAGATGACTTATTTTGTAGCAGTGTTAGCATAGATTACAAAAATAGTTGTGATTCCATGTCGTTAACGTATTATTTTACATCACATAGTTGTAGTGTTAGCTGTGGTTTTTATGATTATTATGGTGATTGTACTTCAAAATCGATTGAAATTAAAAATATGGAATATGAAGAGTTTAAAACCTTTGTATTTGAGAAGAAATATCTTGAGACGGTTGATTTTGAAAAATTAGGTATTGAAAAAACAGTGTTGTAAAATTGAATGTTACTACAATCATAGCGTGGCATTCTAAGTTTTTGAGAATGTATCGATGTTCAATGGTGGATGGTTCTATTATACCAGAAGAATGCTGTAAAGGAGTAATGAACAAAATAAAAGATGGAGCTGTATTATGAAAAACGAAGAGTTAAACTTAAAAAAACATTATTTGCGGTGTGTTGAAGATTTTGATGACTATGATAATTATACAATTTGTAATGAAATTGAAACAATCCCTTGTTCAACGGTTAAAGTGTTTGGTGAGAAAGAAAATGAATGGGAATGGATTTCATTTTCTTTTGAGTTTGCACTTAATTTTTATGAATTTGAACATGGCTATCCAGATTATTTTGAAGCGGGCAGTTGTGGCAGTACTCGATTTAGGCGACACGTAACGTACAATACTTTTAAAAAGGATGTGTTTAAAGAAGCGCGTTCTTGGAATATAGGTATAACATCAGTTGAAGCGTCTGATACACGAAAAATGTATAGCTGTTATGCAGAGTCTGGAGAATTTATTCCTAACGATGTGTGTTTAAAAATGTTAAATAAGTTTGTTACAAATGGTGATTAAAAATGGGTCTTGACATTAATTTATTTGTCGAAATTAAAGATGATTGCGGCAAATGGCAACCATCTGCCTTAGTTTGTAATTTGACTGATGATAATAAAGTAGAATTTAAAACTGTGGAAGTCGCGTGTAGTCGAAATTATGTATTATTTGGTATTTTGTCAAATATAAAAAATATTTTTGACATGCCGTATATTTCAAATCCAAGAGGCGAACCAATCGATGTAAATCCTGCAACAAAAGATGCGTTATCGCGGTATTATGCTTATTATGCTGGTCAGGACGATGTAAACTATATGTCTTGGGTCACTTTAAATGAAATTGAAGATTATATTAAAAAATATGGAGAAACAATGTTTATTGAAGGTTATGTTTTAAAATCAGTTAACGACAAACCTTCTGATTATTATAAACATCGTAGCGGTGTTCGGGATTTGACAAATTGGAGTTGTGGAAAAACAATTCCTAAATATACTATTGGAAATAAAGACGCTTATTATAAAGAGGTTTGGCAATCTCGTATTGTAAAAACATTTTTTGAAGATATTCATGAAGCATTACAATGGTGGACATTTAAAAATTTTGATTCCAGTAGAATAAGGCTTGTGTTTTGGTACGATGCTTAGGTGTAAAAATGAGTTTTGATTGTACAAATAAAGATGAAATATTGCGAAATGTCGCTGGGTTTAAAACAGCAAATTGTTGTCTTTATTGTAAACATAGTCATTCTCAGGGCGATTATGAGGATTGGATGTCAATTAAATGTAAATTGCAAAATGATTTAACGGTTTGTGTATGTAACGTGTGTGATTCTTACGTTTATGATAATTTGTGTGATAATTTAGAATGGTTTGAGATTTGGAAATGACGCATAAGTATTATTCCCAAAGATATATTAAGTATTAAGTATTAAGTTTAATGTGATGATATGCTTTATTTGGTGATTTAAAAAATGGATTCTAAGTTTAATTTAACAGGCTTCATAATTAGTTTTATGTTGCTGTGTATACTTATAGGTGTTATCGTATTTGTTGCAGTGCCTAGTTTGGATGATTTAGCACATTCTCCTGCAAAATATAATACTATGGTTCTTGGTACGTGGAGTTCTGAAGATATATTTGGTGAGGATGTTGAACACATTAAGTTGGTGTTTTTCAGTGATGAAACTGGAACTATTACCCAAAATGAAATAACATATCCGTTTACGTGGTATGCCGCTATGCTAGGTTACAGGATTACTATTTCTGAAAAATATAATGTTCAAGTAGCCATTCGTTCAGACCATAATACGATGTACTATGGTGGGTATTACAATACGTTGAATCCTGAAGTTAGTGATATAATATTATATAGAGTTGAGTATTACTAAATGAGTTGATTAATAACGCAGGTATAAAAATGAAATTTAAAAATTATGTAAAATGGATTAGAGTGCTAATGAAAGCGTATCAAGATGGTGTTTTAAACGAAGAATCGTTTACTTAAAACATGAAGTCGGTAATAGATACTGCATTTCATGAGGACACGGCTAAGTTAACTAAATATGAGTTTGAATTGATTGCTCGTATTTATGATTTATCGTTTGATTTAGTAAGAAAACCAAAAGAAGTAATAGCTAATGACGAATTTTATAAAGCAGATTTCGCAGTATTCATTAAACAGCATCGTGCGGCACATGAAGATAAAGCGGCTCGGCGACGTGCGGATGGACTGAAGGAACTGGAGAGGTGGCAGAGCTGATGAGTTGACATTAACGTTATTTTTTATTGATTGTGATTAAATAAATACTTTTATATGTATGTGGGACGCATGTGTAATGTGAGGAAACACAAATGCCACCAACCAAAGAATTACTGAGTCGTGCCGCAAAAGCATCAAGATTAAATTCGAAATACACGAAGGCGTTTCTCGATGATGAGATTAATCCAAAAGATATGGCAATTATAAAATCAGATTTACAGGGTGAGATGTATGAACTTATCAAAGACGGTATAGACAATTTAAAAAAAGAGCGAATGCAAGAAACTTTTAGCTATTTGTATGTATAAAAGTGTCATGCAGGATTAAAGTGTCTATTTTTTAAGGATGTGTTAAATATGATTAAACCATATAATTCTTTTAAAATTAATATAGGACTTGTTTTATCTGGTGATGATGCGTTAGATTTTATTGAATATATGAAAAATCCAACGTATACTGATTTAGCTGACCAATGCATGAAAGATGCTTTGAAAAAATTATAACAACACTTTTTTATATAATTACGACTAAATACTATACATGAAAAATTGTTGCTTTAATTGTAAATATTGGTCTGGTAAATATTACGAACAAGTAGAGTTATGTAAAAATCACAAAATTTTTATGCGTGGGAGCAGAATCGCTTGTCCACAGTATGTCCACTCACATAAAAACGACAGTTCGATTAATCCAAAGTATTATACCGCAACACCTTCTGAGTATGTGTAAAAGTATTGTATTAAAAATAATTATTTTTGTTGTAAATATTCGTTTTTGAGCAAGTCCAAATAATGACTTGCTTTATTTAAATCATCAATTCCGTTTTTACCTCGATATCTCCAAATGTATTTTAATACATTAAATCTTAAAAACCCTTCATATGCTGACATTTCTTTATCTGTTTCACTCCATATTTTCATTATATGAAAAGGGTCTATTCCGTCTTTTGCATAATAGCTGGGTGTTTTTTCATCCATAATTATATATTTCTTTTACTAGTTTATAATTGTTATTATATTTTGTATTATAAACATCTTTTTAAATATTGAAAACTAATATATTAATACTAAATGACAAAATTAATAAAAGGTGTTAACGATTTGGCTACACTACGACCTGATTTAGCTTTACAATGGCACCCCACAAAGAATGGTGATAAAACGCCTGAAATGTTTAGTAAGGGGTCTCGTGAAAAAATCTGTTGGGTGTGCCCATTAGGACACGAGTGGTTTGCGACGATTAATAGCAGGTCACAAGGTAATGGTTGCCCATTTTGTTCAGGGCGCAATGTAATAAAAAGTGTTAATGATTTGGCTACATTAAGCCCCGACTTAATATCACAATGGCACCCCACAAAGAATGGTGATTTAACACCCGATAAAGTTACAGCGCATTCGGGGCAAAAAGCATGGTGGGTATGTCCTTTGGGACATGAGTGGGAAGCAACAATCGCTAGTAGGTCAAACGGCGGTGGTTGCCCTATTTGTGCGGGAAAACAAGTATTGGTTGGATATAATGATTTAGCTACAGTAAACCCTGAACTGGCATCACAATGGCATCCTACAAAAAAATGGTGATAAAACACCGGAAATGTTCAGTAAAGGTTCTAGTGAAAAAGCTTGGTGGATATGTCCTTTAGGTCACGAGTGGTGTGCTACAATATATAATCGTGTTGATGGCAATGGTTGTCCAACATGTTCAAAAATAAATCGTAGAAAAAACAAATCGTAAATATCATTTTTTCAGCAATCTTTAATAGTAAATAAAGGTTTCTATTCTATGAAAATCAGTATTGTTTGAATTAGTGTTAAATATAAGCATGTTTGAAAAAACATAAGCATAATCTATGTTAGATTATGTTTATGTTTTGAAATTGTAAAAAACATTAATTGTTCAATCTGCGGGTTTTGACGATTCTAAACGTTGCTCCCGAAAAACATTCCCGCATAGTAATGGAATCTTTCTTTGCCATATTAAAAGCGTACAAATAATTTATGTTGTTCTTTGCGGCGTAGTGGTCAATATCTACCCAGCCTCCGCCGTCGTGATAGTTTCCTTGTAATACAAGTCCGTACCAATATTTATTTTGCTTAGCGCTTTTTGCCATATTTAAATATATACAGTATGTATATATTTAAGTGTTAGCCTAACTATTCTATCAAGTTTTCATGTCTTACAATTTTTCTTTTTTCTATTTTACAATACAACCAACGTCAGTGCATAGATTTAAATATTTTCGACTCGTATAAATATACTAGGAGTTTATTATAAATTGAACTTTATCAAAATGAGGATGAACTAAAATGAATGTAGAAGAGGAAGAAGCCCTGAAAAAGACTTTGAAAAAATTAATCGAAATTAAAAAACAACAGAACGCTGAATTAGAGAAATCGATTGAAAGTAAAGAGGAGTTTATATTTTTTATTGGAGTAGGTTGTATTATATCTGGACTTTGTATTATGTTTGGATTTTGTGTTTTAATATGGTCATTGTGCGTTTAGACGCTGTCGTAAGTGTGAATACGGTGGGGAAGAACCTTGTGAGGAACATCGTGAATTTCGAGTATGTTGTTGTAAACATGGGGGTAAGATGTTAGACATGGACGATTTTGTGTCAGATTACGCATACGAACTATAAAAAAATTAATATTTTTTAAATATGTTGGTTAGATTTTTAAAAATAGAGAGTGAGTGTTTTAAAGCTGGGGTAGCTTAATTGTTTTTGTGCGTTTGTTTTGAGTATTATAAAGTTTAATCCAACCTGATTTTGCGACAGTTCCTTTAGCGTTAATCATGTAATTGATTGCGTGTAAAATCGAATTCTCGTTTGCATATTTATCGTCAGAGTCTGAATAAAAATCAGTAGCTTTTCTAGTGCGCCTATTAGGGAAAAGCACTTCTGTTGCTTTCCAATTATAACCATCGTTAGATTTAAAAATATAACCAGCGTCACCAAATCGTAGTGTTATTTTACGAAAACGTGTTAAATCATATTTTGTGATTTTTTCAAATGACATGGTTAGTAATTAATTTCGTTATATAAAAAAGTATTTGTTAGTTGAAAATTCACTAATCTCTAACTAACGATGTGTATTTTACGTCACTTGCCTTAAAATAATTTTTACAAAATTCTGCCGCACTTTCAGGGTCATATGATTTGCATGAAAATATGTCAATATATGCACGGGAAGACGCATTCGCAAAATGTGCAGAAATTAACGATGTTTCAATTAATTGTGTCATAGAATACCCAGCAACTTTGTCGTTAGCACCAAAATGTACAATTTGAGGTTCCCCAAAAGCTTTCATGTCGATAAAGTCAACCAACTCGCGCACAAATTTGTAAATATAATCTGAATTTGTAATAAGTTCTAATGAACAGTTTTTTAAATCAATCGCTGTTGAAAGCCCCCATGCAGTGAAAGGGGTGCTGTTTTCGTATACAATACTATTGGTAGATGTGATGTTACATTTTAACATGTTATTTGTGTGCAATATGTGTATATTTAAATTTATTTATTGTCAATGTTTTTATACTTCAGTTATGGCGTTTTATATAGATAGTTTTAATGCTATATGATGAGATATATCTATTGTTATTTATACGGGGTTGTCGGAGTGGTCAAACGAGATTGGTTTAGACCCAGTTGCGAAGGCTTGCGCAGGTTCAAATCCTGCATCCCGTATTTTTGATGTTTGCCATATTGGCGCAATGGACAGCGCAGTGGATTTGTAATCCACCGGTTATCGGTTCAATTCCGATATATGGCTTCAGGTGTG
>Ga0172380_10005985_pt1 | contig 14396 bp, 17 predicted proteins | sample Leawe162metaG_FD_119747 | JGI IMG/M metagenome (GOLD analysis project Ga0172380, IMG submission 119747) | Leachate microbial communities from a municipal landfill in Southern Ontario, Canada - Leachate well 162 metaG | ecosystem: Engineered > Solid waste > Landfill > Unclassified | place...
AGGCGGGTGCGATTCAAACTGAGGTGGAGTAATCTACCCGCCTTACCCACTGTTTTGATGAGAGGAGAATTTCATGGGAATGAGCGACGAAGCCTTACTGAATCGCCTGAACGCGTATCCGGAGCTACGGAGCCGGGTTGAATCGATGTTGTTGGTTGTCTGTGACGAGAAAGGGGGGCTGCAAGAAGCGGACGCGGCGGAGATGCGGTTCATTGAACAGATGAGGCGGATGGGGCAAGAGTCGTTACAAGCATGGGCGATCGGCCAAGCAGCCAAGGCCGCAGAAATTGCCGGGCAAGAGAGCGGGACATGGCGGGGAGGTAAAAAAAACTCCAGTGGCACAGCACCTTTGGCGAAATAGCCGTAGAAGAGGTGCAGTACCGGCAAGGGAGCAAGCATATCCGCCCCTTCGTGAATCGGGCCAAAGTGCGCCATCGCGGCTGTTCGCGGCCTTTGCAACGGGTGGTAACGGACCCTTCGACAATCTCAGGACGGGCTTTGGCGCCGATGTCGCCTTCGCCCAAGTCGAAGATAAGCTTGTCGAGCATTACGGTATTCTCCCCGCGCAGAGCACGATACGGCGAGTGACCGGAGCGCACGCGCAAAAAATCTACGCTGCGACAACGGTTGATGAGACTTGGCCTGGCGAAGAGGGGAGCGAGACGGTGATCGTTGAAATGGATGGCGGCATGGTGCCGACTGTCGAAGCGGATGCCGCGCAAAAAGATCGCCGCAAAGGCAAGAAATTGCTGTGGAAAGAAGCCAAGCTCTGCCTGGCGCATGAAGCGGGCAACAAAACACTCAGCTACGGTGGCACACTGCAAGGCGATGTTGCTGAGGCAGGAAAACAACTCTTCGGCTGCGCCCGGACTGCTGGCTTTGAAAAGAAGAGCCAAATTCATGCCGTCGGAGATGGCGCCGACCGGATCGCGCTGCAAGTGGATGAGCGATTTGGCGGCCAAGGCAGCTATTTGGTTGATTTCTACCATGTCTGCGACTACCTGAGCGCCGCCGCAGCGGCGGTCCATGCGGGTGCAGAAATGGCCAAGGCTTGGTTCAACCAACAGAAAGAACGCCTCAAATCGGGAAATTGTGCGGAAGTTATAGAGTCCCTGCGGGCGCACCTTGAGGCAGATGAGGTGGCGGATAGCGGGGCCGCAGTACGGGCTTGCCACCGCTATTTGAACCGCCGCCAAGACCAGCTCGACTACCCGCGCATTGGCCACAACTTGCCCATCGGTTCGGGGGAAATCGAAAGCGCGCACCGCTACATCGTGCAGAAACGGCTCAAACTTCCGGGGTCGTGGTGGTGCGCCGCAAACGCCGAGTACATTCTGGCATTACGCCTGAACCGGGCAAACCGGCAATGGGACAACTATTGGACTCAAGCCAGAAAGGCCGCTTGAATGAGCGCCCCAGTTTGAATCGCACCCCGGATGCGGGGCTTACTTGACTGATGGGTTCACTGTGGCGTATTTTTGCGCCTGCAAACTTTCTACGACGGAAAAACATGAAAAACATTCTCTTCCTTCTTGCCATCATCACGGCAAGCACCGCCTTCGGACAAACTGTCTACGGCGATAAAACCACTGTGGATGGCGCCATTCCCGCCAGTTTGGTTGCATCGAAAATGAAAGGCCTCGATTCTCTCGAGATCAAAATAACCGGAACGGTCACCAGCGTTTGCCAGAATAAAGGCTGCTGGCTGCAGGTCGATATCGGCGAGGGAAAAACGATGCGTGTGAGATTCAAGGATTATGGCTTCTTCGTCCCGAAAGATATTTCCGGCAAAACGGTAGTCCTGGATGGCTATGTTCACCATGACACCACCAGTGTGGCCCAGCTCCGGCATTTTGCACAGGATGCAGGCAAGAGCAAAGCCGAGATTGATAAGATCACCAAACCTGAAGCGAACCTGAATTACGAAGCCCGCAGCGTGATCGTTATGTAATCCGGGCTTACACGCCTTGCTTCAAACTGGCAGAGATGAAATCGTCCAAGTCTCCGTCCAGCACGCCCTGGGTATTGCCCACTTCGTAGTTGGTGCGCAAATCCTTGATGCGCGACTGGTCGAGCACGTAGGAACGAATCTGGTGGCCCCAGCCTATGTCGGACTTGCCATCTTCAAGCACATGTTTCTCGGCGTTGCGCTTGCGCAGCTCATCCTCATACATGCGCGATTTCAGCATCGCCATCGCTTCGGCGCGCCCGGCCAGCAAATCCGGCAAGCAGGTATTCAATGCAATTTCCGCCGCCACCGTCACTTTCTGGAATACCTGCAATGCAGTATTGCCAGGTAATATCGGCACGGTCTGCTGCGCGACGATGTCGCCGTTGTCCGGCTTCTCGGTCATGTAATGCAGCGTCGCGCCGGTTTCTGTTTCGCCATGGATAATCGCCCAGTTCACCGGTACACGGCCGCGGTCTTTCGGCAGCAGCGAGCCGTGCATATTCAGCGCGCCGCTTTTCGGAATTTCCAGCAATAGTTTGTGATGAGCCTGACTAAACCGCATGATCCTTCGGTAATCTCAGGGCGAGCGGCACTATGGAAACGCAGATTAATTCATTATCCCCGAGAAGGTGGGGATCCAGATGCTTGATTTGACTGGATTCCCGCCTACGCGGGAACGACAAAACCGAATAAATCCGCGTTTCCCTATTTATTGGCCGGCTCCATAAGTCAGCGAATTGAGTAGATTTTTAGGCATCATGTCCATAGGTTCTGACGTATCTTAATGAGCGCAACCATCATTGCCTCATCTTCGTCATCGTTGCGTTTTTCTATGCTGTGCAGCACGTCCATCAAGCGTTTGCTTTCAGCACGTTCTTCATTTGTTTTATCGTCAAAGAGCATAGACCACGAATCATCATCTTCGCCCGCATGAGTAGTGCGTCTGCGTTCGCAGAAGTCGCTCCAACCGGATTCGTCGTAAGGGTCTGGACGATTTGGCCGAATGTTCTTCCACCAGTCATACAAGCGCTTTTGTTCCATTGCGCCGAGCGCTTGCGGTGTTGGCGTGCCGTATTTCGGGTCTGCTTTGTCCATCCACTCGTCGTCGAACTTCAGCTTGCTTTCCCATTCAAGATAATCCAATCCCGCTTCCGGGCAACGCCATACGCCCCAACGCAACCAGTACCAACCACCTCGCCACCATGGCAATTGGTACTGCACACGTTTTTCATTGTCGAATACGCAATGGTGGTAGGCCTTTTCTATTTCGACGAAATCAACCAGCTCGGTGAACATCCCGTGTAACAGACGTTTTTCAAATTCATGATATTGACCAGGCTCAAGCCCCGTCTTCATGTAATGCGTCTTGCTCACATAGCGATTAAACAAGTAGTAACGGACATCGCAAACCTTATCGTATGGCCACCAGATAAAGTTTTGCGCGTCATCGAGGAATTCTTCCGTGAGCCAGTAAACGGCAGGATGGTTCTTGCGCACATCCTTCCGCCACTCAGCCCATTCTTCAGCCGTTCCGCTGTCGAGCTTTGGACGCGCTCCAAACGTGGAGGAAATCCACTTGGCAAATTTGCTGCACGACCAGTAATGAGCTCTCTGCGCCATTATTTCAGGCGGCTTCAAGCCCGATGACCAGCCGCTTGCCCAGCAGTTGGATGGCTTGGGCGATGCGCGGCAATTTTGATGCATAGTGAGGGTCAAGCAGGCGGCGCACTTCCTTCTCATCGATACCCAATTGCCTGGCAAGCTGCACTTTTGTGATCCCCGCTTCACTCATTGCCATATACAAGGCCGCTTTTGCCATCGTTTCGGCGGGTGGCGCGACTGAATATTCTCCGCGCCTGGTCTTGCTTGATGTCGGGAAGGTAAGACCTTCCAGCATATAAGTCGCAAATACCTCATCCATCGCATCGGCGGCTTGCGTCAGTGCATCAGCTTCATTCTCGCCCTGGGTAATCAACGCTGGCAAATCGCGGCAAGTCACGATAAACCCGCCTTCTTCGGCAGCTTTCAATAATACGGGATATTCAAAACGTTCCATTACACACCTCACAAGTCATTTGGTTTAATACCGAGCTGGGAACACATGCCGTGAAACGTGCCTGTTTTCAGCTCATCTTTTGGGTTGCGAACTATCGTAAATGCGCTGCCAAAATAGAGCGTCTGATGGCTGCCTTTGCCACGTGATGTTCGTGATGCATTGAGTGTTACGGCAATGCCTTGCTTTCTGCCATACGCTTTTACTTTACGGATGAATTCGTTTCCAGTCATGCTGTCATTATCGGACGAAAACGACCGAATATGCAACGGGTTATTTATTGGCGAGGTAGAAGAGCAGGTGATTTTTGCGATTGTAAAAACTGGCGAGGAGCTGGCGCAGGAAATTTTAAATGGAAGCTGACCTTTTCTAGTCGTTTTCTAGTCGCAATAATTTATTGGAACTCGATGCCATTATCCCGGCACCAGCCTCTAGCAAACTCGGCTAGCGCCTGATCTCTATATTGGTACCATTTATCCAGCAACAGGAAGCGTTCCAGCCCATGCTTGAATCTGGCAAAAGCGCCTTTGCCCTTTATCATGGACAGCAAATCATCTCTCTGTTCTTCTATAGGCAATGAAAGTATAAATTCCTCCATTACGCTGTATTCGTGAAATTCAAATTTGGACGGTAGCGAAATGTAATCATCTTCATTATTGATGAACTCTTTGGCCTGCTCGATAGACTCTCTGTACCATTCCGCATGCACTGATAAGTCTTCATCGCTTTCGGCAGCGGCAATCGCTTCGTCTGTAAACAGAACAACCTCACCGGAAGATATTTTCAGGTACGACCGTGATTCATCGCCCTGAAATTCTATGCCTTCGACTATTTTCTTTAGATCCACTTTCATCGTATGACGGTCCAGTGTGCCGGGTTAGATATTACCGAAAGAGTTTGGCTCCGACTCCTTGCCTTATGGCGTTTATATCACTTGGCAGAACTATTGTGATGCTGAACATCCCCTTAAGTTCTGGGGACCCCATTGATTCCGCCCGATACCATGCGAGCCTTGCCATAACCCGTATTGGATAGCCGATATTTCCTTTTGCCATCGATCAACTTGATTTCATAGTATGGATGAAAAAATTGGTTAAAATATCGGCTTACATTATTTTTGTTCTTAGGTTTGTCTTCCAGATTGAAATGTTGGTTAATCAACTGCGCAATTTCAGTGGTTGTAAAATACTCTCGGCTTTTCCATTTGTCGGCGAGCGCCATCAAAATCAATTCTTCCAGTTTGGCTGACGATACCTGAGTTAAGGGCTTATTCTCAGCATCAAGTTTTTTGGGTTGTTGGATATAACGTGTTTCAAAGCTGCTGAAGTAATTATCCAGGCTTCCGTTATTTTCAATCCTGTTTGCCGCGAAATACCTTCCCAGCTCCGCAAGACCCATCGCCGCCTGTTGTGCATCGCGTCGCACAAATGCCTCCTGGTCTTCCGCTTCTCCTTCACGCTGGCGTATCAATGAACGCGCATAACGAATTGCCTGATCGGCTGTAACGTAAACAACCTCGACCGGATATTTCCCCATGTAGTGATCGCGGAACCATTCGATTTCTGCTGCCGAGCGGAAGCCTGTAACAATCACCGGAGCTGGTTTGTTTTGCTGGATGTTTTGCAGAACTTGCTCTGCCACAATTTCCGGTTGATCGCGCAAAGCCTGCTCTGCGAAATCTCCAATGTCGGTTACAGGGGAAACACCGTGGCGCTGGTAATAGCTCAGGTACATGAAATCGCTGGCCTCGATATGATAGTAGCCATACCGTTCTGCCAGATATTCGGCCAGCGTTGTTTTACCTGCACAGGAAGGGCCGCATACGATGAATAATTGTGATTCGAAGCCGAAGCTGGTCTGCACCTCATGCTCGGTACGGCGAAATATTTTTTGATGGTTCTCAAGAAACTCCAGCATCTCACGGAAGGCCGGAGCGCGAAAATCATGTTTGTCAGCCTCTGAGATAGAGAGCATGCTGATCGGTTGCGAACAACTATCCGGCACAAACCATTTATTGAATGTGCGGTTGTCCAGCCACGGATACATTTGGTTGGTGTCAAACGCCAATTCCTTTTCCGTGACATTGCCTGACACGGTGCTGGTAAAACACTTATAGCTCCTGCTCTCCGTGCCGACCCACTCCGGCGGGAGATGCAGAACCAAATCCGAGCGAACGGTAGCGCGCCGGTTGTTACCCAGCGCTTTCAGTTGCGCGTCCAGCGTTGCGAAATCGGTTTCCGCCATCCAATACTTCACATCCGGCCCCGGCGTTTCGCACTCTGTGCTCAATGCATCAATCGTGACCGACGTATCTTCGATGAAAAAAAGCTCACCACCCGGAACCGCCTTCTGCCACCGTTGCAGAGCATCCAGATAGCTCGCCTCGATCAACTGCTCGCGGTCATGAATGCGCGGCTCGACATAAGGAGCGCCGAAGGTTTTCTCGCGAAACCCGACCACCCGCACCGCATAATCCCGGCTCAGGTAGCGTGCGTGTGCAAGCTTGATCCGGCTGGATGTAAAGAAAACTAGCTCAACCATCACGCAGGCTCCGCCCGCCATTAGCAGGGTGCGTCAGGAAACATTCGCAATCCGGGTGGGCGCTTTGCATTTTGCTGACTACATCAGCCACGTTATCCGCCAGAAAAAAGAGCGTGGGCCCCAAACTGGACATCCCGACCGCCTCTGCCCCGCAGCCGTAAAGCGACTGCTCGACCTCGGCGAGCGCTGGCCCGTACTCCAGCCGCTCCGCCTTCTTCCAAGCGCATTCCTGAATCGCGCGCAAAGCGCGGCAAAAGGTTGCCCGGTCAGCCTCGCGAATCGCCGCGTACAGGCCAAAAAGCGAGTGGTGCAGAGTTTCGTAAACAGCATCGGCAGGCAGCGGGCAAGTACGCTCAAAAAAAGTACGCTCTTCTGCTTCGGTCTTGTGCGGAATACCAAGAGGAATACAAATGCCGATATCCCATTTCGGCATCGACAGGTGATCCATTACCAGCTGCGGCTGAGGGGCCGCCACCTGATGGGATGGTTCATGCTGGTCAATTCCAACCAGCCTGCCAAGATCGAATACGCAGCCGCCAGAAAAATAAGTGTGGATGCCTACACCTGAAGTCCCGCCGCGCCCCGAAGCCGAGATCAATGCCGCAGGCGACGGGATGGAACCGTTCAGCCGGTGCAGCGCTTCGAGGCAGGCCAAGCTGATCGCGGTACCCGAACCAAAACCGGAATGCGTGCGCATCCTGCCGTCAATGACAACAGCAAGGGCGTTCGCAAAGCCATGTTGTTTTTGCTCCGCCTGCAATATCGCGGACAGGCGCTTTAACTCGCCGGGTGAAAGCGGGTCGATGCGTTGATCGTCGATTGAAAAAATAGATGCGCCCGAGAAGACCAGCTCGCAAGCCGGGTCTGCAATGGCAAAACCGATCCCGCCGTTGATCCGGTACTCGCCTGCGTGCATGGCGAGTAATGTTAAATGAATACGGGGGTGGGCTGTTATTGTTAGTCTTTTTTGACCTCGCCCCATTTCTCCCACTCTTTCTTAAAGTATTCCAAATAATGCTCTACAAATTTGCTTTCATTTTTCAAGTGAATGGCGGGTGAAAATTTGCTACTTACATGCGGGAACGATGGGCCAACAATACTCACCCGATCAATAACCATAATGCTGTGGGTCGGCTTATGCTCATAGAAAGCATAACAAAATCTCCCTGGGAATTCTTTCGAAAGCGCTTCTAGTTGCGGCATTGCGGCTAAAGCTTTGCTTTTATCTTCTTCATCCAGATAAGCTTCTGCTGCAACAAGAATTTTCACTTTTAAATTATCATTCTTGCACAGTGCATTCAACAAAACCTTATTTCTCGCTGGCGCACTTTTTTCGCCATTTGCAAAATCATCAAGAAACCTTTTGCATGTGACTCCTTGGATTTTAATTTCTTTTTCTGCTTCTTGAATGAGAGGGCGATAGTAATTAGGATCATCTCTAGTTGGTAGGATATCTACTATTTTCAGAGAATCATATTTATCTAATTTTTGAAGTGCGCGCAGAGATAGTACTGTCTGAAAAAGCGCCACTACAAACCCCGTCAACAACCCAGAAATTATTGCGGGCCATTTTGGGTTTACAAGGAAATCAGCACAATAAAAGTAAGTTAGAACAATGATAACAACTAACAACCCCCCAAAAACTATTACAGAGTTTTTAACTTTTGATTCTTCTTTTAGCCACGTCATATATTGCTCCCAATAAACAATAGTTCGACCTTCTTTTCCTTGGCTAATGCATGGCAGAAGTCTTTCTTTAGCACACTTACACGCCGAAAGTTCTTCCTGAAATGACCGGCAATCTCTTTTTCCGCCGGATAGGCGCCAGCCAAATAGGAAAGCACCACAATAGATTGGTTATGCGCCTGAACCAAATCAAACAAACGTTCGCGAAATGTGTGCTTGTTTTGCCATTCGCTGATATGCAGACGTGGCTGAAGCGATTTGATATAAGAAGTATTGCTAAGCTCATTTTCCCAGTCGGCATAACTGCTTAATCCCTCCAGAAAATGATAGCGCCTCAAGTAATCATCGCTGGTTCTCGATTCACTCACATAAGGCGGGTCTAAATACACAAGATCATAGCCAGCATTCAGCCTGCCAATATCGCCATGCGGCAGGATAGTCACGGGTTGCGTAGCGAGTTTGGCAACCTTAATCACATCGAGAAGACTTGCTTTCATGAGAATTGGGAATGGTGTTTCCCAAGTTACCAAATTGCCAAATGAGCGGGTGACATCGCGGTTGAGACGTAGATTTAGGTTTGCGCGATGGAACAGATTAAATGGCCGTTTTTTTAAACATGCTTGAAATAAACAGTATAAGTACACACTGCGCTGAGCCGGGTTTGGGAGTTGATGAATAGCCATTGCTGCTCCGTCCAGCCAGCGATTCTCTTTATCCGTGTAATACATCCTGGCAAACGTTTTACTTATAAACCCGCGACAAGGTTTGATGCCATCAATAAATGAATGTGCTTCATTAATATTCGCGAAAGGTAATTTATCCGCCAGCAATGCCTGGGCAGTGATCGTGTTGAAAAGCAGCCCGTCATGAAAGGTGACTTCCTTGCCCATCATCTTGAACAAGAGCGACACGCTGGCAGTGCCGCCAAAGCCGTCGAGTACGCTGTTAAACGGCAAGTCTTTCACGGAATGATAAATCCAATCCAATAGCCGCCGCTTGCTGCCGTAGTAGCGCGTTTTCGGAAAGCTCGATATTAACGGGGCTATGTCTAAAGGCAGTGAAGGCGTGGTTGTGCAGCCTGTCCCTGGCCTCGACAAGATATTTTCAGCATAGCCTATGTATTCAAAGTTCATATCAAAACGTATTTGAACATGGCAAAGTCAGCATCATTTTTGGTTCCGGCATAACCTAAAGGTTAGCATCCGCCGCAACAAGCCGCTGTGCGGCGTGTTGTCTTTCCACGACGCAAAACCGATGGTTCGTTTTTTCTTCGGCTCGGCAGGCGAAACATCAGAGGGTGCAGAGGCCTGCGCAGTTTTGTGTTCTGTATGCAAGAGCATAATTTCCCCCATCAAGCCGGTGGTGCTAGTTTCTCCAGCGCGGCAACCACCGCCTTGCAGGCCGCAACCAAATCGGTGACCAGGCGTTCGTCCACATTCAGGTCGCGCTCGTATTCGCCAAGATTGCGCACCTCATGGCATTTCGCCAGCACGCGCCAGACCTCCGGCCCCAAGCCCAGTGTGTGCGGCAGCGCCTGGAACACGATGTAGCGGTTGCCCGCCCGGTAGCCGTGCCAGCGCAACGCCGCCAGGCTCAGTGCATGTGCCGCGTTATAAGCAAGATCGAAACGCCCTTCGAGCGATAGACCGGCGTTGCCCGCATCCTGTAAGCGCGCCAGACCGGAGCGCTTCAGCCCAGCGAATTCCAGCGCATCCGGCGCTTCCGCAGAAAGCGATTTTCCGGGGCCGCACAGGTTAGCGAGCGGCGAGTTCATCTTCACCGCCGATCAGCCACACCTTGGGCTGCGCCAGCACCCGCGTTACAAAAGCATTTTTTTGCTTGATGCGCCGCGCCAGTTCCTGCCGGGTATAGATGCTCGGATTCACCGTGCGCCCCAGCCGCGTAGCCGCTTCTTCCAGCGCGCCGAACAGATCGGCATAGCTCAGGCTATCGCTCACCACCATCAGGTCAATGTCGCTTCCCGCCGTATCGCTGCGCTTGGCCACCGAGCCGAATACAAATGCCGCCGCGATGTTATCCGCAAACGGCAGCAGGACATCACGCAACGGCTCCGCCAGCCCCACCGTCTTCTGCACGATGCCGCACAGCTCGGCAAACACCGGCGATTGCGGATTCGCCTGGTAATGTTTCTGGTTGCCCATCCGTGTTACCGTCACCAAGCCGCTTTGCGCCAGCCGCGCCAGCTCGCGCTGCACCGCCCCGGAGCCGCCGCCCGCCAGCCCGATCAGCTCGGTGGCGAAAAAACTGCGCTGCGGCTGCCCGAACAAAAACGCCAACACGCGCTGCTGCGTGTTGGAAAACAGCGCGGCGGCCAAGCTGGTGCGCGGTGCGGCGGAAGCGGTTTTGGCTTTAATACCCATATTGGGCATCTTACTACCCATTTTGGGCATATTCAAGCCCTTGCGGCTAGAAATAGTTCTATATTCAGGTTGTTCATTATGTGTAAGTTGGTCAAGTGTTTAGTGGTTAGACAAGGTTCTCCTGAGTGCGTAGGTTGGGCAAAGCGTAGCGTGCCCAACATTAAATATGGCACCTTTGTTCGTTGGGCACGCTGCGCTTTGCCCAACGAGAAGTTTTTTTCGAGAAATTAAAGGGGTCGTGTTCGAATTGTTTTTTCGGAACGAAACACCGAGATATTGCAATCTGCGCCAAAGATTCGTTTCGTCAGAACCGGTAGTTTTTGGAATCAGCCCGATTTTTTCGCTCATGCAGTACGTCCAATATTTCGACAGCGCGCCTTCACTTTATTCCCTCCTGCACCACCACATGCGCCCGCTCAATCTCGCGGTGAAAGCTTGTCGGTATGCGCGCCCAATCCATGATGTCCACGCGGATTGGCAGGTTGCTTTCGGTGAAGGCTTCCTTGAGGTCGTCCAGTGCGCCGGTTTCTTCCAGCAGATTTTGCGGGTTGCGCAGCACGAGGTCGAGGTCGCTGGCTTCGTGGCCGCTGCCGGTGACGCGGCTGCCGTAGGCCCAGACTTCCGCGTGCGGGACGTGGATGCGAAGCAGGGTTTGTACTTGTTCCAGATATTTTTGCGGCAGGTCGAGCGAAATGGTTTGGGATGTAGGCATGGAGGCGCTATTTCTTGTCGTCGAATCTGGTGCGCAGGGCAGCTTCCAGTGTTTTTGCATCCGCAACGAAACCCGGCAAGAGTGCTAGCGTTTCCTTGGCGAAGCCTTCGCCGTAGTCGTGGGCGGTGCTGTTGCGGTTGTCGCGGTAGGCGAACCAGCGCTCCACTTCTTCCACGGTCATCAGGCCGTGGGTGGCGGCGAGGCGCAGCAAGTCCTTGACCGGTGTGGCGTCGAGTTTTTTGCCGCCGTGGCCGAAGTCCTTGAGCGCGCGCTTGATGAGCTTGAAGGCGGTCTCTTGGGCGAGTTCGTAACCCTTAACGATGGCGTTGCGGAATACTTCCTGATCTATGCTGTCCGGCTCGGCTTTCTGATAGAACGCAAGAGAGGATTCGAGCGTGCCGATGCAGCGTTTGAGATGGTCGGTGTTGAGTAGCATGTTTCCTCCTGTGTGGCATAGGGTAGGGCTGCAAGATTTTGCGAATGCTAAAGGTTTATAGTGCGATACGCTATGCGCCTCCATGCCCTGATTGTTTATCAGGCCGTTTGTGGTGGACCCTTCGACAGGCTCAGGGCGAACGGATTTATTTTGCGTTTCCCTTGGGGCTACACGCCTTGCTTCAAACTCGCACTGATGAAATCGTCTAAATCCCCATCCAGCACACCCTGCGTGTTGCCGACCTCGTAGTTGGTGCGCAGGTCTTTGATGCGCGATTGGTCGAGGACATAAGAGCGAATCTGATGGCCCCAGCCGATGTCGGACTTGCCGTCTTCAAGCACTTGTTTCTCGGCGTTGCGTTTGCGCAGCTCTTCCTCATACATGCGCGATTTCAGCATCGCCATCGCTTCGGCGCGGTTCTTGTGTTGCGAGCGGTCGCTTTGGCATTGCACCACGATGTTTGTGGGCAGGTGGGTGATGCGCACCGCGGAGTCGGTCTTGTTGATGTGCTGTCCGCCCGCACCCGAGGCGCGGTAGGTATCGACGCGCAGGTCGGCGGGATTGATTTCGATTTCGATGGATTCGTCTACTTCTGGATAGACAAACACGCTGGAGAACGAGGTGTGGCGGCGGTTGCCGGAGTCGAACGGCGACTTGCGCACCAGCCGGTGTACGCCGGTTTCGGTGCGCAGATGACCGTAGGCATAGTCGCCGACCACCTTGATGGTCGCGCCTTTTAGTCCCGCGACTTCGCCGTCAGATTGTTCCAGCACTTCGACCTGGAATCCCTTGCGCTCGCAGTAGCGCAAATACATGCGCAGCAGCATCGAGGCCCAGTCCTGCGCTTCGGTACCGCCCGAGCCGGATTGAATATCGAGGAAGCAATTGTTCGGGTCCATCGGGTGCGCGAACATGCGGCGGAATTCCATCGCCGCGACGCGCTTCTCGATGTCCTGGATGTCGGCAGCGGTGGCTTGCAGGCTTTCGTCGTCGTTTTCTTCCTTCGCCATTTCAAACAGCTCGGCGGCATCGGAAAGGTTTTGCTGGATTTGCTTGAGGCCGTGTACCACGCCTTCCAGCATCTTGCGCTCGCGCCCCAACTCCTGCGCGCGCTTGGCGTCCTGCCAGATGGCGGGATCTTCGGCGAGCTCGCTGACTTCGGTCAGGCGTTCCTGCTTGGTATCGAAGTCAAAGATACCTCCGTAATTCGGTGCTGCGCAGGCTCAGGTCTTGTAGCTGGTTGGATAAGGCGTTGAGTTGTTCGGCTTCCATGATGTTGTCGTGTGCTGAAAAGGAAGCGATTATACCTGCCACTCCGTCATTCCGGCGAAGGCCGGAATCCAGACAATTGACGATACCCCCACGAAGTGGGGCAACACCACAAACATGGCTTTGTCCGCTACGCGGAGATTTATGACAAGCTGGATTCCGGCCTTCGCCGGAATGACGGTGCCGCGTTTTGTGAAGTTGTTATAGCGCAAACAAGCCCGCTATTATCCCGCAAGCGATTGCGCCGAAGCCGATGGCGACCTGTCTGGCGAGAGCCCAGCCGCCGATGAACACCACCATGCCGAACTTGAACGCGAGATTGGCGAGGACGGCGAGCGCAATCGCCGTGACGGTCTGCTGTTCGGTCAATTGCCCGAGGTTGAGCAGGCGCAGGCTCGACAGGGTAATCGCATCCACATCGGTCAGCCCGGATGCCAATGCCACGGCATACAAGCCCTGGCTGCCCGCAATATCCGCCATCCATGCCGCACCCAGCAGCACGGCGACATACAGCAGACCGAAGCCGACCGCAGTATGCAGTTCGGCCGGGTTGGAGGTTTCAGGGATATAGAGCTCGGTGGCCTTGCTCATCTTGCGCCAGTTGTACAGCGCGACCAGCAGGCCGAACACCAAGCCGCCCGCCAGCACCGGCAGCAGGCCGGGCAGCGCGCCAAAGGCGACTGCGGCGCTGACCACCATCAGGCGAACCAGCACTACCGTGCTGGCGATCACGATTACCGACGCGGCCAGATTAGACATGGCCGGATTGCTCTTGCCGTGTTTCGCATAAATCATCGTGGTCGCGGTGCTGGAAACGAGGCCGCCGAGGAAACCCAGCAGCGGCGCGCCATAGCGGGTTCCCACCACTTGTAACGCGGCGTAGCCGGCCAGGCTGATGCCGGAAATCAGCACCACCATCAGCCAGGCCTGATGCGGATTGAAGGCGCTGTAGGGGCCGTAATTCTGGTTGGGCAGGACCGGCAAGACGATAAAAGTCAGCACAGAAAATTGCAGCACGGCGACCAGGTCGCGGCGCGTGAGTTTCTGCGACAGCCCGCGCAGTTCCGGCTTGAAATAGAGCAGGGCGGTAACGCCTATTGCCAACATCACAGCCAGTTTGGCGAGGCCGTACCAGATCATCGCGCCCAGCATGTAACACAATACGAGCGCGATCACGGTAGTGGTGCCCGGATCGTTTTCGTCGCGGGGGGTGTTGAGGTTGGCTGCGACGATCGTGCCTGCCACGGCCAGCAAACCGGCGATCAGCAGCCAGGGTGAGCCGAGTTTCGTGGAGAGCAGCGCAGACAGTGTGCCGAACAAAGCGACCAGCGCGAAGGTGCGCAGCCCGGCCTTGGCCGAGGGGTTGC